>Ga0157379_10003803_pt1 | contig 12862 bp, 13 predicted proteins | sample S25metaG_FD_121802 | JGI IMG/M metagenome (GOLD analysis project Ga0157379, IMG submission 121802) | Switchgrass rhizosphere microbial communities from Kellogg Biological Station, Michigan, USA - S2-5 metaG | ecosystem: Host-associated > Plants > Roots > Rhizosphere > Soil | place: USA... | reverse complement strand
TGTCCTATAATTTCGGAGGAGGTCGGAAACCGGAGTCGGACGGAGTCCGGAGGCAGGGAATTAGTCGGAGGAGGTTTACAGAAAGAAACGCAATGATGGGAGTAAAACACACAATAATCAGATTGGCTTGTATCGATAGATACAGCGGGTGTAAATACAGGAGGAGTTCGGAGTCAAGGGGCAGAGCGGGAACGGGTATCGGAGGAGAGGCGGAGGAGCGATCAAAGAGACATGAGGTTGAGTCAACACATGATTATCGGTCGCATGGGAACAGAAAGGGTTGGACAGAAAGGATAAGCAGGGATGAACAGAAACAGAACAAAGGAGGTAAGAAGATAGCAGGATCGGAAGGAAGATAAGAAGTCGGAAAAGGATCGGAGTGAAGGAATAAGGAATATCGGAGGTATCGGAAATGGATCGGAGGTGAAGACCGGAACGGGACTTAACACTAGCTCCTGGTCCAGTTGAGGAATAGTTATGTGTAATTATTGCGACCACAGCTTCAATAGATTTTGCTTTTACCACTCTCAATCCCATCTCCTCTGACAGTTGTGTAACTGAATGGACACTCCCGGAGGATTCTTCTAGCAAAGTGGGATCGGGAGGACTGTATAGCTGAACTACAGCAAGTGCTTGCAGCCCCTCTTGTACTAAAACACAGAAGTAACAATGGACTTCAGCAAAGTGAATTTTACCATCAATTTTAACCTGTAATTTGAGCCATTCTTAGTAAACAACCTCTCAATTTTAATATTAGCTCACATACCTTGACACATCGTGCCTGATGAACATCTTGGGATGATTGCTGACTCTCTTTCCATGAACACTGAGCAATCTGTCTGTTTGGGAGGAGGAGCTGTCCCCACTTCTGGAATTTGGGTCCTGGAGGTTCTGAAGGGTAACCATAGTTTTTATACAAATATTCCCTGATATGTATTGCATGAAGACCTTCTGCAGCATGGGGATACCTTTCACAGGCTCGCAGGAGTGCATAGCTGTCACCAATGTCTTGAGCTCCATGGGGAAGTTTCAGTATGTCTTTTTGTAAACCAGGTACCATTCCTTGTATAGAATTTACCTGAGCACAAAGTAATGTGTGTTGTGCCAAGTTTGCAAAAGGACAGGAATGGAGTCTAATTTCTGACACCAGATCTCTGACTGTTCGTTCCATAGTCCATGCAGAATACAATCCACATGGACATAGACGGGGTACTTCAAGGCCTAAATGAAGGAGTGCATGAATGCAAGGTCAAAGAAAATGGAGCCAGTCAGAATGCCTTTGAATATAAAATACTTCGGATTCCACATAAAATTCCTCAAAATATTGTTGTGCTTTGAGAACATCTTCAGATGTGATTGAGCACTGTAATATGATTTGTACCCCTTGCACTAACTTGCAAAAATTCTTCCAGTAGATGTCAGGGAGAATGCCATGTAGTAAGGCAGGTGTGAGGCCATAGAGATAACCCTGCCATTCCTTTGCCTTGTAGCCACTAACTATTTACCTTCTCTGCAATATTCTGTAGTGGATAATCAAATGATCCTGGGATATACTGTTTACAGGCAGCTACTGCCTTTCCATGTGTGACCCAAGTAACTCCATGAAGCACAGCCCAAGTCCACAAGGTGAAGTCATCACTTGGAGAGCATTCAAGTGTCCCATGCCAAAGTTTTGTTAGTATTTCACCCAGATTCAGAATCAGGCAATGCATTGCATCACCACCAAATGTAGCAGGAACTGAAATGATTCCTTGTGGCTGTAGCCCCAGAAGGATTGATGGACAGCTGATTCCTGTTTCTCTTCGACAAGTCTTGTAATTTGAACCAGTGGACTTCAATAAATAAGCACACTTTTTAGGGTAGTCAAGAGATGACCCATTCTTTATAGCAGAAGGTGTCAGGTTGTCATGATCACAACCAGGAATGGAGTAGTTGTTTGGCTTCAAGAAAGCAAGATAATGAGTGGGTTTACCCTCCAGACGACGCCCTTTTAAGCCACAGAATAGTTGACATGCACAGACTCCTTTGTGTCCTACAAGTCCTGATACATGGACACTGCCAGGTCCATCAGCAGATGTAAGCCAATAGATCAACATGGCTTGGAAGTATGTTTGATTGAGAGCATCCCAGATTTGGAGACCTTCCTTTTGAAGCGCAGAGATATGATAGAGACCTGGAAAGAGAAATGACTCCATATTCACCAGATTGTTTGGCCCAGCAATTATACCACCTGGGAGGACCAGGCCCTTCTTGTATCTCAAGCCAGGACACACAATGAAGAGAATATAGATCATAATCCATGAATCAGAATTTTTATCTTGGTAGATCTGGGTGCCATCAAGTGATTGCATGAACAGACTATTGAATGGTTGGATTCTCCCTTTGTGAAGTGCATCAATTAGCTGTGTTCCAGTTGCAATATCATCATGGATGTTGATATCTTCTCCATTTCTGAGCTTTCTCTGGACTTCTGAAATCTTCTCCTGCAGATACATCATATCTTTGGCAGTCTGAGGATGACAATGCAGAGCCTGAATTTGGGGACCAAGAGGTATAGTGAGAAACTCCTTTGCTGCCACCTTTTTGTGCCCATTAGATTTTTTGAAGATCTCTTCTTTCCATCGACTGGTCCCACATTCAGGACAGCTCTCCATCTCCTTGTAATGACCTGTATAGGCGAAACCCCAGTCCACTCCTCAAGCTTCTTCTTGACTTGTTCCACAGAAAGCATTGCATCATCTGGATGGCACAAGTTATGATTTTGCTGGATGTCACGGTAAGTCTGTTCTGAACTTTTGATGCAAGCAAGAAACTGCTTCAGTGAGAAATATTCATCAGGATCATGAATATCAGGTGGCTCAGAAGGTGGATTCCAAATTCGTTCCACAATTTCCTTGTCAAGATCACCATTGTCCAATGTAGCATTTCGGAGGGCTTGGATGAATTTGATGGAGTCTCTGAGCTCATTGGCTTCAGGTGTAAAGTTTTCATCCCATAGAAATTCCAGGGGATCAGTGCTCAGCATGGGATCATCATTCCATGGGACAGAGGCCCCATCCTGAGTCTCGGCTGGTACTGGCATCAGCTCTATGTCCTTCTCATCATCAGTTGTCTCTTCACTCTCATCAGGTCCTCCCAACTGATGATGCAGATTGGTGACTTCTTCAATATCATATTCAGTATTGTGAAATAACTCGGGAAATTTTGTAATTTAAAAAGAAACCCTTTTCAGTGTACATACAGAGTGGAAACCAAGAAAACATACCTTCAATCAGACTAGCAGATGGGTCTTCTAAATCTTTTGGGGGTATTTGGCCATCCATTGTTGGCATTGACAGTGGAGAGGCAGATCCGCTATTTAATAGAGAAGGTGGCCATGGCTCCTGTGGAATATCCAAGTCCTCATGTGGGTCACAATCCTCGATAGAACAGCCGGAACATTCAGAATTGCGTAGATTTTGCATTTCGGATGCAGAATCATTGGTCTACAAACATGATTAAAATTGAGAATACATATAATAATAATAAATGGGAAACAGGATTGTTGCTTGCAATGACAGACACAACTCGCACCCGCAAGACCAAACTGGAGATGCTTGCCCAGAGAGAAAACAGTGGCATAACTGTTGGATTACTTACAGTTGCTACCGTGATCTCCTGACCATCGTAATTTTTTTGATTGTCCATTCCATCCCAATTGAGACGAGCTTCCAGCCCAATCCCTCTACGGTTTCGGAACTCCTCCTCCAGCCCCAGCTCTGATTCAAACTCCATAGCTGATCCTACATCGGACTGCTCTTTGTGGTGACGTTTATTTGGATAACCATCCTGTGCATGTGTTGGGGGTGGCTGGGTGTGATGGGAAGCAGTCAATGGGATGCGTGGATGAGTAGACGAAGATGCGGCAAGGGTAGAGGTGTGTGAAGATACACCCGCAGTTTTGTAAGTTTTCTTGTGAGTACGAAAGGTCTTGGGAGCAATCTATTTTCCAGAGGCAGACTGTGTCAAGCAGAATGAACAGTTGCAAAAGATTCGGATTGTTCCTTGATCCAAGTCGCGACGATCACCGTATTTAGGGTCAGATAGAGTGGAAGCCATATCGGCTTTATTATGGGGTAATTAGTTAGAATATATTGTATAGTAACATATACGAGACTTACCCAAGATGTTGCGAATACTCCAAATGGGAATGACACTGCTCGGTTGCAGAGATACTCAAGCGGGCCGTCATGGCGGCCGGAGGGCTGTAGAATGACGAAGGGAAACTCACGAAGAATTTTAACTGGTGCCACGGCTCCGGTTATAATTTGTTGGGGTAGAAAAAACTGAACAGATTCCAGCAGACGAAAGAAAGTTCGCAAAGGTCGAGCAAAAGTCGCTTTGAAACTCAGAACACATCTCATTAGGTCAGAACGTTCGGACGCGTCTTACGAACTGACCCTCCTGGTCACATTCAGTCCTGTCTGGGCTTGCATCCGTCCGTTTTCACTTTCCACCGTCCGATTCCATCACAGCGAGTTCTCACTGGGGTTGAAGTTCAACAAGTTCAAAATCTTGTGCGCTAAGGTTTAGTTCAAACGTTGTATTTGGTTGCTCGGCGCTTACGACTTAAGAGCTATCGCAAAGCTTCTGGTCAGACTCGACGGTAGGGAAAATCGACGGGTCTCCTTTCGGGCTAACCGTCGATTTGCCATAGTGGAGTCTCGAAATTTTAGCGGTCGAAATCGGTGGGTCCGAAATCAGCGGGTTACATCACCGGTTATGCTGTCGAGTTCACTGTGTCAGCCTCCTTTTGTGTAGCTGCTTCGCTAGCAGTAACCAACGACCAAACAGAGGATGTGTCCAAGTACTCTTCCACTGGGAATGTGGTGCTCTTGTTGAGTATTCATTCAGTTCCTTAGTTTCCGTTACTCTTACCTTCCCCCTGCAAAGATCATCCCCTCACTGGTATACGAAAACTAGTAGCCACCGGCTGCAGTAGAAGCAATCGGGGATAAGCCAACGGTGCCAGAATGCTTCTATGCTGAAGAATATGCGATTTGGTAGTACTACACTTTCAAAGATGCCGTTAATTAGCTGCACCATGGGAGATTTCAAAAACCTCGGCTTCAAGGAACGGTCTCTAAGCTTGTCTCACATCAGGAAAGCTATCAATGGCCGTTTAGCCTGCTAACTATTTTGTGTGCAACTAGGGGCCAGTCGCCTTGTCTCGTGTATTCTTCCTCGAGCTTCGCTAGCTCGGCTGAGTCTGGCTAGGGGAGATAGATAGCTTAGCTACTGCCAGCCAGAGGTTGACAACTTCTCTGATGTACGGTGACAAAGTTCTTAACAGAACAAATCTTATGGATATAATTGGATATTGGTTTCTTGGTGGAAAGATATAAACCCTGGTAAATTCGTCAGAGTCAATATCGCAGCATCTTGTTTTCCTCCTCCCCCATGCATATTCTTGCGGTTTCTCTAAGCCTTCTTATCTTTTCCCTTCCTTTACATGTATGATACCTTTTTCACAACTCAGTAACGTGGTTCACGAGCCTTTTCTAGGCCTTTAAAGGAGTTAATATTGCTCCTCCCGTTGCGGACCTACCACCCAAAGCTAGAGAACAGTTAAAGCGAGGTAGGCCTTTTTATGTATTTTCAGAAAACATGGCTTATTCTAAAGTTGCAGTGTCGTTCCCCGACTCTAGAGAAGCATAAGCGACGACCGCCATATCAGTGATTATTTTTGCTGCTGACCGGACTCCCGTCCATCCTCGAGATATTGGACAGATAAACCAGTGTTTGATACGATTTGGACGATGGCAGCGACATGTATCACGGCATAATCTAAATATACTCCCCCGACTCACTATCTTTTCTTCTTCGTTGAACTGCGTCGGGCTAATAGATATTGATTGCTGTCATAGAACGTCTCTACAAATATGACAAGGTGACGGAAACTAGGAGAGGAAAATAAAGGTCAAGCAATTTTCGAACTGCGTGTTGACTTTTAATAGTGAACCAGTCGGATAAAGATAGTCTCTAGCGAGCGCATGTGAGTTTTAAAGTAGGGACGTATGAAGTGACGCTGTCGTCCTTGAAGGGGGAGGTGGGTGAAGGTGGAGCCAGCGGACACGAAGAGAGTGACTGTCGACCTTAGTACCACACCAGAAGTTGGAGCCGAGGCGTTCACGAACGTTGCTCCTCAAGAGATCGTTGGAAATATTAAAGTGAGAATTGCGAGCGCGCGCAATGTCTGCGACTCCGGGCACAGCCCCGCGCAGTTTCACTGCACGGGACCTTTCATTCCCAGTATAATTTCCGTTTATTTCGTCTATTCTTTTTCCTTTTATTCTATTCAAGTAGTATAAGTAGTTTACATTCGATGTATGTACGCTATCCGTTTGCCTCACGAGTTCACTGAGGTCAAACGATACAAATCTTATTTTCTCTCCTTTATTCGATTTGCGACGCTTATTTCAACAGAGATGCCCCTTCGCCAAATACCAATCAAGAAGAGACGAAAGCATAGACCGTCAATACATCAAAAGCAGCTTCATGCGTCGGGAATGAAGTCAAGAGCAGTGGAGAACCCAGATAAGATGTAACTCTTCGTCCCAATTCCCGCACAGAAGGTGCTGGACCCGAGGAGGTCCACGGAGGAGGAATGGTGGTATGAAGAGCATCGACGAACACATGATAAAATACAGACGACATTGTTTTGTAAGCGGAGAATTAGATATCGATGGGGAAACAAAGCAATAGCGGCAGAGATGATAAAGGGAGTAAAAGGTATCGTAGAGTAAAAAGAGTGTGCTATCCTTGAACTCGGCTTCTAAGAATCTGCAACGAGCCCACCTATACGTATGTAAACTCTGTCGGCCTCCATGCCATAGATTCGTCGGTTTGGTATCACGGAGCTGTATTTGAGGAATAATTTCTTGCGTCTAGTTAGATTATAATAACTGACTTATAGAGGTTCGTTACTTCGACGGTGTGTCCAATCTGGGGTAGAAAGAGCAAGGAAAGTGTTGCGCGAATGACTTTAAAGTAATTAAAATGTAGGGTATTGAGTTTATTCGCAACTAACTACGGGCTTTTATAGCCTACGGAAATATTAGTAATATACTTGAATTAGTAATAGAACGAGTCATATCGAAATACGAAGAATAAGAGAAATAACTAGAATCTACGGGGAGATGGATGAGTTACTGCGGATCAGCATATATACTGACTGATCCGGTGGTAATGATCTCCGTACGAGATCCGTATTACCAACAGAAAGAGACTGGAAAAAGGTACCCAATACAGCAACGCCACATTGATGAATTTACTCTACTCTCTTGGACCCTGTTTGGGAGAATGATCCTGTATACCTTTTGCATTTTAAGATAGTTTAATTGCAGCCAGACCTATGGGTGCTTATGGGCTTCAGTGCCATGGGCCAATCAGAACGAAGTTCTCCTCCCAACTGTAACCTCCGTATTCTGTCCGCATCCGCTTCCAGCCGTTTTCCCAGCGCTCTCGCCAAAATAACCTCATCTTCGTTAAAGCAACTCCGTTTAAAAGAAGTTCATCCCGGTGAAGAGTTAAGCGAAGGGAAGATAAGCACTTGTACAGCATGTCGAGTCGTCGACTTGGATGGGAATCGCGAGTAAATACTTGAATACGTATAACATATGACATTCGAGCTTGGTTAACGTTTTTCTTTTGGACCGGTTGGCATCTCTTCACTGTAGAAACTTCTTGGTACTCAGCTGTCAACTATTCGAAAGGTCTTCATCCGCCCAGTGTGCATAGGGAACGTTGGTTACTACCCATGTCTCTCCGTACGGTTTTGTCTTATTCAACGCTATCAATGCAGATAAGCAATGCATCAACATCTCGGCTCATACCCCAACCTCCATCCCACCTCCGCCAAGATGCGCACACCTCATTCCATCTCCCAGATTTCACCTCTCCTACTCTCCTAGCGAATTTCGCCTCTCTCTACCCACTCTCACAGCAAGCTCAAAAAATCAAATTCTCACTATCTTAAACCCGTCCGCTTCCAATCCCGCTATGTCTGAACTCACTCAGACCCATGGCCGTACCCATGGCTTCGTCACTGTCGAACTGAAATCCAAGTTTGCTTGGTCACGGGATCGTTGATGAATGCAGGTCCTGCTTGGGATCTTTATATGAAGGGTGCGTTATCCTCTGCATGCGTTGTTATGCTTGGATTTTCTGATTGCAGGGTGTTATCCGCAGGTTGTCTCTGAACATACCATACTGACCGTACGCGTCCTCGTCGCACCTCATGTTTGATTACACGTCAGCGGAACTAATTATTTCTTGTTTAAATGGATTATTTTTGTTTGGACCTTCCTTAGTTCTCTGGCACTAAGGTGAGTTTCATTCTGTTCTGCATTTAAAATCATCAAGTTACTGCGTACCTAGTTCTTCGCACTTTAGGTAAATTAAAATATAGAGCTGTCATCCACTTTTGTGTCCGATACCAAGTTCTGTGACCTCTAGATTCCTATATTCACAATGGTTGGCATCGGATAGGTATGTTTGTATGACTTGCTGCAAGTCTTTCTAGACTTTGTGTACCACCTAAACCTTTCACAGTGTATGTTCTTCATATATCAAAACATGGAGTGTCCACATTTTCTAAGATCTAAATGTATTGATTAAGAATTACAGCATGAAAATAGTGCATGGAGAATTAGTGAATGAATGCCTGAGTGGTTGTAATATATCGCTCTAACTCCACTACAGCCTCAGGAGTACCCAAACAATAAATGGGAAATTGACTCTTATTATCCTCCTTTCTGGCTTGTATTGCGGCTGCTGCTAGCCAGTCACCACTATTGTTTGGTTTGTGGCCACGGGTGCGAAGTTCCGCCTCTGTAAAGGGGCCAAATTCGATAGTGGAAAAAGTGTATAGCGATTTTGGGGCTGCTTGTGAAGTATCAATGCCTCGGTGATAACGCCATATGCATCATATTCCGTAGGGTTTCCCAACAGTGATTGGCGAACCATACCACGGAGGTACTGTAAGTCTTGAGTGGTAATTTGTACGGGCATTATCGATGGATCTGAAAAAGTTCAGGAAACATGGTTAACCCGAGAGATCTCGATCAGTGCTAACCGTGTGAAATAATCCGAATGTGCTGAAGGCTGTGTTGGTGAGCGGAGTAGGTGTACACCGTTTGATCTGGGTCAAGTCAGCAGTGAGCAAGGAGCTGCTCCAGACAACTCCTTAATATGCGATCTGCAACGATCTCATCGATCAGTGTTGAAAGCTGTATATAGAGGCCAAGAGATTTCCAGCTGCGGAGTCAGAAAGCAGCCTCAAGGCCGGAACCTGAAAAACCTTGTCAACTATCTCAACCCAACTGAAAGTTCCTCACTAAAAGCTTACAATTTGAAAGGTCCGTCTGGAACTTGTTCTATAGAATATGCTCAATTCACTCGTATATTAGCTGTCATGGTACCTTGGAAACGATTGAAAACATTCGTAAAAGGTTACGAGTTGAACGACGAAAAGGTAGGCTCTGCCTTTGGGTTCGACGGATTGGCAGAGCCGCGCAATGTGGATGTTCATGTCAGGGCCATTGCTAAGACAGCACTTGATGATGAGGCGTATGAAGCTCTGGCTGTTGCGCGTCGGATGGACGATAAGGGAAAAGTGGTGTTTGTTCTGGTCCTTGACGACGACGACGACTTGGAGAAACTCAGGGAGAGGCCTTTACCCAACCCTTTGCATCCGTCGATTGAGAAGATCATGGTTGTTCTTGATGGGCCAGATGTGTATAACACAATAGTCTAACCGGAAGTTTAAAAGTGAGCTTTATCCTCTTCTCTGTCAAATAATGTATATGGATAATGGGAACAAGGATTTTCCTGCGCTCCGCTGAGATGATTCGCCATCATGTGATTTATTTGGTACGACATGGTGCCAGTGCAGTAGAATATACAATTATTGAAAACTTGAGTTACACTTCGGTTCAGTGTCCGTTAACCGTAATTACTGAAAGTTAGCTCAATAGCTCAATATTCAGCAGATTGCGATTGAAAGCAGTTTGGTGACCGCGAAGCCACATCATGTTCGATTTTCTGGCTGCGTGTAGTTTTCTGCGTCCACTCTTTCGAACCATACCATCTCAAAACTTATTACGGTTCAGGGAAGAACGAGGTACGGGTTCGGAACTTAGAACCATTCCTTTGGACCATTGGTTTTCGGAGACTCATTAATTTGGAATTTGAGAGAGGGTTTTCTGGAAAATCAAGCATCGTCACAGACTCCTTTTTTTTTTTTTGAATAAAGAGCGATAACGCCGTAGGGTGAGTGGGAAGGAGACCGGCATCGTCAAAGATTTCTGGGCAAAAGAGTCCGTGGGTTAGATTAACCATGGATGCTCAAAATACATTGGTATGTAGGATACGCTGGTTTGACCCGTGCTTAAGTATTCTGACACTTCCGACCCCGCAAAGGGTCAACGGCTTCGCAGCTGATATCCAGTTGCTCAACTGGTTCCAGAAGAGTCCCAAGATATTTGGGAACCGCCGTTCTCTAACGTAGGCTTCACAGGCAGTTGAAAAAGAAACCGATCTACCGAATCCGAGATCTGACTACAATGCGGATTGGCATAGCTTGGATAGGATCTAATACAATGCACTGTAATCAAATATTCGAAGATTAGGCATTTCTCATAAGTAGCCAATGTTTTCCGCCGTACACTGGTTGTAAATTCATCCGATATTCCAGTCTCGCCGGAAAAGTGCTGATATCCAGTGACAGTCTATGCGGCAGCATGTCAACGAAATCAGATTGTCGTTATTTCAGAGCTGTTTTATACTGTATTAAAGAGCGTGTACATGAGCTGGTCAATAAAGTATCGCAATTTACCTTTGCAGAGAAGATATTGTCATGAAGCTGGAGAAATTCTCGGACTGACTCATCGGCGACGAAAAAGATTACCAATAAAAGGGAGCGAATCAAAAGAGTTGGCCTCAAGAGTTTCGGCAAAGCGATGATTCATCATCATTCGCCATTTTTTGGAAAATTCTGGCGTAGATTGGCCACGACTTCTGTCGACGTTGGGCGATTTCTCGGTTGGGGATCCGTCATCGCCAACAGGATACTTTTATACTGGTCATATACCTGTTTTGGCAGATGATCTTCACCGTATATCTGGAATTTTTAAGAAGTGGAGTGACACATGGGATCAGATGAACGAACCTCTAGCGCAGCAGTAAGTTCGCTCTCAAGAGTTTTCCCAAGGTTGTAAACATCGGCAGCAAAAACATCGATAGGTTTATCGTTCTCCTCCGAGTCCTCCGAGTCCCCCAGCGAGCCCTCCTGCTCCGGAGAAGAAAATGGGTCGGGGGGGCTTGTTATTGGAGATGCAATTGGGGGAGTTCCAGGGGGGAAAATGTGTGCAGACCCGAAGTCAATGAAGGCATACTCCACGTCAAATTTTTGTCGAAAATCGTCTTCCGCTGGTGCTGCCATGGCACGAGAATCTGAATGATTAATAACGATGTTGCGGGGATGAATATCCTGGCATGGTTATACAAATGAAGCAACAATGCAAGAACAACACAACTTACTCCATGTGCGATGCCCTGTTCATGCATCCACGCCAGACATTGCGTGAGCTTGAGTGCCATTTCACGGCGTGTGACCATGTTTCCGCACGCGGGTATATCCCAACACCATCCCCATGATGCCATTACGATGATAACAATTTCCCTTGTTTCCAGAAAGTCGAGGATTGGTATAACGCGATTGCGGTTATCCACTCGGAGGGAAGGGCTGGTAAGCATATGGAGCACCTTCAGCTCCGTACTTTCATACGTCACTGCTTTGAAAACGACTTCTCGCTGGAATCTATCTATGCCAAAGCAGATTTCTACGCACTATATAAACGATTTTAGATGACACCTGACAGATAGAACAAAGAACAATACGAACAGGTTGCCAATATGAATGTGTGCGAGTAAAGAGTAAACTCTTTGGATTATTATTACGGTGGATGAATTGTTCAGTATCTTTCGGACGGAAAGGGTCCGCAGCAGGTGGAGGGATATCGGTCACATCACCTCCAATGGTATCATATATTGTGCTTCCCATGAGATGGTAGCCTTTCTCCAAGAGAAACTGCTCATAATGTTCCCAGATCTTCCGTGCATCTTCTCTCTCCAACTCATGCCAATTGCAAGGCTGAAGTTCGATCGGAAGTGGATCAGGCATCTGCGCGTCTATGGCCTTCATCCTGAGCGCGCTGAGGATGTGTTCGTTGAATGACTAAGCAGCTACCACGCCTAACTCCTACACCCCGGGGACGTGGGGTCTTAAATCGTTGAACCTTCGACGTTGTATCAATAAATGATCCCCACGTTTGGTGGAGCTTGTTAATACGTTTAGAGAACCCTTCCTCGAACTAGGATTCTAATAATTCGCAACCATCCCACCTACACATATGTAAACTCTGGCGACCTCCATGCCATAGATCGCCTCATAGATTTGTCGGTTTGGTATTACGGAGCTGGGTTTAAGGAATAATGTCTTGCGTCCAGTTGGACCATTATTTCGACGTTGTGTCCAATTTGGTGTAGAAAGAGCATGTATACTTTTTGCATTTTAAGCCAGAGTCGGTGCGAAAACCTATGGGTGCTTATGGGCCTCGGTGCCATGAGCCAATCAAAACGAAGCTCTCCTCTCAACTGTAACTTCCGTTTTCTCAGCGCACTCGCCAATATAACCTTATCTTCGTTAAAGCAACTCCGTTTAAGAGAAGCTTATCTCGGTGACGAGTTAGGTAAAGGACTTGTAAAGCATGTCGAGTCGTCGACTTGGATGGTGGAATCGCCAGACGGCCTCAGTGACGAC
>Ga0157379_10003802_pt1 | contig 12863 bp, 14 predicted proteins | sample S25metaG_FD_121802 | JGI IMG/M metagenome (GOLD analysis project Ga0157379, IMG submission 121802) | Switchgrass rhizosphere microbial communities from Kellogg Biological Station, Michigan, USA - S2-5 metaG | ecosystem: Host-associated > Plants > Roots > Rhizosphere > Soil | place: USA... | reverse complement strand
CCCCTACGACTCCTTCTCGACCTCGGCCGGGCGCTTTCTCGGGGTCGTTGGCCGCCTGCTCGACAAAGCGCCCGGCCGAGGTCGAGAAGGAGTCGTAGGGGGGGTGGAGCCGGACGTCCCCCGCGCGCATCGCGTCGAACAGGTCGGCCTTGTGGCCGTCCTCGCCCTGCAGGCGCGGCTGGGTCACCGACTGGTAGGGCGGGTCGCGCAGCTCGGCATGGCCGGGCAGGCCGACGATCTGCCACAGGTCGGTCAGGTCGAGCAGGCCGTCGATCTCGTAGACCTGACGCGGCTCGACCTCGAGCGCCTCGGTGAGTGACTCGCGCAGCTCGGCCGACATCGACCGCTCGATCTCGACGCGGACAACCTCGCCGAAGCGCCGGCGGCGCAGCTCGTCCTCGACGGCGGCCAGCAGGTCGTCGGCCTCGTCGGAGATCTCGAAGTCGGCGTCGCGCGTGACCCGGAAGACGCCGTGCTCGACGATCTCCATGCCGGGAAACAGCGACTCGAGGTTCGCGGCGATGAGCTGCTCGAGCGGCACGAGCGAGAACGGATCGTCCTCGAGGGCGACGAAGCGCGGCAGGATCTCCTTCGGCACCTTGACGCGCGCGAAGGTCGTGTGGCCGCCCCCGGCCGGGTCGCGGACGAGGACGGCGAGGCTCAGCGACAGGTTCGAGATGTAGGGGAACGGCCGGCCGAGGCCGACGGCCAGCGGCGTGAGCACCGGGAAGATCTGGCGGCGGTAGCGACGGTCCAGCGCGGCGCGGGCCTCGGCCTCGATCTCGTCGATGTCCAGCACGCGGAGGCCCGCCTGCGCCAGCGCGGGGCGCAGCGCCTCGGAGACGCAGCGGCCCTGCTGCTCGACCAGCGGCGCGATCTTGGCGCGCAGCGCGTCGATCGTCTCCGACGGCGTGCGCCCGTCGGCCTTGGGCGTCGTGATGCCGGCGTCGACCTGATCGTGCAGGCCCGCGACGCGGATCATGAAGAACTCGTCGAGGTTGGAGGAGAAGATCGCGGCGAACTTCACGCGCTCCAGCAGCGGCTGGTCGGCGTCGCCGGCAAGCTGCAGGACGCGGTCGTTGAAGTCGACCCACGACAGCTCGCGGTTGAGGTACAGCTCCCGCGCGTCGAGATCGGACGGCGGCGCGGACGGCTCGACGACCGCCTCGACGGCACGGATCGACTCCTGGGTGAGCGGCAGATCGGGCGTCATGGCGAGACGTCGGACGGTAGGACGTGCAGGGGCGTCTGGCCGTTACCGGCGTGTGAAGCCGATGTCATCGGATCGCCGTCGGGCTCAGGGGCCGCAGCGAGATGCCGCTCGGGCTCCGCTGCGGGCGGCCGCTCGGTGAGCGCGAACTCCAGGCGCGCGCGGAAGCCCTGGCGCTCGAGGTCGGTCCACTGCTCGAGGAAGCGGTCGAAGAGCAGGGCCCGGCGGGCGCGCAGGTAGACCGCCAGGCTCTCCAGCCCGCGGAACGCCCCCGCATGCGGCGCGGCGGCCACGAGGGCGGCGTCGAGCTCGGGCGCGTCGCCGGCCAGCGCGCGGACCTCGGCCGCATCGTGCTCGCGCAGCTCGTCGATGAGATCCTCGACGCGCGGCACCGTGACGTCGCAGTCGTGGATCTCGCCGATGAGGTCCTGCAGCTCCTTGGCCCGCTTGGCGGCGGTCGCCGCGTAGGCGCCGAAGCCCTCGGCGAACAGCTCGAGCAGGTAGCGCAGGCGCTTGGCGGCGATGCGCATGTCGTGCAGCGCGCGCACCTGGCGAGGGTCGCCGGCCTTGGGCATGAACGCGCACAGCTCGTCGAGCCGCACGGCGATGATCCGCGCGGCGTTGTCGTCGAGCGGGGCGTCGGGGTCGAGGCCCTTGACGCGGCGGGCCTTCACGGCACCGGCACCTCCTCCGGCTCGGCCCCCGTGAGGGCCGCGAGCCGGCCGGCGAGATCGTGGTCCTCGACCTCCTGCAGCGCGGCGGCCAGGCGCTGGTTGCCCTGGGCCTGCTCGACGCGCAGGCGCTGGGCGAAGACGTCGAGCCCCGCGTGGTCCTCGGGCGGAAGCCGGGTGGCCAGCGTGGCGAGCGCGTCGAGCTGGACGTCCGGATCGCGGCGCGCCCCGAGCGCGTCGGCGAGCACCTTGACGTCGCGCAGCACGGCGGCGTAGGCCTCCGGCTCGAACGCGGGGGCGAAGACCTCGAGCACCGCGCGCAGGCGCCGCGTCGCCACGCGCATGTCGTGGACGCGCTCGATGTCCTCGATGTCGAGGACGTTCTCGGCCTGCTCGAAGAGCTCCTGCGCTCGGATGGCGACCGCGATCCGCGCCACGTCGCCGAAGCGCATCGCGCCGTGCAGCTCGGGGATGTCGCGGGCCTTGGCCATCGGTCCTTGCAGGGAGGTTCTACTCCACCCGGGCCAGCAGGTCGAGGACCACGCCCTCACGCAGCCCTCCGCTGCCCACCTCCAGCGGGCAGCCCGCGGCGCGCAGGACCTCGCCGAGGAGCACGAGCCCGGCGGGCAGCAGCCGCACACGCTCGACGTGCAGATCGAGCGCCAGCGCCGTCTCGAACGCCGGGCGGGCGACAACGCGGGCCAGCGCGCGGTCGAGCGCCTCGACCGTCAGCGCGCCGCCGCACAGCCGCCGCAGGGACGTGGCGCTGCCGCCGACGGCCCAGGCGGCCTCGCCGGGCGGGCAGCCGGCGGCGGCGATCGCCGCGCGCGCCTCGACACGGGCGGCGGCGATCTGCGCGGGCGTCGGCGGGTCGCCGTGCAGGTGCGCGTCGGCCAGCGTGCCCGAGCCGATCGGCAGCGAGGCCCACCAGCGCGGCGGCGCACCGGGCGCGCCGGCGGCCAGCTCGGTCGAGCCCCCGCCGACGTCGGCGACGACCACGGTGGCCGGCACCGGCGGCAGGCAGGCCGTCGCCCCGGCGAAGGCCAGCCGCGCCTCCTCCTCGCCGCTCAGGACCTCGACCGCGACGCCCGAATCGGCCGCGAGCCGGGCGACCAGCGCCTCGCGGCCCGGCGCCTCGCGCAGGGCGGCGGTGGCGACGACGCGCAGCGCCGCGACGTCGTGCGAGCGCGCCGCCAGCGCCTGCTCGGCGACGACCTCGGCGATCGCCCGCACCTTGTCGGGCGGCAGGCCGCGCCGGCGCTCCTCGGCGCTCAGGCGGACGAAGGCCCGGTGGGCGGCGACCTCGACCAGCCCGCCCGGCCGCGCCGGATCCGCCTCGGCGACGAGCAGGCGCGTGGTGTTGGAACCGATGTCGATGCAGGCCGCGCGCACGTCGCGCCCGGCATGTTCCCAGGTCGCCGGGCGGCCGGTCGATGCTTGAATGGAGGAGATGTCCGCCGCTGCCCCCGCGATCCTGGTCCGCGATCTGCAGAAGTCCTACGGGACCTTCCAGGCCGTCCGGGGCATCGACTTCGAGGTCGCGGCCGGTGAGGTCTTCGGGCTGCTGGGGCCCAACGGGGCGGGAAAGACGAGCACGGTCGAGATCCTCGAGGGCTATCGCGAGCGCGACGGCGGGATCGTCTCCGTGCTCGGCCACGACCCGCAGCGCCGGCCGCGCGCGCTGCTGCGCCGGATGGGCATCGTCCTGCAGTCGACGGGCATGTACCGCCACATCACGGTGCAGGAGGCCCTGACGCACTGGGCGCGCTTCTACCCGCACCCGCGCTCGGTGGACGAGGTCCTCGCCCTGGCCGGGCTCGACGAGAAGCGCGACGCGCTCGCCCGCACGCTGTCGGGCGGCCAGATGCGCCGGCTGGACTTCGCGCTCGCGCTCATCGGCGACCCCGAGCTCATCTTCCTCGACGAGCCGACGACCGGGTTCGACCCGGCGGCGCGGCGCGCGGCGTGGGACGTCGTGCGGTCGCTGCAGGAGCTCGGCAAGACCGTGCTGCTGACGACGCACTACCTCGACGAGGCGCAGGCGCTGTGCGACCGTGTCGCAATCATCAAGCAGGGCCGGATCGTCGCCGAGGGACCGCCCGCGGCCCTCGGCGCGTCGTCGTCGCGCTACACGGTGGGCTGGCGGTCGGCCGAGACGGGCGATCTCGAGACGCGCCAGACCGAGGACCCGACCGCGCTGCTGCACCAGTTGACGAGCGCCGCGTTGGCCCGCGGCGGATCCGTGCGCGACCTGAGCGTGACGCGCCCGTCGCTGGAGGACGTGTACCTGGAGCTGACGGCCGAGGCGGAGGCGCCGAGCAATGTCTGAGGCGCTGGCCCTAGCGGCCGCGAGCTTCGCCCGGGTGAGCGCGGATGCCTGAGTCCCTCACGCTTGCGTGGCATCAGTTCCGGCTCGAGCGCCGGATGTTCTGGCGCAACCCGAGCGCGGCGTTCTTCAACTTCGTCCTGCCGCTGCTGTTCCTCGCGCTGTTCGGCGCGATCTTCAGCGGCAACCAGAAGGACCTCGACGTCCTCATCCCCGGGATCGCGGGCATGTCGATCATGGCCACGACGTTCAGCGCCCTGGTCATGAACCTCACGTTCCTGCGCGAGCAGGGCGTGCTCAAGCGCATGCGCGGGACCCCCCTGCCCGATGGCTCCTACCTGCTCGGCGTGTTCGCCAACGCGGTGGCCAACGCCATGATCCAGGTGACGATCGTGATCGTCGCCGGCAAGCTGCTGTTCGGCACCGACTGGCCCCACGACTGGCCCGAGCTCGTGATCTACGTGGGCGCCGGCGTCGTGTGCCTCGCGTCGCTGGGCGTGGCGTGGTCGCACGTCGTCCCGAACTACGACTCGGCTGCGGCCTACAACAACATCGTGTTCCTGCCGGTGATCTTCATCTCCGGGGTGTTCTACGACGTCGACAACGCGCCGCAGTTCCTGCGTGACATCGCGCAGGCGCTGCCGCTGACCCACATCATCGACGGCCTGTCGGGCGCGCTGGTCAACGGCCGCAGCCTCGCCGACAACTGGTCGGGCCTCGTGGTCATCGGCATCTGGGCCGCGGTGGGGATCTTCTTCGCGATCCGCGGCTTCCGCTGGGAGTCGCGGCGGGCCTGAGGCCTACGGCGCGCCCAGCTGCCACGCCTGCGGCGGCAGCCCGATCGCCGCGATGCGCACGGCGGCCAGCGGCCCCGCCTCCCACTCGGCGCGCAGCATCCCGAAGATGTGGACGTCGAGCTGGGCGTCGCCGTGGCGGTGCCAGCCGCGCAGGGTCCCCTCGTGGTGGAAGCCGACGCCGGTCAACGCCCGCGTGCTGCGCTCGTTGAGCGGGTTGGAATACGCACCGAGGCGCTCCAGTCCGCACAGCGCGAACGCGACGTGCGCGACGATCGCCTTGGACTCGCGGTTGAGCCCGAGCCCCCAATACGGGCGCCCGAGCCACGTGCCGACCATCGCGCGGCGGTCGCGGCGGCTCAGCTCGCCCAGGCCGGTCACGCCGATCGGCCCGTGCTCGGTGTGCGAGATGATGAAGTCGAGCTGCCGGCCGGCCTCGCGGCGCTCCTCCTGCTCGGCGATCCACGCCCGCGGCTCGTCGATGTCGCGGTAGGGCCCCCACGAGAACCATCGCGTCACCTCCGGGTCGGAGGCCAGCGCGAACAGCGCCTCGGCGTCGTCGTCGTTGGGAAAGCGGAGGGTGAGCTGGGAGCCCCGGAGCTGCATCGCCGGGCATGATGGCGAACATGCTGGCGATCCTCTTCGACATTCACGGCAACCGGCCCGCCCTCGAGGCGGTGCTCGACGACGCCCGTACCGCCGGCGCCGACCGGTACCTGCTCGGCGGCGACTTCGCCGCGTTCGGGGCGTGGCCCGCCGAGACCTATGCGTTGCTCGAGGACCTGGGCGACGCCGCGACGTGGATCCGCGGCAACTGGGAGCGCTGGCAGGGCGATCCGCAGGCCGCCCCCGAGAACCCGCTCGTGCAGAGCGCCGTGCGCTTCGTGACCGAGGCGCTCGGCGCCGATACCGTCGCCCGCCTCGCCGCCCTGCCCGGCCAGGTCACGCTCGACGGCACGCTGTTCTGCCACGCCTCGCCGATCTCCGACATCGACGGGTTCTCCCGCGAGGCCGGCGACGAGGACGAGGACCAGCTGCTGCACGGCGTCACCGCCGAGCGCGTGATCTTCGGCCACACCCACCTGCAGTTCGCCCGCACGAGCGCCGGCGGCATCGAGCTCGCCAACCCCGGCAGCGTCGGCCTGCCGTGGGACGGCGACCAGCGCGCGGCCTACGCCCTCCTGCATGACGACGGCGCGCTGGCGCTGCGGCGCGTCGCCTACGACGTCGAGCACACCATCAGCGCGGTCGAGGCCCTGCCCGACGAGCCCTGGGCGGGCAAGACGGCCGACCGCCTGCGCGCCGCCGTCTTCGACGTCGGGTGACTCCTACAGCGCGTCGGCGAGCAGGAGCAACGCCTGCTCCTGCGCGGCCTGCTGGTCGCGCACCGCGGCGACGGCGTCCGCCCCGGAGGCCTCCCCCACCCGCGCGGCCGCGAGCAGGCCGGCGACCTCCGCCGCCAGGGACGGCCCGCCGATCTCGTCGGCCAACCGCTCCAGCGCCGCGGCCCGCACGCGCGCGCCGTCGACGAACGCGGCGATCACGGTCTCCGGCGAGAGCGGCTCGCGCCCGAAGACGCGACCGTGCAGAACCGCCGGGTTGGCCCGGTGCCCGCGCCGCTGCTCGCCGGCGACCTCCTCCTCGATGCCGACCACGCCGGCGACGTGGGCGATCGCCTGGGTGACGCCGGTGGCGTCGACGGGCAGCGAGGCCCGCAGGGCCGGCGAGACGTGCTCGAGCAGCGCGCGGTGCTCGGCGCGCGCACCCGCCAGGATCGCCTCGACCTCCCGCCGCTGGTGGACGGCCACGGCACGACGGTAGCGTGTGACCAGGTCGTGGCCCCACCGTGGCAGTTCCTGCTCCGCGCCGCCCTGGTGATCACCGGGCTCGTCATGCTGCTCTTCGTCGACGTGCAGGGCGCGGTCTTCTACGTCGCCTGGGGGCTCATCGTCCTCGCGCTGGTCAGCGAGGCGGCCTCGACGCTCGTCCACGTCTCCCGCAAGCGACGCGGCGGCTGACGCGATGCTCGCCGCCCTGGCCGCCGCCGCGACGATCGCGGCGATCCCCTTCCCGACGAACATCGACTTCGATCCCGCCGGCGGCATGTGGGTGTCCTCGGGCGCCGGCGGCGCCCAGGCCTCCGACGGCGTCTGGTACCTGCCCAAGGGGGCGCGCCACCCGCGCCACGTCGTCTCCGGGCTGCACACCGCGCTCGGCCTGCACTGGCAGGGCGGCGAGTTGTACGTGTCGCACATCACCAGCCCGTCCAACGGCCGCGTGACCGCGCTCTCGGGCTTCGACGGCACCCGCTTCACCCGACGGCGCACGGTCGTGCCGAAGCTGCGGATCGGCCGCCACACCGTCGACTCCATCGTGTCGGACCCCGGCTCGGACCGGCTGCTGCTCGGCGTCGGCTCGGTCGGCGACCACAGCGGCCCGCCCGGCCGCGTGGTGTCCTTCCGGCCTGACGGCAGCGGCCTGCGCACCGTCGCCACCGGCCTGCGCAACCCCTACGGGTTGGCCTTCGTGCCCGGCACGCGCCGCCTGCTGATCACCGACAACGCCCGCGACGACCTCGGGCCCTTCCACCCGGCCGACGAGCTGGACCTCGCCGACCTCGACCAGGCGACGGTCCCGGACTTCGGCTTCCCGCGCTGCGCGACGGGCCGGTGCCTGCCGCCGCTGGCCAAGCTGCCCGCCCACGCGTCGGCCGACGGCATCGCGGTCGCGCCCGGCCCGGGCGGCAGCACGATCGCCTACATCGCCGAGTACGGCTCGTCGTTCGGCGCGAACCCGACCGGGCGCGATGTGCGCCGCGTGGTGCTGCGCCCGCGACCCGGCGGCGACGGGTACGGCGTGACGGTCACCGTTCTGGACCGCACGAAGCGGCCGGACCCGCTGGGCGCCGCGATCGGCCCCGACGGCGACCTGTACGTGACGCTGCTGACCAGCGGGAAGGTCGTCCGCTACGGCGTCTGACGGGGCGTGCCCGGCGCGGCCGGGCGGTCGGGCAGCAGCACGTGGAACGCGCTGCCCTTGCCGACCTCGGACTCGACGTAGATCCGCCCGCCGTGGCGCTCGGCGATCCGCCGGCAGATCGCCAGCCCGATCCCGGTGCCGGCGTACTCGTCGCGGCCGTGCAACCGCGTGAACATCGTGAAGATCCGCTCCTGGTCGGGCTCGGCGATCCCGATCCCGCCGTCGGCGACGGTGAGCACGCAGGCGCCGATCGTCCGCCGCGCCGTCACGCGCACCTCGGGCCGCCGGCCGGGCGGATGGAACTTCACGGCGTTGCTGATGAGGTTCTGCAGCAGCTGCAGCATCTGCAGCGGCTCGGCCTCCAGCGTCGGCAGCGGCCCGACCGCCACGTCGGCGTCCTCCTGCTCGACGACCGCCGCGAGCACCTCGAGGACGCCGGCGACCAGGGCGTTGAGGTCGACCTGCTCGCGCCGCGGCTCCTGGTTGGCCACCCGCGAGTAGAGCAGCAGGTCGTCGATGAGGTGGCGCATCCGCGTCGCGCCGTCCACGGCCTGGCGCAGGTACCCGCGGGCGGTGTCGTCCAGGGCCTCCGACGCGCCGCGGTCGAGCAGCGCGAGGTAGGAGGTGACCATCCGCAGGGGTTCGTTGAGGTCGTGCGAGGCGGTGTAGGCGAACTCCTGCAGCTCGCCGTTGGTGTCCTGCAGGCGCTGGGCGCGGCGCGTGAGCTCGCGCTCCATCGCCAGCCGCTCGGTCACGTCGCGGCCCACGATGTAGAACGCGTCCTCGCCCGGGCCGCCGCTCCAGGCGAAGTGGCGCACGGTGCCGTCCTTGCGGATGACGCGGCAGACGTACTCGGCGATCGTCTCGCCGCCGGCCAGGCGGCCGATCTCGGCCTCGGTCGCGGCGACGTCGTCGGGGTGCACGAACTCGAGGTACGGCGTGCGCTCGAGCACGTCTCGGGTGTAGCCGAGCTGATGCTCCCACGCGTCGTTGAAGAGCTTCAACATGCCGTCGAAGCCCGCGGCGGCGAGCAGGTCGGGCGACATCGCGAAGAGGCGGACCAGGTGCCCGGCCGACGGAAGCGCCGCGGCGCTGGTGGAGCTCGGTGGGGTGTGCAGGCGGTCCACGGCCCGGATCCTCGGCGCAGGATCCTCTCACACGGCGCCGTCGGCGCCGCGATGCCATCCTGGACCACATGGACGACGACGTGCCCGCAGGCGACGCGCCCGAAGACGACGAGCCCATCGACCTGGTCCTCACGGTCGGGCCGTTGGACGCGGTGGTCGAGACGCTGCGCGACGTGCTGCACCGCTCGGGTGCCCTGCGGGTGGCGGCCGTCGTCGACCTCCCCGACGGGCCGGCCGCGCTGGTCGACGTCGGGCGTCTGGCGCCCGTCGAGGTCGTGATCGGCGAGCGCACGATGCACCTCCCCCACGCGATCGAGCTCGACGCCGAGTCGCTGGGCGGCGCGATCGAGCTGCGCCAGCTGCCGCCCTTCGAGGTCGACGCCCAGGCGGGTGAGGTCATCGGCACGCTCGGCGGGCTGGACATGCTCGCCGACGCGATGCGCGCCGTCGCCGCGCTGCTCGGCGGGCGCAGCGTCGCGATGGCCCAGTACCAGACGGTCACGCCCGACACGCCGCTGACCGTGGCCGCGCGCGGCGGGGAGCCGGTCGTGGTCACGCTGGGCGAGGAGTCCTGGGAGCTGCCTGACCGCTGAGTGCTACGGTGCGGTCCGCGCGGAGCGGGCCCCGAGCCCGGCGCCGCCCGCCCGCGTGGCGGGCGCGTCGCTCCGGGGTCACCCCGGGGAGACGGTGGAACCACCGCAGAGCAGCACGTGCGCGCTGCTGCGCCTGACCGCGCAGGTCCGCGCACGCACGACGAAGGAGCGTCGGGGCCCGCGTCGTGCACCCCGCCATGTACGACGCCCGCACCCGCAGCGATCTCGGTCGTGTCCTGGCCGCCGCGTTCCTGGCGGGGCCGTGGACGGCGGCCGGGCTCACGGTCCGCGCGGCGCGGGCGGTGCGGCCGCATCCGGGCTGGATGGCCGGCCTGGTCCGGTCCGTGCTGGCCGCCTACCGCCACCCGCCCCACGACCGCGCGCGCGAGCTCGCCGCGTTCGTCGCCGCGCACCTGCAGGCCAGCGCCGGCCGCGGTCCGGCGGTCGTCGCGCGCCGCGTCCATCTGCCCACGTCGCGGATGGGTCGCGCGCCGTGGCCCGTGCCGCCGATCGACACCGTCGGCGACCTCGCCGCGCTGCTGGGCGTCGACGCCGGCGCCCTCGCGCACCTCGCCGACGTGCGCGGCTGGGAGCGCCACGCGCCGAGCCGGCGGCTGCGCAACTACACCTACGCCTGGATCGCGCGGCCCGACGCGCCCGTGCGCCTGCTCGAGCAGCCCAAGGCGCGCCTGAAGGCCGCACAGCGGCTCGTGCTCGACGAGCTCCTGCGCTGGATCCCCGCGCACGCCGCCGCTCACGGGTTCGTCGCCGGCCGGTCGGTCCGCACCCACGCCGCGGCCCACATCGGCGCGCCGCTGGTGCTCCGCTTCGACGTCGAGGACTGCTTTGCGTCGCTGACCGCCGGGCGGGTGTACGGCGTCCTGCGCACCGCCGGCTATCCCGAGGCCGTCGCGCACGCGCTGACCGGGCTGGTGACCAACGTGGTCGCCGCGGGCGCCTGGGCCGAGATCCCGCCGCCGGACGACCCGCGGCTGCGCGAGCGGCACGCCCGCCTCGGCCGCCGGCTGGCCACGCCGCACCTGCCGCAGGGCGCGCCGACGTCGCCGATGCTGGCCAACCTCTGCCTCTTCACGCTGGACCGTCGCATGACCGGGCTGGCCCACCGGCTCGGCGCGACCTACACGCGCTACGCGGACGACCTCGTGGTCTCCGGACCGGCAGCCCTGGCCGGCGGCCTGGGCCGGCTGCACGAGACGGTCGGGAGGATCGCCGCCGACGAGGGCCTGCGCCTCAACGAGCGCAAGACCACCGTGATGAGCGCTGCGGGGCGCCAGCGCGTCGGCGGGATCGTGGTCAACGCCAAGCACAACGTCGCTCGTGAGGACTACGACCGGCTCAAGGCGATCCTCCACAACGCCGCGCGCCACGGTCCGGAGTCCCAGAACCGCGCGGGCGTCCCGGACTTCCGCGCCCATCTGCTCGGCCGGATCGCCTGGGTCGCGTCGCTGAACCCCGAGCGCGGAGCGCGGTTGCGCGCCCGCTTCGACGCGATCGACTGGACGTCGCGCTAGCCCGGGTCAGATCTCCGAGGGCCGGGTCGCCGCCTCGAGCTCATCGGCGAGGTCGGCGACGGAGTCGAGGATCCGCGAGGGGCGGAACGGGAAGCGTTCGGCCGCTTCACGCGTGGCAACGCCGGTGAGCACGAGGACCGTCTCCAGCCCGGCCTCGAGGCCCGCGACGACGTCGGTGTCCATCCGGTCGCCGATCATCGCCGTGGTCTCGGAATGGGCGTCGATCGCGTTGAGCGCCGAGCGCATCATCAACGGGTTGGGCTTGCCGACGAAGTAGGGATCCACACCGGTCGCGCGGCTGATGAGCGCGGCCACCGACCCGGTGGCGGGCAGCGGCCCGTCGGGCGACGGCCCCGTCGGGTCCGGGTTGGTTGCGATGAACCGCGCACCGGCGACGATGAGCCGGATCGCGTGCGTGATGCGCTCGAACGAGTACGTGCGGGTCTCGCCCAGGACGACGTAGTCCGGGCTGCGCTCGGTCAGGATGTAGCCGGCGTCGTGCAGCGCGGTGGTCAGCCCGGCCTCGCCGATCACGAAGGCCGACCCCCCGGGGCGCTGGTCGTCCAGGAACCGGGCGGTGGCCAGCGCCGAGGTCCAGATCGCCTCCTCGGGGATGTCCAGCCCGCTCGCGCGCAGCCGCGCCGCGAGGTCGCGGCGCGTGTAGATGGAGTTGTTGGTCAGCACGAGGAAGGGCACGCCGCCGGCGCGCAGCGCGGCGAGGAACCGATCGGCACCCGGGATCGCGTGCTCCTCATGCACCAGCACCCCGTCCATGTCCATCAGCCAGGACCGGATCTCGCGGCGCGTCATCGCTCACACCTCCTCCAGGAACCGAACGACCGCGGCGCTGCACGCCTCGGGCGCCTCGTCGAAGCAGAAGTGCCCGACGCCGTCCAGGATCTCGAGCCGCGCGCCGGGCAGCGCGGCGGCGAACCGGTGGGCGGCGCCGACCGGTGCGAACGGGTCGACCGCGCCCCAGAGGATCAGCGCCGGCGCGCCGACGGCCGCCAGGTCGTAGCCCTCGAGCTCCGCGAAGTCCCCCGAGCGGTACAGCTCGAGCTGCCCGCGGCGCTGCTCGGGCGAGCGGTAGGCCTTGAAGTACTCGTCGATCGTGCGGTCGTCGAGCGCCGGGACCATGGAGCGCAGCATGCCCGCGAACCCGTCGCGGTCAACCGCGGCCACGATCTCCTCGCCGCGGCCGGGGGTGCGCAGCGCCTCGGCCAGGTCGTGCCAGCGTCCGTCGGGGAAGAACCCCGTGTTGCTGATCACCAGCGCCCGGACGGCCTCCGGGTGCTCGCAGGCCCAGCGCAGGCCGATCAGCCCGCCCCAGTCGTGGACCACCAGCACGACCTCGCCGAGCTCCTGCTCGCGGTGGAAGGCGTCGACGGCGTCGATGTGGGCGCGCCAGGTTCCGTCGCCGCCGTAGGGCGAGTCGCCGAAGCCGGGCAGATCAGGGGCGACCGCCTGCCAGCCGGCGTCCGCCACGGCCTCGAGCAGGTGGCGCCACATGTAGGACGACTCGGGGAAGCCGTGCAGGCACAGCACGGTGCCGAGCGGCTCCTGCACCGGCACCGTCTCGCGGTAGACCAGCGGCATGGGCCGTAGCGTAGATTGCGCCGCGTGGGACGGGT
>Ga0157379_10003798_pt1 | contig 12867 bp, 10 predicted proteins | sample S25metaG_FD_121802 | JGI IMG/M metagenome (GOLD analysis project Ga0157379, IMG submission 121802) | Switchgrass rhizosphere microbial communities from Kellogg Biological Station, Michigan, USA - S2-5 metaG | ecosystem: Host-associated > Plants > Roots > Rhizosphere > Soil | place: USA... | reverse complement strand
CGGCGCCACCGATGAGGAGATCGAGGATCCCCGTCCCCTGGCCGAGATCATCCGCCAATGGTCCAGCCTGCATCCGGAATTCGTCTTCCTGGCCCGCAAATTCAAGATCGCGGTGGGCGCCACCGAGAAAGACCGCGCGGCGCTGCAGTATCACGATATGGCAGTGCAGATCGTGAAGAATGCGGAAGGCCGCACGGGCTACAAGGTGATGGCGGGCGGCGGCATGGGCCGCACCCCCTACATCGCTCATGTCATGCGGGAGTTCGTCGAGAAGGAAGACATTCTCGCCTATCTGGAAGCTGTGCTGCGCGTCTACAACCAGGACAGCCGCCGCGACAACATTCACAAGCAGCGCATCAAGATCCTGATCAATACTATCGGCCCGGAAGAGATGCGCCGCCGGGTGGCGCGGGAGTTCGAGGAACTCAAGCGCATGGGCACCCTGCAATTGCCGCAGGAAGAGCTGGACCGCATCACCGCCTATTTCGCGGCTCCCAAGTTCGAGACCGGCCTTTCCGACACCATACCCGAAGCGGGCGCGGACTTCGCCAACTGGGCCAAGACCAACGTCTACAAGCACAAGGCGCCCGGCTATGCCATCGCCACCATCACCCTCAAGACGCCGGGCCAGGTGCCGGGCGACGCCACCGCCGATCAGATGGACACCATTGCCGACCTGATGGACCAGTTCAGCCTGGGCGAAGTGCGGGTAACGCACGAACAGAATCTGGTGCTGCCGCATGTCCGCAAACAGGACCTGCCCGCCATTTACGCCAAGCTGAAGGAACTGGATTTCGCCTCGCCCAATGCCGGGCTGATCACCGACATCATCGCCTGCCCGGGTTTGGACTATTGCGACCTGGCCAATGCCCGCTCGATCCCCATCGCCCAGAAGATCGCCAAGCGCTTCGAGAATCTGGACCGCCAGCATGAGATCGGCGAGCTGAAGATCAAGATTTCCGGCTGCATCAATGCCTGCGGCCACCACCATGCCGGCCATATCGGCATCCTGGGAGTCGACAAGAAGGGCGTGGAATTCTACCAGCTCCAGCTGGGCGGTTCCGGCGCCGAAGATGCCAGCATCGGCGACATCATGGGCCCAGGCTTCACCGAGCATGAAATCGCCGATGCGGTGGAACGGGTGGTGAATGTCTATCTGAAGACGCGCAAGCCGGGTGAGCGTTTCCTGGACACCTATCGCCGGCTGGGCATGGCGCCGTTCAAGGATGCCGCTTACGAGAAAGCCGCGGCGTGACCAAACTGATCAAGAGCGGGTCTTATACCCAGGACATCTTTGCACCCGTGGCCGATGACGCGCCGCTGCCGGAAGGCGCGGTGATCGTGTCGCTGGCGCGCTTCCAGAAGGACCGTGAGGCTTTGCTGGCCCGCAACACGCCTGTCGGTGTGAAGCTGCAGTCCGGCGAGAATCCGGAATTGCTGGGCCCGGACGTGAATCATTTCTCGCTGATCGCGCTGGAGTTTCCCAAATTCCGCGACGGCCGCGCCTTTTCCTGGGCTCGCATGCTGCGCACCCGGCTGGGCTTCACCGGCGAGATCCGCGCCGTGGGCGATTTCCTCTATGACCAGGTGAACTACCAGCACCGGGTGGGTTTCGATGCCTGGGAAGTGCCGGACCATTTCACCATCGAAATGTTCAACCGGGCGCTGGCAGAAATGACCAACGTCTATCAGCCTTCCACCGACGGCAAGAAAACCATCCGCGAGTTGCGGGCGGCTAAGTAAGACCAGCCTCTCGCGTCTTACGATTACGGTCGCTTCTATTCTGCCACAGCGTGGCCAATATCGTCGGAATACCAACGAGAAGCGGGGCATCCAGCGGCCTCGGGATCGCTAGCCAAAACTTTGCGACTGCCGGGACCTCCCGGCTAAGCCACGCACCAAAAAATATTGAGGCCAGCAGGATTCCTAATGCTTTCAGTGCAATTCTGAAATTTCGTCGACTTGACCTGCGCGCATCGCTGTTGCGATATGTTTCTCGCCTCTCTGCTATTTTTTTTGCGTACTCCGGATCGCGCTTGGCCCGGCGATCGCTTCTGATCATGAAAATCAGCAACGCTAGCAAAAGGGGTAAAAAACCAACGGCTTCCAACACGCCGTTATGGGTGACTTTTCCCAAAACCCCGATACCCGACAACCCAATGACCATTGCCAGCGCCAGCCAGCCCCTGGGGGTGGTGCGCTTCGGCGCTTGCTGGTCGGCCTCGGCCATGCTGTCCTTCCGGTGACGCTGGATTTTCAGCACCAGCTGCTAGCGATGCGTTAAGCGGTGCCCGTAATTTCCCTGCAAACATCGGAAATTTCGGTCCAACCACGGCCAAGCTGAACCCAGCATGAATGGCCAAAATTTCATTTGTTCCGCGGCTTTTCCCGGCGCGGAAGCGGGCAGCGAGGGCTAGAGTTCCCCCCGATTTCAAGACGGGATTTTCCATGCGCAAAGCCCTTTTCCCTCTGATCGCTTCGCTGGCCCTGTGCGGTGCGGCAACCGCGGCGCTGATCGCCACCAATGCTCGTGCCGAGCAGAGCGGCGCTCAAAGCGGCCACAAGCCGCCGGTGATGGTCGCGATGACCACGACAAACGGCATCGCCCGCACCGGCAACGCCGCGCCGCCTGCCGAAGAGGGCGCTTCCGCCAACATGCGCTACCGCATGGAGCCCGGTATGGCGCCATTGCGCGGCCAGTTCTGCAAGGACCTCTATGCCCGCAAGGTGGGCGAACTGGCATTCCTGGAAGCCAAACTGTCGCTGAGTCCCAGTCAGGAGCCGCTCTTCGCGCGCTGGAAGCAGGCCAGCCTGGACATCGCCAAGGCCCATGAGAGCGACTGCACGGCCCGCGAACGGCCCCAGGCGCGCAACCAGCGCCCCACCATCGTGGACCGGTTGGCCATGGAAGAGGACAGGCTGAAAAAGCGCCTCACCGATATCCAAACCGAGCGGCCGGCCCTGGCGGCGCTCTACGGTTCGCTGACCCCAGCTCAGAAGGAAGAACTGCAGCACGGCCATATGCATCACATGATGATGGGCATGATGGAGCGGCCCCACATGGGCTTCATGGGCAATGAAATGGGCTCGGGCATGGGCCCCCGGATGGACCGGAGACCAATGGAACCGGCCCAGGCGCCGGCTCCAGCGCAGTAGCAATCAAACTGTCATGAAAGGCTGCGCTCGGGCGCAGCCCCAACCTCCCCGCGCGCGCGAAAACGCGCTTGCACGGGAGGTGGCCGTAACTGGCCCCCGCGCGCTTCGCGCGCGTCTGGTTTTAAGGGGCGCTTCGCGCCCGGGGCCAGCGAAAGCCGGAGGGGATTCTTGTTGCATGCGGGCGCCCCTTGGCTCACAACGCCATCATGAACGCACCCGTCAACCTGCCTGGACGTTTCGAGTCGCTGCCGCGCTTTGCCAGCGCCCTCAAGGCGATTGAAGCCCTCAAGCCGGTTGAGCCGCTCTATCTGATTCACCCGGAAAAATTCGCTACCGCCGCGAAGGCGTTTCTCGAAGGTTTTCCGGGCGATGTGCTGTATGCGGTGAAATCCAATCCCCATCCGGTGGCGCTGACCAATTTGTGGAACGCCGGCATCCGGCATTTCGACACCGCCAGCCTGGGCGAGATCGAAACCGTGAAGGGGCTTTTTCCCGACGCCATCTGCCATTTCATGGCGCCCGTGCGCTTGCCCGGCCAGGCCAAGGCGGCATTCGAAAATCATGGCGTCACCGACTTTGTGGTGGATGGCGAGGCCGAGCTGGACAAACTGCTGGCAGAGGTGGGCAATCCCAAGAAGCTGCGCATCTTTGTGCGGCTGGTGGCGCAACTGGGCGGCGCCTTGCTGGAGATGTCCAGCAAATATGGCTGCCGTCCGGAAGAGGCGGCCAAGCTGCTCAAGCGGGTGCGCGTGGCGGGGGCCGCGCCTTGCCTCACCTTCCATGTCGGCTCGCAATGCCTGTCGCCTTTTTCCTATGCCCAGGCGATCGAGATCGCCCAGCGCACCATCACGCTCTCCGGTGTCGAGATCGCGGCCCTGGATGTCGGCGGCGGTTTTCCCGCTGCCTATTCGGGACAGGAGCCGCCGCCCTATCACTGGTTCTTCGACATGATCAAGGAGGCGCTGAACTCGCTGGGGCGTCCGAATTTAAATGTGATGTGCGAGCCGGGCCGCGCCTTGTGCGCGCCCGGCCTTTCGCTGGTGACCCAGGTGGTGATGCGGCGCGGTGACCGTCTGTACATGAATGACGGCATTTATGGCAGCTTCGACGAACAGCGCTTCGCCAGTTTCGATGAAGACTATCCGCCCAGCGGCATCACCCTGGATGCCAAGGGCAAGGCCAAGCTGCTGGCGGGCGAGAAGCGGCCGTTCCGCGCCTATGGTCCCACCTGCGACTCCGCCGATGTGCTGCCGCGTCCGGTGATGCTGCCCAACGGCATCGACAGTGGCGATTACATCCTGTTCGACGCCATGGGCGCCTATACGGTGTCGTCGCGATCGAACTTCAACGGGTATTATCCGGATAGCTGGGCGGTCATCGCTTGACGATCCGCGCCCGCTTCGCGGGCGTTCGGCCGGACGAAAGGTCCACGAGGACCTTCGTTTATCAGGCCCCACGGGCCGTCATCGCCCAGGCTATTTCGCGCCGGCTGCTGTCAGAATCTGCACGACGTCCTTGTGGCCCTTATCGGCAGCGATGAACAAGGCGCTCTTGCCACCCCAATTGCGCACCGACGTCGCCAGCTTGGCATTCGCGCCCGCTTTCGCTGTCAGCAGCGCGCGCACCATCGTCGCATCTCCTTCGCGCGACGCTATCATCAGCGGCGTCATGCCATTCTGCGCCGCCATGTTGGGATTGGCACCGGCCTTCAGCAAGGCTGCCACCACTTGAGGTCTGTGCGACTGTGCCGCCAGATGCAGTGCCGTGTAGCCGAAATCATCCGCCGCATTCGCCGCCGCTCCGGCGCCCAGCAGGAGCTTCACAGAATATTCGGCGCCATGCGATACGGCTTCCATCAGGGGCGTCCGCTGATTGTCGGAGCGCGGATTGACGTTGGCATGCGCTTGTATCAGCGCGCGCAGCGTGACCGAATCCCCTTCGTGAGCGGCGAGATAGACCGGTGTCCAACCATGATCATCGCGCGCATTCGGATCGGCATGGGCAGTCAGTAGCAGGAGCGCTGCCTCGGTCTTGCCTTCGCCCGCCGCTTGCAACAGCGCGCTGCCACCAACCCCATTACGAAAATCGACGTCGGCGCCGACCTCCAGCAAACGCTTCATGACAGCGATATGGCCTTCGCGGGCGGCCCACATCAGCGGAGAGAAAGTCAGACCCTTACCGGCCGGCGGATTGACACGTGCGCCTTGGGCAATCGCCTCGTCGACGGCCGCAAGGTCGCCGGCATGTGCGGAGAGAGATAAACGGGCGTCCCAGTCAGGCCGGCCGGGGAGATGTTCGGCGCCGCAGACGGCAGCCGGTGCCAGCCCCCATACCAAAACCAAACCCTGGAAAAAGCGCCCCGCGAGCCTCATGCGCGGGACTCTAGCCTCGGAATTTTTTACACATCGTTAAACACTCGGCGACGGATCGTTAAACCTCTTGTCCCAATATAGGGCGAAGGACCTCGCCATGGCTGCGTCGGAAAAGCTTTCCCATTTGCTGCAACTGGCCGACCAGGGCCCGGCCTTGCGCGCGGCGCTGGCGGAAGAAGTCGCCGATCTCTTGACCGCCTGGCCTGCCGATTATCCCGAAAGCATGCGTGGTGTCTGTGAAGCGCTGCTGGCCAAGGCCGCGCATGACATAGACGCGCCGACCCGCGCCCGCCTGAGGGTCCAGCTTTATGAACATCCCGAACTGGCGCGGCGTGTGCTGCCGCGCGAAACCGGCGCCCAGGCCCTGATCGACGCGGCCCGGGCCGGCGAAAACCTGGTCACCACCCTGGCCGACGCGCTGGGCGTGGATGTGCAGATGGCAGCGCATATGCTGGAAGAGGAAAGCGGCGCCATGCTGGCCATTGCCTGCAAGGGCGCACAGATCGAACGCGCCGCCTTTTCGGCACTGGCCTTGCTGGCCCATCCGGCCCGCGACCGCGCTCATGCCTTTGCCATGCTGGATGCCTATGACCGCATGGCGGTGAGCGACGCCATCCGGCAATTGCGCGGCTGGTGCGCCAAACAGGCTACGGCTGCTTAGGCGAGAGCCGGAACGCCCAGCTTAACTTTCGGCGTGCACCTCGTGCCGCTCCCTGGTCTTCAAGAATTTCACATTGGGAAAACGCTCGGCGACATAGCCGATCTCCCACTGGCTCTTGGCCAGGAACACCGGCGCACCGTCGCGGTCGGTGGCCATGCCGCCCTTGTTGGCGTTGGAGAATTTCTCGATCTCCGCCGGTGTGCCCGACAGCCAGCGGGCGCTGTCATAGGGTGACGCTTCCAGGTCCGCTTCCAGGTCGTATTCCGCCACCAGCCGCGACTTGAGCACGTCGAGCTGCAAGGCGCCCACCACGCCCACGATCCACTGACTGCCGATCACCGGCTTGAACAGTTGGGTGACGCCTTCTTCCGCCAGCGATTCCAGGGCGCGCGCCAGATGCTTCTGCTTCATGGGATCCGACAGCCGCACCCGGCGCAGGATTTCCGGCGCGAAATTGGGAATGCCGGTGAACACCACGCTGCCGGATTCCGACAAGGTGTCGCCCACGCGCAGCACGCCATGATTGGGAATACCGATAATGTCGCCGGGCCAGGCCTCGTCCACCGTCTCGCGCTCCGAGGCGAAGAACAGGATGGGATTATGCACCCCGATGGTCTTGCCGGTGCCGGACTGTTTGAGCTTCATGTTGCGCTTGAATTCGCCCGAGGCCAATCTCAGGAACGCCACCCGGTCGCGGTGGTTGGGGTCCATATTGGCCTGCACCTTGAAGACAAAGCCGGTGACTTCCTTGTCGCCCGGCTGGGCGGAGCGGCCCACCGCGGCCTGCGACCGCGGACTGGGCGCATATTGCGCCAGCGACTCCAGCAATTGCGCCACCCCGAAATTCTTGAGCGCCGAGCCGAAATAGACCGGCGAGAGATGGCCTTCGCGGTAGGTAGCGAGGTCGAAGCGGGGCAGACCTTCGCGCGCCAAGGTCACATCTTCTTCCAGCTTGCCCGCTTCCTCATCGCTGGGCACCGCATCGTTGAAGGCGATGAAGCTGCCACTCGACAGGTCCTGGATGCCGCGGAAATTCAGCCCCATGCCGCAGGGCCACATCATGGGCGCGGTCTCGATCTGGAGCTGGTCGGAAATCTCGTCCAGCAGCTCGAAAGGATCACGGGCTTCGCGGTCCATCTTGTTGATGAAGGTCATGATGGGGATGTCGCGCAGCCGGCAGACCTCGAACAGCTTGCGGGTCTGGGCCTCGATGCCCTTTGCGGCGTCGATCACCATCACCGCGGAATCCGCCGCCGTCAGGGTGCGATACGTATCTTCGGAAAAGTCTTCGTGGCCGGGCGTGTCCAGCAGATTGAATACCGCATCACGATATTCGAAGGTCATGACCGCAGAGGTGACGGAGATGCCGCGCTCCTGCTCGATCTTCATCCAGTCGGACTTGGCGCGGCGTGCCTCGCCGCGTGCCTTCACCCGGCCGGCGGCATGGATGGCGCCACCCAGCAGCAGGAGATGCTCGGTCAAGGTGGTCTTGCCGGCATCGGGGTGGGAAATGATGGCGAAGGTCCGGCGGCGCGCCGCTTCGCTGGCGGGGGTACGGGTCATGGCGGGGGGTTAGCAGACCCCGCTATCGACGGCAAGGTTACGGCTCGCTATTGCTCGAATATAGCAAGTTCGCCGCCACCTGTGGCGATGATGTTCCTTTTTTTCGTACCGGACCAGCTTGCTGCGTTCCAAGACTCGTATCCGCTGGAATTGATCAGAATTTCAAGAACCGCGCCGGTTTCGAATCGAATAATGAGGTCGCCATTCTCATTCACTGTCACCGTTCGAACGAGCTTATCAAAGATGATCTCCCAAGCGGTCTGGGCCGCATCTATCGGCTTTGGCAGACCAAATCTTTGCCCATCATCGAGCGAGCAAAGGACAACCCTGTTATCGACGACAATTCTCCAAAAGCTTGCAACCGTAACGCTGCCTGCCGGCGGAAAGGAAAACTGCCATGAATATTCATAGCGGATAATGTCCAAACACGCCTTCCCGACCCAAGGCTCAAAAAGCTCATTTAGTGATGTGCCTTTCTTGCTCACAGCAAGCTAATCTCCGGTTCAATATTGCTGGCTAAAGCTGGACGGCTCCACTTGCCCGCTGCATCACCCGCTTTGCGCGCAGGTACATTTCCACACTGCGCAGGCTGAACAGTCCGGCGGTGAAGACGATCAGGGCATCGGAAATCAGCAAGACATCCAGGTGCCAGGTGCGCGCTTCCACCGCCAGCCCGGTGCGCAAGCCCATGCGGAACAGGATCAATACCACCATCACCAATATGGCCGCCTGCCCGCCGGTCACCATCAGGGTGCCGTCTTCCGGATGGACCTCGATCGCCATGGTGCGGCCCCAATACCAGCCGGCGATGCCGCCCAGGCCCGCCGCCAAGGTCAGCCAGGCCCAGTCCTGGGCCAGGAAGTGGCGGACGGCATGATGGCCGGGCTGCGGTGCCAACAGGACCAGGGCGGCTACCGCCAGAATGAGGACGGGCCGGATCCACAGCCGCCCCAACTTGAGCGGCTGGGCCCGGCTCATCCGGCGCATGCGCAGATACAGCACCGGCACCACGATAAGGATAGGCAGGAAGAGCTGGAGGGCTTGCTGCTGGGTCATGGTGCCTGTTGGCCGCCGCTGCTGTGTCCGGATGCAGCTTATTTAATTGTCGCGCAATTTACCGGAAAATCGTTCCGATTTTCCGGATTGCGCTTAGACGATCGGCTCGTCGACAAAAGCCCGGCCTTCGCGATCTTCGATCTCCAAGATCCAGAGATCGGGATCGAATTTCACTTGTTTGTCACACCACTCAGCAGCGCGCGCATCTGACACAAAATCACCAAGGGGCCGGGCCCACACCAACTCGCCCTTGGCATTGCGGGCCTGATTCAGCACCAGTACCGTGCCGTCGAGTTTGGCGAGCTTGAGGATGACGGCGCCGGCTTCTTCAGCGCCGCTGCGCACCACAAAGGCCGATGCACCTGCGACCTGCACCCGGCGGATCAGGGCGCGCACGAAGATTCCGGCCTTGAGGCGTGGTTCCATCGGACTACTATAATCGGGAGGTCTCGCCATGCATCAAAAATTGCCGCTTTTTATGGAAGTCGCCATCGAGCCCAAGACGGCTGCCGATGCCGGAAAGCTGGCGATCGCCCTCGAACAGCTCACTGCGGAAAGCATGCGCCTGGCGGTTGCAACCGATAGTGAGTCCGGACAAACGATTCTGAAGGGTGCCAATGAGGCTACACTGGAAGACGTCTGTGTCCAACTTGACAAGCTTGGTATCCAGTTCCTTGTCGGTGCGCCGCAGGTGGCATATCGAGAGACCCTGTCAAAGTCGGTCACGGTCGACTACACCCACAAGAAACAGACCGGCGGTTCGGGCCAGTTCGCGCGGGTGAAGCTGAAATATGAACCGCTGCCGCCGGGCTCCGGCTTCGTGTTCGAGAATGAAGTCGTGGGCGGTTCGGTGCCCAGGGAATTCATTCCCGCGGTCGAAAAAGGCCTCAAGGCGCAGAAGGAATCGGGTCTGTTGGCCGGCTTCCCGGTGATCGATTTCAAGGCAACCCTGGTGGACGGCGCCTATCACGAAGTCGACTCCAACGCGCTGACCTTCGACATCGCGGCACGCGCCTCGTTCCGCGAACTTGCCAGCAAGTGTGCGGTCAAGCTGCTGGAACCCATCATGAAGGTGGAAGTGGTGACGCCCGAGGACTTCCTGGGTGGCGTGATCGGCGACCTGAACAGCCGCCGCGGCCAGGTGCAGGGCACCGACTCCCGCGGCAACGCCCAGGTCGTCACTGCCATGGTGCCGCTGGCCAACATGTTCGGCTATCAACGAACACTAAACGCAATGTGCCGGGGTGATGCCGCCTATCAGATGGAATTCGATCACTACGAAATGGTGCCCGATCCCCGCGACGATGATCCGACGTTTCCAGGCGCAATCGGGATGAGGGTCGCCTAGGCCGCCTTGAACGGCACGACATTGCCTTTGGTCAGTCGCTCGCCCTTGGCGTCGACGGCTGCGTGCGGCAGCCGCACCGTCACGGTGGTGCCTTCGCCCAGCACCGAATCCAGCACCGCGCTGCCGCCATGCATCTGGGCCAGCGATTTGACCAGCGCCAGGCCCAGGCCGGTGCCTTCCTTGGCGCGGGTTTCCGCATTCTCCACCTGCTCGAAAGGCTTGCCCAGCCGCGCCAGATCCTGCTTGGAAATCCCGGTGCCGGTGTCGCTGACGGTGATCTCGATGCCCTGACCCTGTTCCAGCACGCGCGCCTTCACCCGCACCTCGCCGCCGCGCGGCGTGTATTTGACGCCGTTGGAGAGAAGGTTGACCAGGATCTGCTTGACCGCGCGGCGGTCGGCAAACACCAGCCGCGCCCCCGGCGCCACATTCAGCTTCAACGCCACGCCCGAGCGTTCCGCCGGAATCTTGAGGTAGCGCACCGCGCTGTCCGCCGTCTCTTCGAGGTCGAACAATTCCTCGACCAGTTCGAACTTGCCGGCCTCGATCTTGGACATGTCCAGCACCGAGTTGATCAGGTCCAAAAGATGCGCACCCGATTCATGGATCAGCCGCGAATATTCCTGATAGCGCGGGCTCAGCACGCCGAACATCTCACGCGTCATCACCTCTGAAAAACCGATGATGGCATTGAGCGGCGTGCGCAGTTCGTGACTCATATTGGCCAGGAAGCGCGTCTTGGCGCGCGAGGCATCCAGCGCGGCATCGCGCGCTTCCACCAACGCGCGCTCATGGCCCTTGCGTTCGGTGATGTCGCGGGTCACCGCCACGATATCGGCGGGTTCGCCCAGACCAATCTGGGCCGGACGGCAGCGTATCTCGGTCCAGACAAAATGGCCGTCCCGGTGGCGCAGCCGCACCTCGGCCGAACCGGCGCGGCCGTGATAGCTGGAATCCGCCAGGGCCGCCTCGACCGCCGGCAAATCGTCGGGATGCGCCAGGCTTTGCACGGCCAGACCGGTGATCTCCTCCGGCAGCCGGCCCAAAAGCGCCAGGATGGCCGGACTGGCAAAACGGATGCGCCCATCGGAGGAATGGCGGGTAATCAGGTCCATCGCATTGTCGGCCAGGAAACGATACATCGCCGCGCCCTTGGCGGCGGCGGCATCGGCGGCGCGCTGGCGGTCCTGGGCGGCGATGGCGATGAACACCGCCTGGGTCAGGGCCGCCACCATCGAGAAGGCGTAGATTTCCAGTGACGACAAGGGAAGGCGGGACGCAGGCAACATCCCAAGGGCCTGGATGCCGATCACTGTCAGCAGCACTACGCCGGCAACCAGGCCAGCGCGGGTGACGGCGGAGCGGCCGCCGGTCAAAGCGGCTTCCGCCGGGACCAACACCAGCCAGACCATCAGCGGCGACACCATTCCCCCGGTCAAAACCGCCAGATAGCCGATCAGGGCGGCGGCGCCGGCCAGCCCGATCTGCTCCAGCGCGGCCAGGGATATCGGGGTCAGCGCCAGAAGGGCGAGGATAGCGGGGGCCATCAGACCGGCCAGTGCCACCGCTTCGGCCGGATCGGGGCGCCCGATCAGGCCGAAAAAAGCCAGGCTCAGCACCAGGCCGATTACGGCTTTTCCAGCCTGCAACAGCGCAAAGCGCCGCCGCTGTGCCTTGGTGCCCCGGCCCGAAAAACTGTTTGTCTTAATCGCCATTAAGCCTGCCACGCTCAGATGGCCACTTTTGCCGCTTTAGGCTTAACGAAAGCTAAAGCATGGCGGCGGTTCTTCAGATCTCCACAAGGATTCATGTTTCGTTAGGAAACATGACGCGGTTCCCCAGCTTTTCCGCCCAACTTCGTCACCGGCCGTACATAGTGATTGCGCTAACTCTAACCAATCCGCAACGCACGCCGGGGCAGTATCCGCCCGCGATCAGGCATAGAGAACAATAATGGCCGCGGCGCATCAGGCGCGTATTGACCGCGAGGAACAACGGGAAGACGCGCAGGCCATGCTCCGCGCTCTGGATTCCTTGCGCACGGCCATCACCGTTTTCGATGCCCAAGGCCGGCTGCTCTATGCCAACGCCCATCTGAATTATCTTTTCCGCTCTTTTCCTCCACGCGAATCCCTGACCGGAAAAAGCTACGAAGACCTGATCCGGATGGAGATCGAGGGCGGCGAGATCGCGGCGTCAGCCCTGGCGGGCGGGGTCAAAACCTTCATCGCCCGGCGGCTCAGCCAGTTGCGCAATGATGAGATCGCGCCGCACGACGTTGCGCTCAAGGATCATCGCGTGGTGGAGATCAAGGCCCGGCGCGACGCGCACGGCCATACCGTGCTGTTGTGGAGCGACGTCACCGCCGCCCGCGCCCAGCTCACCCGCCTGCAGGAAGCTGTCGCGCTTTCGGCGGAAGCTTTCGCCTTCTATGACGCCAACGACAAGCTGATCCTGGCCAACGATCTCTATGCCAATCTTTGCGGCGTCAAATCGCTGGACGAGTTGATCGGCAAGACCTTCCCCGAAATCTGCGCCAGTGTCGCCTATAACGGCCGCATGGTATTGGAGGATTCACCCGAAGAGTGGCTGGAGCGCCGCCTGAAAAGCCATCGCTCTCCCGCCGGCGCCGTGACCTTGCGCACCAACACCGGCGAAGCCTATCTGGTGCGCGACCGCGCCGGCCATGACGGCGGCCGGGTCATGGTCTT
>Ga0157379_10003797_pt1 | contig 12868 bp, 9 predicted proteins | sample S25metaG_FD_121802 | JGI IMG/M metagenome (GOLD analysis project Ga0157379, IMG submission 121802) | Switchgrass rhizosphere microbial communities from Kellogg Biological Station, Michigan, USA - S2-5 metaG | ecosystem: Host-associated > Plants > Roots > Rhizosphere > Soil | place: USA: Michigan... | reverse complement strand
GCTGTCGCGTGGGGCTTGTTCGCCATCGCGGCCACCCTCTTCGTGGTCGGCGCGCTGCTCAGTGCCGGCAGCTGAGCGACGTGGACGAGCCGCCTGAAGGAGTCCAGCGGGCGCGCCATCCGCGCGACCGATGAACGCCGAGACGTAGACGCTCGTATCGACGACGACTCGGATCACGCGCTGCCGCGCCGGCGGGCGCGGTGAGCACGCACCTCGTCGACGGCAAGCGTGTCGGCCGCGTCATCCGGTAGGCCCCCGTGGGATGCGTCACGCAGCGCGGCGAAGCCAAGCGACTCGGCAACGGCGAGCGAGCTCGCCTCGCTGTCGGTGACATCAGGCGCCGCCGCGCGCTCCCGCGCCCGGAGCACGAGCTCTTGGTCAAGCTCGACCTGCAGCTTGTTGACAGCCATCACCCGAAAGGTAGGGCTTCGCGGCACCGCCAGCACCGGCCGATGGCCGGGCTCTCCGCAGTGAGACTCATGTCGCGACTCAGGTGTGACCTATGTCCCGACTCATCACAAAGAGCCGACGGGGGGACTCGAACCCCCGACCCCTTCATTACGAGTGAAGTGCTCTACCAGCTGAGCTACGTCGGCGCCGCGGGGCCAATGGTAACCCGCGCCGGGAGATGACCGTCCCTCCGCCCGTGCCGGCCCGGGACCGCTTCACGCTCGCCCCCCTCCGTGACGTTCCGGCGAGTCTCCGACGGCCCGCCGTCGTGCACGGGCCGCGCTGCCGCCCCACACCTTCAGGCAGTAGCGCTCAGCGCCCGGACCACCGGGCGAACCGGGTTTCGACCGACGGGCCACAAAGAACGCCGCGCACGACGCCGAACCACCCGGGGGCCATGCCGATCCGCAGGACCCCGAAGCACCTCGTCGATGCGCTGCACGCCATCGCGTGCACGACCGACGTCGCCGGTTGCACCGCAGCGATCCACGAGCAGGCCGCGTGGCTGTTCGCCGGGCTGGGGGTCCGGCTCGAGCTCGGCGCCGTGCCGGCGGACGACGGCCCGGAGGCGACGCGCGTTGCGCTGACCGCGCGCGGGCGGGTCATCGGCCACCTGCACACGACCCGCCCGATCCCGCGCCATCGGCGAGCGACCCGCCGACGGATGGAGACGTTCGCCGAGCACTGCGCCGTCACGCTCGACACGCTGCTCGTCCTCGCCGACCACGACGCACGCGCCCGCCGGGACCCGCTGACGGGCTTGCTGAACTACCGCGAGTTCCACGCCGCGCTCGACGCGCTGCTGCACCACGGCGCGCCGTTCGCCCTGGTCACGCTCGACCTCGACGACTTCAAGCAGGTCAACGACACCGCCGGCCACGCCGCGGGCGACCGCGTCCTGCGCTCGGTGTCGGGCGCCATCGCCGCCGCCTGCCGCTCCTCCTCGGACGCCGCGTTCCGCATCGGGGGCGACGAGTTCGCGCTGCTGCTGCCCGGCGCCGACCGCGAGGCCGCGGCGCGCATCGCCCGCCGCGCGGCGGAGACGGTGGAGCGCGTCGCGCACCGCACGGGCATCTCGTCCGGCGTCGCCGTCCACCCGGCCGACGGCCACGACCGCGAGCAGCTGACCGCGGCGGCCGACGCCGCGTTGTACACCAACAAGGGCCGGCGCCTCCCGGTCGCGCCCCCGGAGCACGGACCGCGCTCGCGGCTGGCGGTCGCCGCCCGGCTGGCCACGAAGCTCGCCCCGCTGGACGACGAGCACGCGATCGCGCGCACCGCCGTCACCGAGCTGCACTCCGCGTTGGGCTTCTTCCTGGCGGTCATCCAGCGCCTGGACGACGACGACGTCCTGCGCGTCGTGGCCGCCGCCGGCCCGCTGGCCGGCGACCCGGACTTCCTCGCCCACGAGCAGCCGATCGCCGAGGGCGTCAACGGCCGGGTGGCGCGCACCGGGCAGGCCGCGCTGATCGCCGACACGGGCACCGACCCCGACTACCTCCGGCGCGACCCGCGCCGCGACCCGGGCTCCGAGCTCAGCCTGCCGATCGTCAGCGACGGCGCGATCTGGGGCATCCTGAACCTCGAGCAGCTCGCCACCGACGCCTTCGCCGACGACGATGTGCTCCTGGCCGACGCCGTCGCCGCCCAGGTCGGCGCGGCGCTGCACCGCTCGCGCCTGACCGCGGAGCTCGAGACGACCTTCGCCACGACGCTCGGCATCCTCGCCGACGCCCTGGAGACCAAGGACCCCTACACGGCCGAGCACGCCGACCAGGTCGCCGACCTCGCCCTGGCCGCCGGCCGCCGGCTCGGCCTGCCCGACGCCGATCTCAAGCCGCTGCGCTACTGCGCGCTGCTGCACGACATCGGCAAGATCGGCGTGCGCTCGGAGCTGCTGGCCAAGCCCGCCCGGCTGACGCCCGAGGAGTTCGCCGAGATCCAGGAGCACTCGGCCATCGGCGACGCCCTGCTGCGCCGGATCCCGCACCTGGCCCATGTCGCGCCGCTGGTGCGCGCGGTACACGAGCGCTGGGACGGCGGTGGCTACCCCGACGGCCTGGTCGCCGAGGCGATCCCGCTGCCGGCGCGGATCGTCGCCGTCTGCGACGCCCTGCACGCGATGACCTCGGACCGCCCGTACCGCCGGGCGCGCCCGGCCGACGTCGCGCTGGCCGAGCTGCGCCGCTGCGCGGGCACCCAGTTCGACCCGGCGGTCGTCGCCGCGGTGGCCGACGCTCAGGCCGCGACGGCCGGCTCGGTCGGCGCGGGTACGCCCTCGGCGACCGCCGCCGCGCGGCGCCGCACGCGGCGCTCCTCGCGCGCGAGCAGCAGTGCGGGCACGAGCGCGATCAGCACCCCGGCCAGCGACCACCGGTAGGCCCCGGCGAACGCCGCCGCCAGCGGGTCGGCGACCCGCTGGCGCACGGCGTCGGGCAGCGTGCCGTCAGCGCTCGCCCCGGCCGCCGCGGCGCCGAGGCGCGACGTGATCCCGTTCTGCAGCACGACCGCCAGCACGGCCACGCCGAGCGACCCGCCGATCCGCTGCACGACGTTGAGCATCGGCGTGGCGCGCGGCACCGCGGCCGGGCTGTCCAGCGTCGCGTAGGCGCCGGCCATCGCCGGCATCATCACCGCGCCGAGGCCGACGCCCCGGATGAACAGCCCCCCGAGCAGCACGCCGTAGGCGGTGTCGCCGCCGACGAAGGCATAGGGGATGGTGCCGACCGCGAGCAGCACCAGCCCGACGGCGACCACGACCCCGGCGCCGATCCGGTCGGTCATCCGGCCGCCGACGTTCGTGCCGATGATGGCGCCGAGCCCCTGCGGGGCCGCCAGCAGGCCCGCCTGCAACGGCGACGCGCCGCGCACCACCTGGTAGTACAGGGGCAGCAGGATCATCGCCCCGAACAGCGTGGCGCCCGCCAGCGAGACGGTCAGCGACGCCGCGCGGAAGCCCGGGTTGCGCAGGAGCCGGATGTCGACGAGCGGGTGGTCGATGCGCAGGGCACGGAGGGCGAAGGCCGCGATCGCGCACAGGCCCACGACGATGGGGATCCACGCCGTCGGGGTGGTCAGGGTGCCGTGCGCCCCGACCTCGCTGAGCCCGAAGACGACGGCCGCGATCCCGGGCGAGAGCAGCAGCAGCCCGACGCCGTCCAGCGGCGGCACCGCGTGGCCGGCCTCCGCCGCGCGGCCCTGCGCTCGCCCCTTGGGCAGCAGGAACCAGGCGAGCGTCAGGCCGAGGATCCCGATGGGCAGGTTCACGTAGAAGATCCAGCGCCACGACAGTGTGTCGACGAGGATCCCGCCGATGACCGGGCCGAACACGGGCCCGAGGAGCACCGGCACGCCCACGACGGCCATCACGCGGCCCATCCGGTGCGGGCCGGCGGCCTGGGCCATCGTGATCATCCCGATGGGCATGATCATCCCGCCCGCCAGGCCCTGCAGGACGCGGAAGGCGATCAGCGAGCCCGCGCTCCAGGCCAGCCCGCACAGCGCGCTGGTCAGCACGAAGGCGGCGACCGACCCCATCCACACGGTGCGCGGCCCGAGGCGCTCGGCCATCCACCCGGTGAGCGGGATGACCGCGGCCAGGGCCAGCAGGTAGCCGGTCGAGACCCACTGGATCGTGGCCAGCGACACGTGCAGGTCGTCGCGCAGCGTCTGCAGCGCGACGTTGACGATCGTGGCGTCGAGGATCGACATGATGGCCCCGACGACCACCACCACGGCGATGGGACGCAGCTCGCGCGGGAGCGGATCGGACCGGCTCATGCGATCGCCGCCTCGGCGCTCATGTCAGCTCCTCGAAGGCGTCGGCCAGCCGGCGCATCACCTGCGCGGCCGCACGCCGCTCGGCCGGCGCCAGGCGCTCGAAGACCGCGCGGCGGCGGTCCATCGTCCTGGCGCGCTGCTCGGCCACCGCGGCGCGGCCCGCGTCGGTCAGGGCGAGGCGGACGGCGCGGCGGTCGCCGGGCGCGGGCTCGCGCGTCACGAGGCCGCGGTCCTCGAGCCCGGCGATCATCCGCGTCGCGGTCGGCGGGCTCACGCCGGCGGCGCGGGCCAGCTCGCGCAGGCCGAGCGCGTCGTCGGACTCGTAGAGCGGCAGGACGAGGTCGATCTGCGACGGGGTGAGCGCCGCCTCGGCGTCCACGCGCACGCGGGCGCGCTTGGCCGCGCGGCTCATGCGCTCGAAGGCGACGACGAAGGCATCGAGCTCGGTGTCGGCCCCGGTCCGCATGTCGTTCGCATGCTAACGAAAGTCGTTAGCGTCCTAACGACCAGTTCAGGGACGGGTAGCGTCTGCGCGCGATGGCCGCCCCGACGTTCGACCTGCAGGCCCACTCGACGTGCTCGGACGGGACGCTGCCGCCCGCCGCGGTCGTGGCCCGCGCGGCCGCCGCTGGCGTCGAGCTGCTCGCGCTGACCGACCACGACACCGTCGACGGCGTCACCGAGGCCCTGGCGGAGGCGGCGCGCCACGACGGACTGCGGCTCGTCGCAGCGACCGAGTTATCGTCCTTGGACGAGGACCGCGAGGACCTCCACGTGCTCGGCTACGGGGTCGACCACACCGATCCGGCGTTCCTGGAGGCGTTGACCGTCTTCCGCGCCGACCGCGCCGCGCGGGCGGGGCGCATGGCCGACGCGCTGCGCGCCGCGGGCTGGGAGCTCGACGCCGGCCCGCTGGACGCGCGCCGCGCCGCGGGCCGGCCGATCGGCCGCCCGCACCTGGCCCAGGCCGCCTTCGGCCATCCGGCCAACGCCGCGCGCGTGGCCGCCGAGGGGTTCGCCGAGCCGGGCGGGCTGCTCGAGGCCTACCTCGTGCCCGGCGCGCCCGCCTACGTGCGGCGCACGACCCCGACCGTCGCCGAGGCCATCGCGACGATCCACGCCGCCGGCGGCGTCGCGGTCTGGGCGCACCCGTTCTGGGACCTCGAGCGCGACAGCGACGTCGCCGACGCGATCGACCGCTTCGCCGCGCTCGGCCTCGACGGCGTCGAGGCCTTCTACCTCACCCACACGCGCGAGCAGACGCTGATGGTCGCCTCCGCGTGCGCGCAACGCGGGCTGCTGACGACGGGCTCGGCGGACTTCCACGGGCCGCAGCATCCGCGCTTCCACGCGTTCCGGGCCTTCGACCTCCACGGGCTCACGCCCGATCTCGGCCCGATCGCCACATGGTCTCTGTAGTGCGGCGCACTACAGCGTGCTACGTTGTCCTGCATGAGCCAGGCGGTTCCTCTGAGCTTGCGCCTCGGCGAGGCCACGATCGAGCGGCTGAGGTCACGAGCCAAGCGCGTGCACATGCCGCCTCGCACCCTCGCCCAGCGGTATGTCGAGGAGGGGCTGCGGATGGACGAGCACCCGCTCGTTCGTTTCGTCGATGGGCCCGCCGGCCGGCGCGCTCGCCTGGTCGGCACAGGCAAGGACGTTTGGGAGGTCATCGCGACCATCCGCGACAACGGCAACGACCTTCACGAGACGGCTGCGTACCTGCGGCTCCCGCATGGGCTCGTTCAGGCGGCGGTCGCCTACTACGGCGCCTACACCAGCGAGGTCGACGAGCTCATCGCCGACAACGAGCGCCTGGCCCAGGAGGCCCGCGCCGCCTGGGTCGCCGGGCGGGCCGCGCTCGCGCGGTGAAGCTCCTGCTCGACGAGATGCTCTCGCCCGACATCGCCGAGCTGCTGTACGGCCGCGGCCACGACCTGCAGGCCCTCGCGGGCTCTGCACACGCCGAACTCTCCGACCCCGAGGTCCTCGACCTCGCACGGTCCCAGCAGCGGGCGGTGGTCACCAACAACGTGCGCGACTTCCGCCCGCTGCACATCGCCGCCGTCCAGGCCGGCGGTGCCGGCCACTACGGCATGGTCTTCCTGGCCGGCAACTTCCGCCGCGCGAAGGCCGACATCGGTCGCATCGCCGATGCCTTGGAGGAGAAGCTCAGGCAGTACCCAGGGCTCGACGACCTGGCCAACGCCGAGGACTGGCTCTGATCGGCCGCCCCTGCACCAGCTCCGGGCCGTCGGGCGGCGGCACCGGATCCGCGGCGTCGATCATCTAGGGTCCGCGCCGATCATGGACGCGTTCCAGGCCATCGTCCTCGGGATCGTGCAGGGGCTCACCGAGTTCCTGCCGATCTCCTCGACCGCGCACCTGCGCATCGTCCCCGCCTTCGCGGGTTGGGAGGATCCGGGCACGGCGTTCACCGCCGTCGTGCAGCTCGGCACGATGGCCGCGGTCGTCCTGTACTTCCGCCACGACCTGTGGAACATCGCGCGCGCGTGGCTGGGGTCGCTGCGCGAGCCCGAGCTGCGCGGCACGCTCGACGCGCGGCTGGGCTGGTTCATCATCCTGGGCACGGTCCCGATCGCGATCCTCGGCCTGCTGTTCAAGGACAAGATCGAGACCGACGCGCGCCAGCTCGTGCTCATCGGCATCGCCCTGATCGTGCTCGGCCTCGTGCTCGAGGCGGCCGAGAAGCTCGGCCGCAAGGAGCGCGACGTGTCGTCGCTGACCCTGCGCGACGGCGTGATCATCGGCTGCGCGCAGGCCTGCGCGCTCGTGCCGGGCGTGAGTCGCAGCGGCTCGACGATCTCCGCCGGCCTCTTCCTCGGTCTCACGCGCGAGGCGGCGGCGCGCTACTCGTTCCTGCTGTCGGTGCCCGCCGTGGTGCTGAGCGGCCTGTTCGAGCTCAAGGACGTCGGCGACCACAACGGCGCGGGCGCCGGCCCGACCATCCTCGCGACGATCCTGGCCTTCATCGTCGGCTACGCCTCGATCGCGTGGTTGTTGAAGTACCTGGTCCGCCACCCGGTGACGATCTTCGTCGTCTACCGGGTCGTGCTGGGCGTGGTGCTGCTGTCGCTCGTGGCCAGCGGCGTGGTCACGAACTGAGCGCGCGGGCCAGGCGCGAGGCGAGCGCCTCCAGCGCGAGCTCCTCGGTCGGGTTGAGGATGAGCGTCGTGCGCACCTGGTCGACGTCGGCGATCGCGTCGCGCAGGCGGCCCGCGCTCGCCGGGCACGCGTCGGCGTCGGCGCGCACCTCGTCGGCCCGGTCGACGTGGTGCACCAGCTCGGGGACGCCGTCCTTGACGCAGGCGACGTCGCGCAGCCAGAGCGCGGTGAGCTGCAGGCCGTGGTCGACCGTCTGTGCGTGGGCGCGGCGGTGCGCGCGCTTGGCGGCGGTCTCGCCCTCGCGCTTGACGCGCCTGGCCTCGCGGTCGGGCAGCAGCTCGGCGTCGGCGGCGATCTGCTGCGCGACGCCGGAGGCCGCCGCGTCGCCGGCGGCACGAGCCTGGTCGAGGAGCGTGATCCACGCCCGCGCGAGCGGGTCGTCGCGCAGCGCGGCGCGGGCGAAGCGCTCGGCGGCGTCGCGCAGCGCCGGGCCGCCGCCGAGCGCCAGGCGCAGCGCGCGGCCCGCATCGCCGAGGGCCAGGCGGGCGCAGGCGTCGGCGGTCAGCGGCGCGACCCCGTGCTTGGTCTGCAGCCGCTGGGACAGCTCGGCGGCCGTCGCGGCCTCGAAGCGCACCGCCTGGCAGCGCGAGGCGATCGTGGGCAGGACGTTGCCGGGTCGGTCGGTGAGCAGCACGAGGTGCGCGAACGGCGGCGGCTCCTCGAGCGTCTTGAGCATCTTGTTCGCGGCCTGATCGTTCATCGTGTCCGCGCCCTCCACCACGAACACGCGGCGGCGCGCCTCGAACGGCGTGCGGGTGGCGGCGGCGACGACCGGCTCGTCGATGTCGGCCACGAGCATCTCGGCGGCGCCGCTCGGCGTCACCCAGGTGAGGTCGGGATGGACGCCGTCGAGCGCGCGACGCCGCGCGTCCGGCGGGTCGGCGGCGCCCTCCGCCAGCAGCTCGGCCGCGAAGGCGCGGGCGGCCTCGCGCTTGCCGGCGCCGGCCGGACCGTGGAAGAGATAGGCGTGCGACGGCGCGCCCTCGGGCGGCACCGCGGCGCGCAGCACGGCGCTGGCGTGGGGGTGGCGGTCGAGGACGTCGAGCATGCGGCGCTGAGGGTACTGTCCGCCGCCCATGGCACCGCGGGGACGGCTCATCACGGTCGAGGGCATCGACGGCGCGGGCAAGACCACGCTCGCCGAGGGTCTGCTGCGCGCGCGGCCGGACCTCGTGGCGCTCCGCGAGCCGGGGGGCGTGGCCCTGTCCGAGCGGATCCGCGAGCTCGTCAAGGACCCGGCCCTGACCGTCGACCCGCGCGCCGAGGCGCTGCTCTACGCCGCCGCGCGCGCGCAGCTCGTGCACGAGCGGCTGCTGCCGCTGCTGCACGGCGGCGCCGACGTGCTGCTCGACCGCTTCGTCGACTCGTCGCTGGCCTACCAGGGCGCGGGTCGCGGGCTCGGCGTGGCCGAGATCGCCGAGCTCAACCGCTTCGCCACCGCCGGCGTGACCGCCGACCTCACCCTCTACGTCCGCGTGGAGCCCGAGGTCGGCGCGGCCCGCCGTGCGGGCGACGACCGGCTCGAGCAGGCCGGCGACGCGTTCTTCGCCGCGGTCGTCGCCGCCTACGACGCGCTGGCCGCGGCCGAGCCCGCGAGGATCGTCGTCCTCGACGGCGAACAGGCTCCCGAGGCGGTTCTGGCGGCCGCCCTGCGGGCGCTGGATGGCCTGCGGTAGCCCTGGGCGGCTCTACGATCGGGCGTCGACGCCCGGCCAGACTCCCGAGATGACTCCGCGCTTCGAAGTCGCATCCTTCGAGCAGATCCCCACAGGTCCCGGCACGGTGCTGCTGCGGATCGCCGGTCGCTGGGTCGGCGACGCGCGCGAGCGCCTGCCCCCGCCCGTGCTGGTGGTCGACGACGGCCGCCGCATCCAGCGCCTGTCCGCGCTGCCCGGCCCCGATGACGCCGCGCCCCAGGTCGGCCCCGACGGCGTGCCCTGGCGGGCGGCCTTCTCCGCGCCGGCCGAGGTGGTGGCCGGCGCGCGGCTCGCCTTCGCCCTGGAGGCCGGCCGCGCCGGAATGGTCGACCTGCCGCCGCCGACGCGCGCCCCGGAGCCCGCGCCGGCCGAATCACGCGCGCGCGGCGTGTTCCGGCGCCGCGGCCGCCCGCCCGCCGACCAGGAGCGCTCCACCGTCGACCCCGCGCAGCTCGCGCGCGCGTCCGACGTCGTCGCGTTGCGCCAGCAGCTGGCGGCCGAGCGCGAGGCGCGCGAGCACGCCGAGCGGCGGGCGGCCGAGGCGCATGCGATCGCCCGCCAGGTTGCCGCCGAGGCGCACCGCGCCGCCGAGCTGGCCGCCCGGGCCGAGGCCGCGCGCGTCGGCGCGATCGACGCGCTGACCGACGAGCGCATGCGCGCCAGCGAGCGCGCCGCCGCCGAGGCGGAGCTCGCCCGCGAGGCGCGCGAGCGCACCTCGCGCGCGGCCGACCACGTCCGCCAGGCCGTCGAAGTCGCCCAGGAGACGCGCCGCGCGCTGGCCGAGCGTGACGCGCAGCTCGAGGCCGCGCGCACGCAGGCCGAGAACGCCTCGCGCTCCGCCCGCGCCGCCGAGGCGCGTCTGGTCGCCATCGACGAGGCGCGCCAGGTCGCCGAGCGCCGGGCGGAGACGGCCGAGTCGCGCATCCTCGCCCTCGAGCAGCGCCTGGCCGAGACCGAGACGCTGGCCCGCCGCGCCGAGGCCGCCGCCCGCCGCGCCGATGAGCTCACCACGCGCGTGCGTGAGCAGCGCGCCGCGCGGCGCGCCGCCGAGACCGAGGCCGCAGCGGCCCTGCGCGCCACCGCCGAGGAGTCGACGCAGCGCGCCGCGCTGCTCAGCGCCGAGCTGCGCGACCTGCGCCGCGAGGCGGAGGCCGAGCACGAGGCGCGCGCCGCGGCCGAGGCCCGCGCGCGCGAGGCGACCGAGCAGCTCGGCGAGCTCCGTGCCGCCGCGGCGGCCCTGGCCGAGGCCCAGGCCGCCGAGGTCGCGCCGCTGCAGGAGCGCCTCGAGGCGACCATGGCCGACCGCGACCAGCTCGCCGGCGAGGCCGACGACCTGCGCGAGCAGCTCGACGACGCCCGCGCCGCGGCCCAGCACGCCGCCGCCGAGGCCGAGGACCTGCAGGCCCAGCTCCGTGACGCGCAGGCCGCGGCGGCCGCCGAGGTGGGGCGCCTGCGCGACGCGCTGACCGCGGCGCGCGGCGAGGTCCAGGACGCCGCCGGGCGCGCGAGCGCCGCCGAGGCCGAGATCGCCGAGCGCGTCGCCGCCGCGGAGGCGCTGGAGCGCGATCGGGCGGCGGCGCAGCGCCGCGCGGCCGAGATCGAGGCCGACCTCGCGCCGCTGCGCTCCGAGCTCGAGGACGCCCGGGCGCAGGCGTCGAAGCTGGGCTCCGAGCTCGATCAGCGCGGCAACGAGCTCTCGCGGCTGCGCGCGGCGCTCGCCGACGCCCGCGGTCGCACGGGTCAGCGCGAGGCCGAGCTGGCGATCTCGCTCGAGGCGGCGCGGGCGGAGCTGGCCGACGCCGCCGCTGCGCACGACCGCGCCCAGGCTGAGCTGCGCGACCGGATCGCCGGGCTCGAGGACGAGCTGAGCACGCACACCGCCGAGGCGGCCGACCGCGAAGAAGCCCTGCGCAGGACCGTCGAGCAGGTGCGGGCCGACGCCCACGAGCGTCTCGGCGAGCTCGAGGCCGAGCTGGCCGCGCGCACGGTCGACGCCGACGAGCGCGAGGCGTTGCTGCAGCGCTCGCTCACGGGCGCGCGCGAGCGCAACGAGGCCGTCGAGGCCCAGCGCGACGCCGCGCTGGACCGCGTCACGCGGCTCGAGGCGGCGCTGGCCGACGCGCAGCGCGGGACCGCCGAGGCCACGGCGCGCCACGAGGACGAGGCCGGTGCTCGCGACGCCGCGGAGCGCGCGGCGGCCGAGGCCCAGCAGGAGCGCGAGGCGCTCGCCGCGCGGCTGGAGGAGGCGCGCGCGGAGGCCCGCGACGCCGAGCGCGACGTCACCGCGCTGCGCGCGGCGGAGGCGGCGCTCACCGAGGAGTTGCACGCCCGCGACGCGGCCATCGCCGAGCTGGCCGCGGGCAGCACGCAGGTCGCCGAGACGGCGGCGCGGCTGCGCGAGGCCGAGCACCGCGCCGAGACGCTCGCGCGGGAGCGGGAGGCGCTGCAGGCGGCCGTCGGCGACGCGCGCGAGCGCGAGGCGCACGCCACCGAGGCGCTGGAGACGGGGGCGGCGCAGGCCGCGGCGCGCGAGGCGGCGCTGGCGGCCGAGCACGACACGGTCCGCACGGCGCTCGAGGCCGAGGTCGAGCGCCTGGCGGCCCAGCACGGCGCGCTCGAGGTCGCGCTCGACGAGGCGCAGGTCCGCGCCCGGGCGCTCTCCGCCGAGCGCCGGGAGCTGCGCGATGCCGTCGAGGCCGCGCAGGCGGGCGTCGCGGAGGCCACGGCGACGGCGGAGGCCCTGCGGACGGAGCGCGACACGTTGCACGCCGCGGTCACCGAGGGCCAGGAGCGCGAGACCGACCTCGCCGACCGCCTCGAGCGGGCCAAGGCGCGCCGGCGCGCGCTGGCGCAGGAGCGCGACGGGCTGGAGGCCGCCGTCGCGCAGGCCCAGCGGCGCGAGGCCGAGCTCGTCGCTCGCCTCGAGGACGCGCGCGCCGACCTCGACGGCGAGACGCACCGCCTACTGGGCCGGCACGCCGAGCTCGAGGCCCGCCTGGCCGACGCGCACTCGCTGGTCGAGACCCTGCGCGCAGAGACCGAGACGCTGCGCGCCGGCGGCGCTGCCGCGGCCGCCGACGCGAGCGCCCGTGAGGCCGACCTCGCCGCCCGCCTGGACGACGCGGTCGCACGCGAGCAGGCGCTGGCCCACCAGCGCGAGACGCTCGAGGAGGCGGTGGCCTCCGCACAGGACCGCGAAGCTGAGCTCACCGGTCGGCTCGCGGCCGTCCGCGCGGATCTCGACGGCGAGACCCGGCGGCTGCTCGCGCAACATGGAGGACTCGAGGCGCGGCTGGCCGACGCGCAGGCCCAGGTCGTCGCGCTCGAGGACGAGACCGCGGCCCTGCACGCCGCCGTCACCGACGCCCGCACGCGCGAGAACGACGCCGCCGACGCCCTGCAGCGCGCACGCGCCGACGCCGCCGCGCGCGAGGACGAGCTCGCCGTGCAGCTGCGCGACGCCGCCGCGCGGGAGGAGGCGCTGGCCGTGGAGCTGGCCACGCTGCACGAGACCCTCGAGGAGGGTCGCGCGCGCGAGGCCGCATTGGCCGCCCGGCTCGAGGCGGCCGAGCCCGCCCCGCTCGGCCATCTGCCCGAGCCGGCCGGGGCGGAGACGGCGGGCGTCGCGGCGGAGGTGACCGTCGAGCACGACCCGGTCGTGGCCGGGGCGCGGCGCGAGCCGATGATGATCACCGTCCTGTTCGCCTTTGCCGTCCTCGCCGGGCTGATCCTGCTCGCGGGCGGCGTGTTCGACG
>Ga0157379_10003791_pt1 | contig 12875 bp, 12 predicted proteins | sample S25metaG_FD_121802 | JGI IMG/M metagenome (GOLD analysis project Ga0157379, IMG submission 121802) | Switchgrass rhizosphere microbial communities from Kellogg Biological Station, Michigan, USA - S2-5 metaG | ecosystem: Host-associated > Plants > Roots > Rhizosphere > Soil | place: USA... | reverse complement strand
GAAAAATCCGGCAAGCACAAGGAACGCGCCAGTGTGGGGCTTTACACCTATCCGGTGCTGATGGCAGCCGACATCCTGGTTTACAAGGCGACCCATGTGCCAGTGGGCGAGGACCAGAAGCAGCATCTGGAGCTGGCGCGCGACATCGCCCAGAAGTTCAACAACGATTTCGCCGTGCCGGATTTCTTTCCCCTGCCTGAGCCGGTGATCACCGGCGCCGCCACCCGGGTAATGTCCTTGCGCGACGGCACCAAGAAAATGTCCAAGTCCGACGAAAGCGACATGAGCCGCATCAACCTGACGGATGATGCCGAGGCCATCGCCAACAAGATCAAGCGCGCCAAGACCGATCCCCATCCCCTGCCCGCCACCAAGGACGAACTCAAGGAACGGCCGGAAGCCGAAAACCTGATCAACATCTATGCCGCCCTGGCCGACCAGGACCGCGATGCCGTGATCGCCCAGTTCGCGGGTCAACAATTCTCAGGCTTCAAAACCCAACTGGCAGACCTGACGGTGGCAAGGCTGGGACCCATCGCATCGGAAATGCGCCGCCTGCTGGCGGACCCGGCCGAGATCGACCGCATCCTGAAAAGCGGAGCGACCCGGGCCCGCGCCATCGCCACGCCGATCATGGACGAGGTCAAGAAGCAGGTCGGGTTTATTTCTTAATCGCCGCCTCGCGCCCCTTTGCCGCGCGCTTTTGCCGTCAAACCGGGCTAAGCTCGCAGGCATGACATTGGACCCGCTTGTCCTGTCACGATTGCAGTTCGCCTGGGTGATCGCCTGGCACATTCTCCTGCCGGCGCTCACGGTCGGGCTTGCCTCCTATATCGCGTTCCTGGAAGGCGTCTGGTTTTTCAGCGGCAAGGAAATCTGGTTCCGCATCTCCGGCTTCTGGACCCGCATCTTTGCCGTGGCGTTCGGCATGGGGGTGGTATCCGGCGTGGTGATGCCGTTCCAGTTCGGAACCAACTGGAGCCGCTTCTCCGACGCCACCGCCAATATCATCTCGCCCATGCTGGCCTATGAGGGGCTCACCGCCTTCACCCTGGAAGCGGGCTTCCTGGGTGTGATGCTGTTCGGCCGCAACCTGGTGCCGCGCTGGGCGCATTTTGCGTCCGCCTGCCTAGTGGCGCTGGGCACCTTGTTCTCCACCTTCTGGATCCTGGTGACCAATAGCTGGATGCAGACGCCCGGGGGCTACAGACTGGTAGACGGCATCTTCTATCCCACAAGCTGGATGGAGATCGTCTTCAACGCCTCCTTCCCCTATCGCTTCATGCACACTGTTTCGGCCTTTTACGTCACCACCGGTTTCGTGGTGCTGGGGGTAGCCGCCATCCTGCTGCGCAATGGCACGTCGCGCGAAGAAGCGAGATCGATGATGTCGATAACCCTGTGGTTTTTGACCCTGATGGTGCCGCTGCAGATATTTCTGGGCGATGCGCAGGGCTTGAATACCTTGCACCATCAGCCCGCCAAGCTGGCCGCCATCGAAGCCCATTGGGAACATGAGGCGCGCGCACCGCTGACCCTGTTTGCCATTCCCGACCAAAAGGCTGCGACCAATCACTTTGCCATCGAAGTGCCGCTGTTGGGCAGCCTGATCCTCACCCACGACGTCAATGGCGTGGTGCCGGGCCTCAAGGATTTTCCGCCGGAAGATCGCGCGCCTGCCATCATCCCTTTCTTTTCCTTCCGCATCATGGTGGGCGCCGGCCTGATCATGCTGGCGCTGGTTGTCGTGGGGCTTTGGCTCCGGCTGCGGCGGGGGCTGTATGACACCGGCTGGTTCCTCAAGGCCCTGCAATGGGGTATGCCGCTGGGCTTCATCGCCGTACTGGCAGGCTGGACCACGACCGAAGTGGGCCGCCAGCCCTGGACGGTTTATGGCGTGATGCGAACCGCCCATTCGGTGACCCCGTCCTTGACCGGCTTCGATGTGCTGCTGTCGTTGGTGGGATACATGACGGTCTATCTGATCATGTTTCCCACCGGCCTGTGGTTCATCACCCGCATCGTGCGCGGCGGCGTTTCCCCTGAAGAGGCCACGCCCGTGGAAGCGGGCCGTCCGGCCCATCCGGTCAAGCCGGTGCCGGGGCACACGCCATGATCATTTTCGATTTCGTGCCGATATGGACGCTGATCCTGGGCCTGGCGGTTTTCCTCTATGTCCTGCTGGACGGCTTCGATCTGGGCGTGGGCATTCTCTACAATTTCGCCCGCACCACGGCTGACCGCAATCTTCTGATGAATTCCATCGCCCCCATCTGGGATGGTAACGAAACCTGGCTGGTGCTGGGTGGCCTGGGATTGCTGGCAGCCTTCCCCTTGGCCTTCGCCATCATCATACCTGCCGTTTATTTCCCCATCCTGGTCATGCTGTTGTCGCTGATCTTCCGCGGCGTGGCGTTCGAATTCCGTTTCCGCGATGTCGAGCATGTCACCTTCTGGGACCGTGCTTTCGGGGTCGGTTCCGCCATTGCCACCTTTGCCCAGGGCGTGGTGCTTGGTGCCTTCATCCAGGGATTTCAGGTCGAGGGCCGGCATTTCACCGGCGGCAGCTTCGATTGCTTCACACCCTTCTCCCTGTTCACCGGACTGGCACTGTTGTTCGGCTACAGCCTGCTGGGCGCGGGCTGGTTGATCCTCAAGACCGAAGGCGAATTGCAGGCTCAGGCCCGTGCGCACGCGCGGCTCTGTTTCCTGGGGACCTTGGGCGCGGTCGGCATCGTCAGTCTGTGGACGCCGCTGGTGGACGCCGGCATCGCCGCACGCTGGTTTTCCTGGCCCAACATCGCGTTCCTGGCGCCCGTACCCGTGCTGACCGCATTGATCGGATTTCTGGAGTGGCAGGCGATCGGCAATCCCAAATCCGAGTTGCGGCCCTTTGTTTATGCCGTGCTCTTGTTCAGCCTGTCCTATCTGGGCATCGCCATCAGCCTGTTCCCCATGATCGTGCCGCATCACTATGACCTGTGGCAGGCGGCATCTTCGCCCGACACCCAGATCTTCCTGGGTGTGGGAACCCTGTTTTTGCTGCCGGTGATCCTGGTCTATACCGGCTGGTCTTATTGGGTGTTCCGGGGCAAGGTGCGTGCGGATACCGGCTATCATTAGCGCATGTTGAAAAATGTCCTTGTCACCGGCGCGGCCAAGCGGCTGGGGCGTGCCATCGCCCTGGACCTGGGCGCGCATGGCTGGAACGTGGCAATCCACTATAATGGCTCAGAACAAGATGCCGATAGCGCCGCTCAGGCGGTACGCGCTTTCGGCGCCGAGGCTGCAACCTTGAAATGCGATCTGTCGCGGGAGACGGAAACCGCAAGTCTGATAGACCGCGCCGCGCGCGAAATCGGACCGCTGACCGCCCTGATCAACTCGGCCTCGCTGTTCGAGAATGACGACTGGCGGACCGCCACCCGAAAGACCTGGGACGATCACATCGAAACCAACTTGCGCGCACCGCTGCTGCTGTCCCAGCTTTTCGCCAAGCAGCTCCCGGACAGCCTCAAGGGCAACATCATCAACATCATCGACCAGCGGGTGCTCAAGCCCACGCCGCAGTTTTTGTCCTACAGCGTCAGCAAGGCGGCGCTTTATTGGCTGACTACCACCTTGGCCCAGGGCATGGGACCCAACATCCGCGTCAATGCGGTGGGACCAGGCCCAACCCTCAAGAATCCCCGCCAGTCCGACGCCGATTTCGACCGCCAGCGCGACGCCACCATCCTGAAGCAGGGCGCCGACCCTGCCGACATCTGCGGCGCCGTGCGTTACCTGCTGGACGCGGACGCCGTCACCGGCCAGATGCTGGCGGTGGATGGCGGCCAGCACCTGATCTGGCAGACGCCCGATACCGGAGTGGGTGAATGAGCAAGATAGAGATTCCCCGTATTGCCAGCGCCACCAGCGGCACGCGCCATGTCTTCATCCGCAACCTGGAACTGCCGGCCCATATCGGTGTCTACCGCCAGGAAGAGGGCCGCACCCAGCCGGTGCGGATCAATGTCGACCTGGCCACCGACGACATTGCCGATGCCCAGGACATGCTGGAAAATGTGGTCGACTATCATGTGATCGAAAAGCGCATCCGCGCCATCATCGCCGAAGGCCATGTCCGGCTGGCGGAAACCCTGGCCGAGCGCATCGCCGCCGCCTGTTTCGAGGATGCGCGGGTGCGCACCGTGCGGGTAAGGGTTGAGAAACTGGCAGCCCTGACCCACGCAGAGAGCGTCGGCATAGAAATAGAGCGCACCCGCTAATATATTGTCCGCATGAGTTCCTCCGAAGCGCCGCTTAAAGGCGCCGACCGTATCGCCGCCTATCTCAAAACCCTGCCCGACGCGCCCGGCGTCTATCGCATGATGAATGCGGCGGGCGATGTGCTGTATGTCGGCAAGGCCAAGAGCCTGAAGAAGCGCGTGTCGTCCTATGCCCGCGGCGGGGTGCATAGCGACCGCCTCACCCGCATGGTGGCAGAGACGGCGGAGATGCTGTTCGTCACCACCGCCAGCGAGACCGAAGCGCTGCTGCTGGAATCCAACCTGATCAAGCGGCTGAAGCCCCGCTACAATGTCAGCTATCGCGACGACAAAAGCTTTCCCAACATCCTGCTGCGTGAAGACCATCCCTTTCCGCAATTGCTCAAGCATCGCGGCGCCAAGACCACCAAGGGCGTCTATTTCGGCCCCTTCGCCAGCGCAGGCGCGGTCAACCGCACCCTCAACACCTTGCAGCGCGCCTTTCTGCTGCGTTCCTGCTCGGACTCGGTGTTCGACTCGCGAACCCGGCCCTGCCTTCTGTTCCAGATCAAGCGTTGCAGCGCGCCTTGCGTGAACCGCATCGATGCCAGCGGCTATCAGGAATTGGTTCAGGAGGCCGAGAATTTCCTGCAGGGCAAAAGCCAGGTGGTGCAGGGCCAGCTCAAGGCCGAGATGACGCGTGCCTCCGAGGCGCTCGATTTCGAGGCCGCCGCCAAGCTGCGCGACCGGATCAAGGCCATGAGCCATATCCAGGCCTCGCAAGGGATCAATCCGTCCACTTTCGAGGAAGCCGATCTGTTCGCCGCCTATAGCGAAGGCGGTCATACCTGCATCCAGGTGTTCTTCTTCCGCGCCGGGCAGAACTGGGGCAACCGGCCCTATTTTCCGCGCCACACCAGCGACCTGCCGCTGGCGGAGGTGCTGGAGTCGTTCGTCGGCCAATTCTATGACGAACGTACCGCGCCCAAACTGATCCTGACCTCTGAAGACTTGCCAGGCCGCGATTTGCTGTCAGAGGCGCTCGCGCTGCGCGCCGAACACAAAGTAGAAATCTCAGCCCCGCAGCGCGGCGAAAAACGCGAGATCATGGAGCGGGCGCTGGCCAATGCCCGCGAGCAGCTGGGCCGCCGCCTGGCGGAGAACAGCGCCCAGACCCAGTTGCTGGAAGGCGTGGCCGATGTCTTCGGCCTGGACCAGCCGCCGCGCCGCATAGAGGTTTATGACAATTCCCATATCCAGGGGGCGCACGCCCTGGGCGCCTTCATCGTGGCCGGCCCGGAAGGCTTCGAGAAAAGCCAGTATCGCAAGTTCAACATCAAGAGCGAGGAGTTGGCGCCCGGCGACGACTACGCCATGATGCGCGAAGTGCTGACCCGCCGCTTTGCCCGCATGGTGAAGGAGGAAGCGGACGCATCACTGGGTGCGGATAATGCGCGATGGAAACGTCCCGACTTGGTCCTGATTGACGGCGGGCCGGGGCAATTGTCGGTTGCCTGCCAGGTGTTCGCCGATCTGGGGGTGGAAGACGTCACTTTGGCCTCCATCTCCAAAGGACCTGACCGCGATGCGGGCCGGGAACATTTCTACCTGCCCGGCAAGGAGCCTTTCCGGCTGGATGTGAAAAGTCCCGTCCTCTATTACCTGCAAAGGCTGCGGGACGAAGCCCATCGCTTTGTCATCGGCGGCCACCGTAAGAAACGCAGTGCCGCTATAGGCGCCAATCCGCTGGACGAGATCGCCGGTGTGGGCGCGAACAGGAAACGTGCCTTGCTGCAGCATTTCGGGTCGGCCCGCGCCGTGGCCGGTGCCAGCCTGACCGACCTTTCCTCAGTCTCAGGCGTCAGCGAGACCTTGGCCAGGAAGATCTTCGATTTCTTTCACCCCAGCTGAACGTCAATCCGCCCTGGCAAAATGCGCCATCTGGTCGGCATGGGCCTTCACGAAGGCGGGGCGGACGGTGGCGCGCGCGACATAGGCGCGGCAGGCGGGATAGGCCGCCAGTCCGTCGAAGCGGTCAACCAGGCGCAACACATCCGCCATCAGGATGTCGGCAACGGAGAAAGTCCCCGCCAGCCATTCGCCACCTGCCAGCACCGTCTCCATATGCTTGAGCCTTGTGTTGAGAAACGAGACGTGACGCTTCCAGGCCGGCGTCTCGCCGGTGTCGCCGGAGAACACAAACAGGGACCAGGGCAGGCTTGCCATCTCCACGGAGTTGAGCGCCGCGAACAGCCATTCCTTGGCGTCGCTGCGGCCGCGCGGATGGGCCGGCATCAACGCGTCACTGCGCTCGCCCAGATGCAGCAGGATCGCGCCGCTCTCGAAGATCGAGATGTCTCCATCGGTCAGCCACGGCACCTGGCCGAAGGGCTGGTGTGCGAAATGCGCGGGCTGCCGGTCACGGAAAGGGGTACTTTCAACGCGATAGGGCAGCCCCGCCTCTTCCAGTGCCCAACGCACGCGGATGTCGCGCACATAGCCTCGCGGCGGCTGGGGAACCCAATCATAGGTGGTCAGGACCAGGTCACCCATCCGGCATCTCCATCTCTTGGTTCCCTAAGGACGGCCCAATAGCGCGCCTCCCGACATCCCCCAAAAACTTGGCCACCCCAAGGGTATTATGGCCAAAAGTAAAGGATGACCTGATCGTAGAGGGCTTCTAAACTAACTCCCATGTTCGCCCTGCCCAACGCCCTGACCATCCTGCGCATCCTGCTGGTACCGGTCTTTGTGGTTGCTTTCGTCGTTCCCGGCGATGCCGCCCGGCTGGTGGCTTTTGCGGTGTTCGTGATCGCCGGTGTCAGCGACTGGTTGGACGGTTTTGCCGCCCGCAAGTTGAAGGCGGGTTCGGACTTCGGCCGCATGCTCGACCCCATCGCCGACAAGGTTCTGGTGGCGGTGGCGCTGATGATGCTGGTGGCCGAGGGCACCTTCACCCAGATCAAACCCAACGGCATGCTGAGCCTGCTCAAGCTGGTGCCGGCGCTGATCATCCTGGCCCGCGAAATCCTGGTTTCGGGTCTGCGCGAATTCCTGGCCGGGACCCGCGTTAGCGTGCCGGTCACAAATGTGGCCAAGTTCAAGACGGCAGTGCAGATGATCGCCATCGGCGCCATGATCCTCACGCCCCTGGCCGACCGCATGGTGCCGGGGATGCCGTCGCTCACCTATGCGGCCATCGCCTATTTCCTGCTGTGGCTGGCCGCGGCGATGACCGTCTATACCGGCGTGATCTATTTCCGCAGCGGCATGGCGTATCTGCGCCCCGGGCCGAGTCCGGACAGGCGTGAAACACCGGCGCAACTTCGCGAAACAACGTAATTTGACGTGAACTGGGTTTTCTTCACGTTACTCGGCGCAGCCGGCCAGACCGCGCGCAACGCGATGCAGCGCGAGCTGACGCCCCGTCTGGGCGCGCTGGGCGCCACCTTGGTGCGCTTCCTGTTCGGCTTTCCGTTCGCCATGCTGTTCCTGGCTGCGGTGCTGGCCTGGACAGGCGCGCCGTTGCCGGTAATCAACCGCATCTTTGTATTCTGGACCCTGGTGGGCGCGCTGACCCAGATCGGCGGCACCGCCCTGATGCTGCTCACCATGGAACAGCGCTCCTTTGTGGTCACCATCGCTTATCTCAAGACCGAGCCCATGCTGGTGGCACTGATGGGGCTTTTGTTCCTGGGGGATCCGCTCACGATGCCCATGTCTTGCGCCATTCTGGTGGCGATGGCGGGCGTGGCGCTGATCTCGGCCAAGCCGGAAGCGCTGACGGGTGGCTTGAAACCTGCGCTGCTGGGCCTGTCTTCCGCTGCGCTGTTCGCGGCATCGGCCATCGGCTATCGCGGCGCAATTCTATCGCTGCATCAAACAAGCTTTGTATTGGGCGCGACCTTTTCCCTGGCCACGGGACTGACCGTGCAAACCCTTCTATTGCTGCTCTGGCTGATTCTGTTCAAACGCGAGACCCTCAAGGCCATTGCCGGCTTGTGGCGGCCGTCCCTGCTGGCGGGTTTCAGCGGCGCGGCATCGTCGCAATGCTGGTTCCTGGCCTTCGCGCTGGCGACCGCGGCCAGCGTGCGCACTCTGGCGCTGGTGGAAGTGTTGTTCGCGCAGGCGGTGACACATTTTCACTTCCGCCAGAAGACGACCTTCCGCGAAATCGCGGGCATCACCCTGCTGCTGGCAGGCGCCATGTTGATAGTCTGGGTGAGTCCGAAAGCTTAGGCTGACACCGTCGCTACGCCGCGGACTTCATCCGCATACGCGTTCATCAGGGTCTCCGTCAACGCGCCGGGCTTGAAGCGATAGGACCCGATCTCCGACACCGGCGTCACTTCCGCTGCCGAACCAGTGAGGAAGCATTCGGTGAAGCCGGTCATTTCCTCGGGCTGGATATGACGCTCCACCACCTTGATGCCGCGGGCCTTGGCGATGGCGATCACCGACTGGCGGGTCAGGCCATTGAGGAAACAGTCGGGCGTGGGCGTATGCAGCACGCCATCCTGCACAAAGAACACGTTGGCGCCGGTGGCCTCCGCGACATAACCGCGATAGTCGAACATCAGGGCATCGGCATAGCCTTTGGCTTCCGCCTCATGCTTGGAGATGGTGCAGATCATGTAGAGCCCGGCCGCCTTGGCATGCACCGGCTCGGTCTCCGCCGAGGGCCGCTTCCAGCGCGAAATGTCCAGCCGGATGCCCTTGAGCTTTTCCGCCGGGCTGAAATAGGAGGGCCAAGGCCAGCAGGCGATGGCGACATGGATGGTGGTGTTCTGGGCCGACACCGCCATCATCTCGCTGCCGCGGAACGCCACCGGGCGCAGATAGCCATCCTTGATGTTCTGCACCGCGGCGGCATCGATACAGGCCTGATTGATCTGGTCCTGGGTGAAGGGAATCTTCATTCCCAGTGTTTCCGCGGAGAAAAACAGCCGGGCGGTATGTTCCTTGAGCTTGTAGATCTTGCCGCCGTAAATCCGCTGGCCTTCGAACACACAAGAGCCGTAATGCAGCCCATGGGTCAGCACATGGGTCTTGGCGTCCTTCCAGGGCACCAGTTTGCCGTCATACCAAAGCGAGCCATCGCGCTGGTCGAAAGGGATCACGTCTGCCATCGCCTTATGTCCTAGGTTCAGTCCTGCCGGGCTTGCCCCCTTTGCTGGGAGGGCCTAATTTTTCTGCCATGTATTGCAGCATGGCCGACGCGAAAACCGCAAGGGTCGCAAGGGCATTTTCGCCCCTTCCCAAGGCATGGCAGCCATGAGTTTGCCCGGTCCTGACGAGCCGCACCTGCTGGTAGTGGACGATGACGAGCGGCTGCGTGCCCTGTTGCAGCGCTATCTGTCCTCCAACGGCTACCGCGTGACCGCGGCCCCCGGGGCGCCCGAAGCGCGCGCCCTGATGAAAAGCATGGAATTCGACCTGCTGATCCTGGACGTGATGATGCCGGGAGAATCGGGTCTGGATCTCACCCGCAGTGTGCGCCAGGATTCCTCCGTACCCATCCTGATGCTGACGGCGCGCGGCGATCCTGCCGACCGCATTGCCGGGCTGGAACAGGGGGCCGACGATTATCTGCCCAAGCCATTCGAGCCGCGCGAATTGTTGCTGCGAGTCAATTCGCTGCTCCGGCGTGCCGCACCGGCGGAACTTCCCGCGGCCGGGCCTGTGCGCATGGGCGATGCGATGTTCGATCCCGCCACCTCGAGGCTCAGCCGCGCCGGCCGCCCCATCAAGCTGACCGGCGCGGAAGCCGCGCTGCTGCAGCTCTTCGCCACCCATGCCGGCCGTCCCTTCAGTCGTACCGAATTGTGCAAGCGGCTGAATGTGGCGCTGGAACGCTCCATCGACGTGCAGGTGACCCGCCTGCGCCGCAAGATCGAGGAAGATCCCAAGCTGCCGCTCTATCTGCAGACGGTACGCGGCGTGGGATATATGTTGGTCCCAGACCGTGGTTGAACTTGGCACGCCGCTATTTTTTGATTGCCCCAATGCGGACGCATTGGGGCGCGGGGTCGGATATATGTTAGTGCCAGATCGTGGCTGAAGGCTGGTCACTGAAGCGGCTGTTGCCGCGCGGACTGTTCTGGCGTTCGTTCATCATCATCGTCGCGCCCATTGTTCTGCTGCAGGCGATCATCGCCTATGTCTTTTTCGAGCGTGACCTGGACACCACCACACGGCGTCTGGCCCGCGACGTGGCGGCCGACATGGCGATGCTGGTGGCGCTGGAAGACAATAACCAGAGTCCCCAGCGCGAAAGATTGCGGGCGCTGGCAGCGCGCCAGTTGGACTATCGCATCCAGTTTCTGCCCGGCCAAAATCTGCCGCCATTTCATGGGCAACTCACCAGCACCATCGACGTGGCGCTGGACGACATTCTGGAACAACGCATCGGTGCCGACCGCGATTTCCGCACCGAACGTATCGGCGATCATTTCGAAATCCGGGTGGACGTGCATGACGGGGTACTGGCGGTGCTGGTGCCGCGCGAGCGCGTCACCGTCTCCAAGCCGGACCTTTTCATCATCTGGATGATGGGATCAGCGCTGATCCTGGTGGGTATCGCCATCATCTTCCTGATGAACCAGGTGCGCCCCATCGAGCGGCTGGCCCGCGCCGCCGACAGTTTCGGCAAGGGCCGCGCCGTGCCCGACTTCAAGCCCTATGGCGCGACGGAGGTGCGGCGCGCCGCCCAAGCCTTCATCACCATGCGCGAGCGCATCGAGCGCCATGTCACCCAGCGCACCGAGATGCTGGCGGGGGTCAGCCACGACCTCAAGACGCCGCTGACCCGGCTGAAACTGGCCCTGGCAATGATGCCCGACGATGACGCCGAGATCGGCTCCATGCGCCATGACGTGGCGGAGATGGAGCATATGCTGGACGAATATCTCGCCTTTGCCCGGGGCGAAGGCGGCGAGGACACCGCGCTCACCAACCTGGGCGAGTTGGTGCGCGACACGGTCGCCGCCGCCGAGCGGGCACGGCCCGGAACCCAGATCGCCATGACGGTGCCCGATTCCGTGCTGGTCAGCGTGCGGCGCGCCGGGCTTCGCCGTGTGTTGGCCAACTTGCTCGACAATGCCCTCAAGCATGGCCGCAAGATCGCGGTGAGCCTGACGCGGGACGAACGGCTGGTGGAAATTGCCGTCGAGGACGACGGCCCCGGCATTCCCGAACCGCGTCGGGAGGAAGCTTTTCGTCCCTTCCACCGCCTGGATGAGGGCCGCAATCTGCAAAGCGGCGGCTCGGGGCTGGGCCTGTCCATCGCCCGCGATATCGCCCGCTCGCATGGGGGAGACATCGTGCTGGACCAGAGCGCGATGGGTGGATTGAAGGCGACCGTCAGGCTGCCGGTTTAATTTCTTAGTTTGCCGCAGCCGCTCGCTCATGCTCGCGGCGCTCGCCGCTTTCACGTCCATACGCTGTCGCTATGGACCACCGGACCTGCTCATACGCTAGGCGAGTTCCTCCGCCCGCCTGCGCGCCGCATGCACCGCGCGCTTCATCAGGTCCGGAAGCTCCGCCATCAGCACATAGAGCGCCGCCGCGGTCGTGCCGCCCGGGCTGGTGACCGCTTCGCGCAAAGCCGAAGCCGGCGACTTGTCCGCTGCCAGCAGCGCACCGGCACCCGAGACAGTGGCTCGGGCGAATTTCTCGGCCTGGGCGCGCGGCAAGCCTTCCGCCACTCCGGCTTCGGTCAGGGCTTCCGCCATCAGGAACAGATAGGCGGGACCGGAACCCGACACCGCCGTGACGCTGTCGATCAGGTCTTCCGTGGAGACCCAGACGGTCTCGCCCAGTGCCGACAACAGGGATACCGCACGCTTCTTGTCCGCCGCCGTCACGCCTTTGGCAGCATAAAGCCCGGTGATGCCATGCCCGATGGCGCCGGGCGTGTTGGGCATGGCGCGAATGATGCGGGCCTTCTTCCCCCATGCCTGGGTCAGCGCCGCCACGGAGGTGCCGGCGGCGATGGAGATCATCAAGGCTCCGTTACCTGCAAACCCGGCCAATGTCGCCGCTTCGCCTTTCAGCACCTGCGGCTTGATCGCCACCACACAGGCGGACGGCTTTTGCTTTACTTGAGACGGCACGGAGAACAGGGCGATTTTTTTTGCCTTGGCCAGCTTGCGCAGTTCCGCCGACGGCTTGGGCTCGATCACGGCGATGGATTTGACGCTGCGCGCCAGCCAGCCCTTCAACAGGGCCGATCCCATCCGCCCGGCGCCAATGAGAAGAATGCTCACGGGGTCACGCCTGGCCGGCGCACTCCAGCACCGCCGCCGCGATCGCCTCTTCCGCGGTCTTGCCGCCCCACAGCACGAACTGGAAGGCCGGGTAGTAATGCTCGCAGGCTTCCAGGGCCAGATTCAACAGCGCCTCGCACTGGGCGGCGCTGGCTTCGGCGTCCGGGAAAATCATGGCATGCCGGAAGATGATGGTTCCGTCCTGGGGCCAGAGGTCGAAATGGCCGATCCACAGCTTGGCGTTCACATGCATCAGCAGGTCGGCGACATTCTGCCGCCGCACCCCTTCGCTGATCCGCATGTCGAAGGCGCTGGACAGATGCAGCGACTGCAGGTCCTCCCGCCAGGAAAAGTTGAAATG
>Ga0157379_10003789_pt1 | contig 12879 bp, 16 predicted proteins | sample S25metaG_FD_121802 | JGI IMG/M metagenome (GOLD analysis project Ga0157379, IMG submission 121802) | Switchgrass rhizosphere microbial communities from Kellogg Biological Station, Michigan, USA - S2-5 metaG | ecosystem: Host-associated > Plants > Roots > Rhizosphere > Soil | place: USA... | reverse complement strand
TTTCTGAAGCATATCACCTACACGGAATGGGGGAGAAGTATGGCGATGTGGTCTACGCCACTGCATTTGGAAGACATTTCTTTTCTTCAATTCGATTAAAACTGCCAACGAACTCCTTGACCCAAGGTCTACGATGTAATTCTGATAGGCCGTATGTTCTCATACGGTAAAAATACCTCTGAGCGAAAATTACACAGACGAACTTTCTAAATAACGTATAATATTATGTAGAATGGATGGATCATGAGTTTTTGCCCTGGGAAGATACTCCAAAAGCCAGGTCACTTATCGCAAATTATTTACTGGCCATATTGATCCACAGTCGTGGCGAACGTAATTTCCTCGATTCACACGACATCCATTCAAAGGCCCTTTGTATCGTTATTATCGGATCCTGAATATTTAAAGGATCGCACCATGCATGCGTCAGTGAGTATTCTAATGGGGTTGCATACTGCTATGAAATCTTTTCGAAAGGTGATCCCATCGTCAAGATGGCAGAGAGGACGACGGGGAATTTTACTGAGGTCTGGAGCCTCAGACATATCTTGTCAATATTCTGCCAATATATTTACTCTCCTCCGCTTCTTAAAATGCCTTGATTTTGATCTTATATTTCAGTGAAGTATATTCCATCGTAGTGTCATGCAGGTGAGTTCAAGAAATACGCCTGGGAACAGTTTCCCGGCCATATGAATCGACAGTAAAGCGTATTGTAAGCGTATTATTTATTTGGTGGTATTCTGGAGTTCATATCCTAGGCTGCGGGAACCGGCCGTCCGTCCTTCTTGCAGGAGGCATTGCAGGACATTGCGGATGGGAACATGGATCCGAGTCTCTTACAAGACAAAAAGGAAGTTGCGGCCCAGATGTACGGAAATATAGACGTTTACTACCCGCCAAGTCCATGAGGCGATCAATCGAATTACGGTTGCAACAGACCCTACAGCTGGTGCGATGCATGGTCTAGTCTTCCAGCTGGTTCTAACCCAGATATTCAGAGTAATGCTCAGGCGGAGCTGGGTATTGTTACAGACTCGCCTTCTTTTCCTGGATTTTGACTCCCGTCATACGAGGTTCGGCTGGATCCCCCGTATATAGAAGCGCTTCAAGGAGATTATACCGTAGCATCCAGCTGCTCCTAGCGGGGTGTCTCATGCAACCATAGAAGAGGATGTATATCGTACCTGGCGCATCTCCAAAGGTGCCATCGTATTTGCGAACGCGGGGATGAGAACGTGTACAATGGTGAGCCTAATCCATCTGACAACGGTTGCTTTTGGATTTGGAAGACATTGAATGACCTTTCTTTGAAGTACGGCTTCGGTATTAACCCAAAGGATTGCAGAATCCGTCAAGGTCGCCTATTGGCACAAAATACGGTTTGGTTGCCTATGTTTGTCTTCTGGCATGCTTACTTTCAGCCCTCCAAAGGAAGAACAAGGAGAGATATTGATTTGAAATATACTATGACCTATGACGCCAGTGGCAGGATTCGTCTTATGAGTAACAAAGGGGTATGGCTACCATTCTAGTCTTGAAGTTAATATGGTCATTAGACATTTACCATTCTTTCCATGTTCCATTTTACCTAGATCAAAGATAGTGAAAAGGATAATTCAGAAATCAGATCCGCCCATAGCAAGGGAGTCAGCTGCGTAAACAGCGAAAGCTAAAAGTATCGAACTGTGAAAGTGTGCATGATGGTACTTCTCTGGAGAGTATATGGATGGACGCTGAGAATTTTTTGAGGGAATGTGAACTAAGATTCTTTATTCAGATCAAAGGGTGACGATAACAAGAATTGAGCATGCTATGACTTCTGTAGTACTTGCAGCATACAAAGCTCTCCGAAAGGTATCAAATCCTATGCATTCCGGCGGATGTCGATACCACGGAAGGAATGGAGTTCCCCAACGGAATCGTGTGCAGCTGCGGGCGTCATCAGGAAGCTTGATAACTTCAAGTGCCGTACAGCTAAGGTTCGTGTGAGAGTTTAATAAAACATTCCTAATCAATGCTTACCATTGCTGATCTACTTTTCTGCCATATTGCGACTGCTGCGAGATGTCACTGATGAGGCAGTGTTTCCAGTGTTTGCAGAAACTTAGCCCTCTTTAGACACCATGTTGCAAAGTTACGAACTAAACATACCTATGCTTTATCTGCCGGTACTCTTTTGTTGTTCCCTCCGTTCTTCGGCCATCTTTTGGAGTTCTATTCTCTGCCTTATTCCAGATTCCGAGCGCGCCTGCTGGATAGACGAGCGCACATAGAGCATCACCACCATGGCCATTGTAAAGGCTGCCATCGGTGTTCTCAGCTTCCTTGGGTCAATTGCCATTACCTTGCAAGAAAATTTGGAGGGAATGGATGAGAAATACCCGATATTCCGAGTTCAGAATGGGAGTCTGATCACGCATCACACCACGCTGGGTGTGACACAGCTTCTACCGATTATCCGATGATTAAGGCGAGGCGGTACACGCAGCACTTGGTCTTCTACATATTCCAACTTCAAATTTACTTTAAAGTTGTTGCTTCAACTACGCCCGCAGAATCAGCATGATCATACAACCCCCTGTGCCAGAAAAGCCCATGTCTTCAAAAGCTCCTGCGGTTCATAACGTGTCCCCCATAGTCGCCATGCACATGGTAAGCAGTATTTGAATACTTTCTTACCCTTGATATATGATAGACGGTTCTATTATGAAGAGCGGAGTAGAGTTACAAGGCAACAACCCCTTCCTCGAAGGAAGATCGAAACAGAACGATCATCCCATTCAAGACCCACCGCCATACAGCCCAAACGCAAACCAGGCCGTTATTCGACGGACACCTTCCCGTCTTCCTCCCCTCCCCCAACGAGAGACTCCCCCGCCCAAAGTCAATGTCACTAATGACGTCTATATCAAAACTAAGCACGAAGCAATCCGAGGTCTGTCTTCAATAGCCCTTCCACTTACAGTCAAATTAACTTTAGTATATAGGGACATTCAACATTGACCCTACACTCACCACTGTTGCATTAGACAAGCATGGAGCTGCCGCCATCGACAGAAAGGATTTTATGCATAAACACAGACAAAAGCACCGTCATCATAAACGTCGCGCATATAAGAAAAACAAGAAAGGACCCTTGGACCCTAGTGTCATTCTTGGAACCAATGACGCGCCAATTTCCGTCGAGCTTTCACTTCTATCACCCCCGGGAGAGTTCGAAAAGAGACGAACTCTCGTACAGGCATCTACCAAAAGAGGGGACATAGATATGCATATCGTAAGGCATTATAACCTGGAAGGCGTCTGTTTGGCTTCAGGACTGATTCACAAATGTAGAAATATATTGACTCTCAAAGAACGTTAGTTTTGGAAGTTGCCAACCATCGCGGTACGTACATTTCTACTTCTGCATTTATATTCCACTGATTTTAATTTAGGTAATATTGCGATATTCCTACCACGTGCCTTCTCAGGTTATATCCAAGCCCATAGCCCTCATGGATCTCTACGACTCCTTCCCTCCTTTGTGCCTTCAAGTCAGCTCGTCGCCCAATATAACCATGAATCGCAATTCATAGTTGGTGTTGCCCGCAACAACACGCCACAGCTGGGCGATGCCTGGGAAGGGGATATGATCCACGTTTCAGCCCGCCGTGGCGACATTTACATCGGTTATATCGGAGAGGATTCAAAACCCGCCGCCGAGCCAACAATCTGGGCTAAGTTGGGGCAGATGTTTAAAGCAGCCGCTGTTCTGGCCGATAAAAAGCTTTAAAGTTGTTTTTTGTATTCAGACCATTGAGCTATGTTCCTGTCATCTTTATGTTTTGTCACGCACTTTTGGATTGTTGTATTATTCCCGCATCAGTTTTCATCCTCCATGCATTTTCTCACTACCGGTTATGTTCGAATATATATGAATCCTTTTAAAATATCGCCAGTGACTGCCTCCCAACAAAAATGGTAAAATACAATTGTGATAAATATCCCAAGGGAATGAGTGGTAGAAAACTATGCGAAAGCGAGATTAATGATGTGAAAACAACAAATATTCAAGCAAAAATGGTCGTTGGGGGGATCGTCGATGTCATAATGGCCTTTACGAAGATACCCGCAAATTGGAATTGGATTTTCTAAGCATTCCTGCAACCCTGTTCCAAAATCCAGGCGGTGGAGGTGGTTTTGAATCTTCATCAACATACCCGATATATATCACGCCATCTCGCGCAGCTACATATACCGTATCTCCATCCCATTCAACACCTTCCATTGGAGTTTGGTAACGCGCATCTCCTACAACCACCTGGACATCCTGATCCCATCTTGACACCAAATTCATACAGCCAGATATTGAAGGGAGGAACAGGGTTCGGGAAGAGGGATGGTAGGCTTGGATATAGCCAGAAAAGTTACGAGGTAGCAATACGACTACGTCTCCTGTAGATGAAGTCAGCAAGCCCTTTATTGACTTGGAAAATCAGCACTTACCACTACGACTGGACACCTCAAGGTTCAGTCGTCGGTTCGGAGCAATATGTCGCTATAAAAAAAAATACAGTGTCGGTGGAGATGGGACTTGCATAATGTCACAACTCACCACTCGAATATCAATATCCCCCATTTTTGTAGCAACCTGGATCAGTGTCCTCTGCGCCTCGGGGCTGTTCAACGTTTTCGATACCACAAACAGATCCACGTCTATTGCCCCATATTTACTTCCGAAAATAAGGTTTGGATCAAGTGAAGAAGAAGGCTTTTGGAAAGTTCCCGGTTTATGAAGTCGATGTCGTTGTCTGTGTTTTCGCATGAATTGTCTTCGATCTACAGTCATGCCCCTTTCTGTGTTAAGCTTGACCGCCGATAATGTTGGGTCGACATGATATGATCCTAGGTGGATGCGGTCAGTTCTTTGGCGCAAAATAAAAAGGGTTGTTAAAGAACCCACCTTGGATGGGGTCATTCCGTGTTTTAAGGTAAAGATAATTAGTTGACGTGTAATTGAAAGTCTTCTCAGGTATATTCAGAGAGCCAGGTAGAGAGGATATCCGCCTCGGTACTGTAGTAATCGGTAATGTATCCTGGTTTTGGAAAGCCGTAGAATAGGGCGGCGGCTTTACAGTCACCGAGTGCAAGTCCCATTCTGACTGAGACTGTTGAGAACTTTGCGAGCTACGCCATGCATCTGTCTGAAGAGCACAGGGAGGATAACATCAATGGTAAGTCCAAATTTCGAATCTGAATCGACGAAATATCAAGTCGCAGTGAACTAACCATAAGCGTCTCCGCAATTGTACTATTCCTGAAATCCGAAATGGAATGCGCAGTGAGCGGGTGGTCATCTGGGGATAGGATTATCATATCCGTGGTGGTTGGAAGGAGACACTGGGCAGTTGTAAGCAGATCCCTGAGCAGCACTGCTTCGACATAGCCGAGTTTCCTGTACAGCCCCTCCGCATACGCCGCATCACCCGGCGCAGTTGCTTCTTTCGGTGATAGGTTTGCTTGAGACTCGCGGTAAGAAGATCCAATTAGGAGATTGAAGGATGGCTTCAATGTTGAAGAAGGGAAGCAAAAGTCCAGCCACCTGGTCTCGGATGCTGCTTCGAATTAATGTCAGGGCGTGGATGACGAAAATGGAGGCTTTGTAATGGTCGCTCCAACGCATCAATCAGCCAAAGGTATAAACTAGTATGAAATATTATAAATCTTCCAACGTTCACATTTTGGGGTGTTAAAAACTTTATTTTCTTCTTCTAAGTTTCACAGATATTCTAGGAATATAGTATTAAAGGGATATAATTATTCTGAAGGGGAAGAAAGAACATGTAGTTGGACCATCATAAACTCTAGAATACAAAGGAAGGGAATAGGGACTGAAAGGACAATAAGAAGTAAGATGTACAAACTTATTACCCTGTCTAAGGAGGTTCCCCGACGATCCAGAAAGGCTGGTACTAGATGAACTCCCATGTAACTGCAATCAATTACATATGAGAACATCATTTATATCATGAATTATTGAATGGTAACGTACCAGGGAAGACACCGTCAACTTCCGAAGCAAGGGAAGTGAAAAGAGAGTACGACAAGTCGATACTCCCAAACCCGGAGCATGTGGGACATGCATCAGCTACCACCGCTGTAGCACTTTGTCCAGTTGCCGTGTTGGTCAAGACAATCGTACGTCCACAGTACTGCCCATAACCATATAGAGATATATCTGTCAAACACAATAAGTTTCCTCTTCCACCAAATTAAAGTCAAATGGACAGACGTAAAGCAACGATGCTGACATAGTCACTGTTAACGGCACCACAAGCACCTGCGACACCATTCTGAAAGTAGAATGTCGCACTTCACAAAGGTTAGCAGATGAGAGCCAGTACCAATCGAGATGCCTTACTCGCCGCTATAGGCCCTTGCAAATGGAAGCAGGCAGACCGCGAGGAGGCCCAATAGGAGCCTTTGTATCATGGGGATGAACATCTTCGAATATACAGAATTTTTAATTTTTCTCTGAATGGATTTGAAGATTTGAGGGGGAGAAATCTCTGTAAAGGAGTTTTGCCACATAGTTGTGGCAAATTTTACTAGCCATGGGACATGGGTTTAACCGTTGGTATCTATCAGTGTTTATCCATACAATGATACATGGTGTATTTCCAACCTAAATTCCCTCTTCTCCACTATCTTAGCTTAAAGAAAGGATTAATTGTGGGACACAAAGCTGTTACTTTCTTCTCGATGAGATTACTTTCGGTGGGTATATCTTTGGGTGATTCTATTTCTCCTTGGCTTCCTTGTTGCAACTATCACGAGCCAAAGAAAGTAAATATTGGTATAAAAGGCTCTTAACCTCGCGGAACACATGCATTAATAACCAGACAGCTCTTCAATAACACCTGGGAAGGAACAATACCACTAAGTAAGGGGAGCAGGGCACTGCGATCAGGTCCCACTGGAGCTAATTACGAAAAGCTTGAGGCTAATTTAACAATGCGATGTTTGTGAAAGAAGATGTCATATAGCTCGTTTTGGCTTATGAACGTATCACAACGGACTGGATGATATCTGGTTACAGTCACTATAGTCACCTGAGACTATTTAGGAATGAATGGTCGAAGTAATGAAGCGTGTTCCGTTAGATGGAACATCTTTCCATTCTAGACTCAAGCATTGCAGATCACCACGAATAAACAAAATCCAAGTATATATCTGACATCTAGCATGTACAGAAGGCCGAAAGTAGCGTAAAACATAAGCCCAGTCGTGTCTTAATCTATGGGGTGAGATACAGAAGAATGATAAGCCTCGAGCTTGTCATCGTGTCGCGAAGACCATTGAAGACAAAAGAACCGAAAGGTGGCGACCACGCCAGTATATGATAGACAGTTGTACAACAGGTAGACAAATATGTTGTTAAAAATGGAAATGAAAGGAGAGGGGCACCGTAATGATCATACGAAGTTGGCATAATAGGATTCTTGATGTCGTTAGATCCATAGGGATCTGCGGAAGACTGTTCGTGTTCTTTAAGAACGGGGATTAAAATGCCATGAAACTGTAGAATTGGGAATAAGTAATGCATCGAAATACAACTTCACGGGTCTAACATACCTGGGAATACTCCGGCGCTCTCGGGGGCGAAGTACGTGAATAAACTATGGGAAAGGTCAATGCTCCCAGAGTCATCGCAAGTTGGGCATTCATCTGCGACCAAGGCAGTCGCCTGTTTGCCAGTCTTGTTGTCGGTCAGAGTAATGGTGCGTCCGCACTGAGAGCCGTTGGCATACATATCCGTATCTGTTAGAGTAACCACAAATTAGTAAATGTATTTCCCATGCGAAATAACAAATACTCACGAAGTGCGACAACCCAGTCAGTGTCTTTGTGTACTTTGCCACAGGCACCAGCAATTCCATTCTGCCAGAAATAGGTCGCACTGTGGCAAAGTTAATTTAAGATTAGACAAATAATGTAATACGAATACTTACGTTCCACTGTGAGTTACACGAGGTTGAAGGGGGGCTGCAATCGCGGAAATAGCGGCGAGAGCAAGAATGGCAATGCAAGCGAACATTGTGAGCAGATGGTTATTTAAATATAAGTGAGGGTGAGCAGCGAGGGTTTGGAGAAAGGAATGTAATAGCGGTGGAGAATGGCAGTAAGGCGGCAATGAAAGGACTTATCCTTAGGATGCATGAGAGATGGAACACGTCGAATTTATACCATTAAGAAGCGCCAAAGTCCTCAAGACATGTCATAACGGGTCGAAAAAAGGGTGTCAAATCCTTGCCCAGAAACCAGCTAAGCGCCCGCTTCAGAACGGGTCCGGGAGGCCTTGCGGAAGGAGCATGCCCTTCGCTTGAATCGACGTATAGCTAATGGGAAATGAATAAAATATCCATCAGGATAGATATTTATGTGCGTAACGACATCCCGGAACTGCGCAATAGAGACGGCGACCGTGGGTTCCCTGAATTTCTTGCACGCCAGCTTTGCCTTGAGAACAAGCACGCCGCAACATCATGGTTGCTAGCGGTAATTCTATGCCTTGAGATTACATCATGGTCGGGACATGTAGAATGCACGGTAAAGAGTCATGATTAAGGCAACGGGATCCTGTGGGGTCGGAAATTGATTGCGGTGGAGTTTAGAGGTGTCTGGAACAAAGGTCGGATACATGGACGCCGTTCCAGACTATCGAATTTTTATGGGACTATCTGTACCAGATATTGCGCTCCAAAAGATGTCATTTCATCGAGAAATATTCATTGGTAAATGAGCACGAGGAGAAAGTGGAGAAGGTGCCTTAGGAGGTTATTAATATTTCTCCCTCCGACGGCTCAAAATAGTGGTAGGGATCTAGATCCGAGACGAAAACAATGGCTAAATTTCTCCCTGTTTTATTGATTTAACCAAAAGATACATTAATTTTAGCTTTGAATTTATTAGGAACGAAAAAAAAAAACGGGCGCCTGACAAAGTCGCCCACCACCCATGTAGACAAACAGACGCGTGTACGCGTCATTCACAGTCCATTGTGACCTCGCAATGTCTACCAACCTCCAAGCTTCCTCATCAGCATCGCCGATGGATCCACGAAGAAAGGTGGCCTTAGTGGAATATAGAAAGGTATTTATATCATCTTTGTTCAATCCTGCAGCACTGATTTATGGTGGCGGCAGAAAATGCTTGAACATGAGAAGATTGCGGATAACCTGAGGAACTGTATGTGGAATCCGTCCTTTTAACGATTTAGATATTAAAAATATTTAGTGAGATTCTCGTTGAAAGATTTGGAGAGGGATTATGAGAAGACTGAGGACGATATCAAGGCTGTTCAGTCTGTTGGCCAGATCATTGGTGAAGTCATGAAACAACTAGACGATGAACGATGTATGTTGTCGTACATATTTCATTCATTCATTCTACTCACTCGTCGTCTTCATATAGTTATTGTAAAGGCCTCATCAGGCCCACGTTACGTAGTATCCTTCCGACCCACACTTCCCGTCGAAAAACTCAAGTCCGGGACTCGTGTTAGTCTGGATATGACAACCCTCACGATCATGCGCATTCTACCTCGCGAAGTCGATCCGCTCGTCTATAAGATGAGTTTGGAAGACCCTGGAGGAGCGACATTTGCTGGCATCGGTGGTCTGGGCGAACAAGTTCGTGAATTACGAGAGGTCAGCAGCTCCAGTTTACCCCCTTCATTTCAGATATCTGATGCCTAGTCTCTCTTTTCAAGGTCATCGAACTTCCGCTTATGAACCCTGAGCTTTTCTTGCGTGTCGGTATCAAGCCTCCGAAGGGTGTTTTACTCTATGGTCCTCCTGGTACCGGAAAGACTTTATTGGCACGTGCCGTGGCCGCAACCCTTAATACAAACTTCCTCAAAGTCGTTTCCTCAGCTATTGTCGATAAGTACATTGGCGAATCGGCAAGAGTGGTTCGTGAGATGTTTGGTTATGCCCGGGACCACGAACCATGCATCATCTTCATGGACGAGATCGATGCCATTGGTGGTCGTCGGTTCTCAGAGGGTACTAGTGCCGATAGGGAAATTCAACGGACATTGATGGAGGTCAGTATTTTTGCTGTCAACCCTGTTCCAAAGTCTAAAGAGCACATGTGGTTTTATTGTTATAGCTTTTGAACCAGATGGACGGCTTTGACTCCCTTGGTCGCACGAAGCTCATTATGGCTACCAACCGACCAGATACACTTGATCCCGCCCTGCTGCGTCCAGGTCGACTTGATAGGAAGATCGAGATCCCGTTGCCAAATGAACAGGCACGGTTAGAGATTTTGAAGATCCATGCTGCACCGGTCAACAAGAGCGGCGACATTGATTACGAGGCCATTGTGAAGGTAATTATGACGTTTCCCGCGTGCGTAGAAGAAACTGATATTTTCGCTAAATAGCTGTCGGATGGGTTCAATGGTGCCGATCTACGCAATGTCGTAACTGAAGCCGGTATGTTTGCTATTCGGGATGAGCGGTGTGTGCTTCTCAATTGTGTCTCTTTTCAACACATTTCCTAATTATCCTTCATAGTGAATATATTGTCCAGGAGGACCTAACGAAGGCGGCACGAAAGGTAGGGGAGGCCAAGAAGCATGAGGGTAAGTTTCTGGTATCGCTCAATAATTTGTTGAAAACTGATAAATTTACCCGTTTCTAGCCAAGATAGAGTATTCCGCATAACGTGACTCACTGTATTCTAATTATATCCATCTATTGTCTATACAGTTATACTTTCTGTTTTGGGTATTATTTGAACTAAATTAACCGTGAGAACGGTCGGTTTGAGAACAATCCGACCTACCGTGGGAATCCTGCGAATATCCAGCTCTTCACGTCTACCAACTCTTGCCTTCGGAATACCCACATGGTACTTTAGTGAGTCTACATATCACTATTTTCGATTCATCCTAATGAAGAATCAGTCAAGGGTTTCCCTATAATAGTGTGACATCATGACCTCAGAGGTGTTCCACAACGAATCGACAGTCTTGGTGTCCCAGGTAGCAATCCCAGGACATCATATTGATCGTGCCTATATCCAAAGACTTCCCAATGAAATTCTGAGCGAAATATTTGCTCTATGCGTAGATATTCCTCCTGACATGGAACATTGTCAGACGAGCACGTTCAATTACTATCACCAAGAAGGATTCGGGTTTCGCATTCCCATATCCATGAAATCCCCGCCTCTCCTCTTCCTCTTGGTCTGCAAAAGATGGAGTAATGTCGTTCTTGGAACCGCTCGGCTGTTTACCCAGCTCAATCTCCATACTCCGAGGCCCACTGCCAATCCCTGGTCTGTGGTGGCGCTGTGGATTAATCACTCGCGCAATCTGCCTCTGGATATATGTATTCGTCCAGATGAGTGGAATTTAGCTTCCCCGACACAAGATAACGCAGAAGCATCCAAAGACTGTAGCCTGGCGGATAACCATCCGATCCGGCTTATAGCGCGAAATATCCATAGAATCAGAACTCTTCGGATGACCTACAGTGGATGGTTTGGTACTCTCTTTCCTGAGAGTTTGGATCTAGAGGCACCTGTTCTAATCGATTTGCGGCTTTTCGATCTTCACGCAGTCTCGCATATCCCTTTTCCCCCAGTACCTGCGAAATTAAATGCACCGAAGCTGCTTATATACCGAAACCATGCATATGCATCTTCTTTCTTATACAATCGACCCACTCCCGTCATTAATATTGGAAACAATATCCAATATTTTCTCGAATCAAACTTCGAACGTGGTCCAGACGAAATTATCAAGATCCTAACCGATTCTCCTCTATTGCGGGATGCATTTTTCCGCTATGGGGAAAATACCCAGAATCAACCCCTCATAAATCCGGACACTGCTATATCCTTAGACGATTTACGTGGTCTCGGCCTTGGAATTTATTCTCATTCAACTTACGAACTTTTCTGCGCTTTTCTGGGCACCCTCCGTGTACCTCGCCTCGAAATCCTGGATATTCAAGCAACGCAAGAGGTCTATTTCCGTGCACTTCCAGCTGTTCGCAACCTTGTCGAAGTTTCATCCCCGCCGCTAAGAGTATTGGTGCTCGTCTTCCTGACGTCCTCATCTCAGGACCTTATTTCTCTCTTACGATGCCTTCCCCTCCTGGAGGTATTACGGCTAAGGCACGGGGAGATTGACAGGGGGGTTATACGTGCATTAAACAGGCACTTTGAGCCTACACTGTGCCCTCGCCTGAGATTGCTTGATTTACTAGGTTGCAAGGTGGGGGAGATGGATGGCGGTGCAAAGGAGATACTCGCTATGAAACGAAGTCGTGAGGTGAAGCCTTCAGCACTAGGCGAAGAGACGCCCGAGAAAAACTATGGGCTCAAATTGGAGCTTGATCAATATTTATTACGTACCATGGCGACTTTAGAACTGTATCCAAGGCGGTCACCGCAACATTTCTCCAACCAATTCGAATCTTAGCGCCCTGAAGTATTACTCTCTGTACTTGTCCTTCTCTGTTGCTCTCTCAACTGAGACGACGTATACACCTAATACTTCATCTTCGAGTCACTTTTGAATATGCAGACGGTTAATAGAATCCTGTTTCCCGTGCAAGGTACTTATTGGGTACCAAAACAGCAACGGAGATCCCATAGGATACTGTTGGCGTGTACAATCTGGCGATGGACAACAACTTTAAACCCCTTGAAAGGGATATTGTCTCTCCGAATGAAATTGGATTAATACGAAAACGATACCAAAGGCTCCCATTCCAGCTTGCAGACCTCGTCGAACGGAAGAATACCACCAGGTCTCTACTATCGCCTATGAGGTCACCTTTTGAAAATTTGGTGCCCATATCTATTGATTTTTTGG
>Ga0157379_10003788_pt1 | contig 12880 bp, 1 predicted proteins | sample S25metaG_FD_121802 | JGI IMG/M metagenome (GOLD analysis project Ga0157379, IMG submission 121802) | Switchgrass rhizosphere microbial communities from Kellogg Biological Station, Michigan, USA - S2-5 metaG | ecosystem: Host-associated > Plants > Roots > Rhizosphere > Soil | place: USA: Michigan... | reverse complement strand
TTCCACCGGACTCCCAGGCTCCTGCAGCACTGCATGCTTCTCTTTCACCACTGACACCGCTGCCAATGCTTTCCGATCCACTTTCCCATGCCGCGTCAACGGCAGCGCCGGCAACACAACATAGCTTGCCGGGATCATGTGGGCCGGCAACCTCTCGCGCAGGAACTGCTGTAGTTCGCCTGTAATGGTTGCCGGTATGATCTTCGCTGGACCATCTACCGGTTGTCTCGAGGAGCTATCCCGAATATTCCTTTGTGACACGGCGTATAACATATGTCGATCCGTGTCCTTCAAAAGATCGTCCTGCTCTGATGTGACGACAAATCCATATTCTTCCAATAACGATCGAATCTCGTTCAGACGTCCTTGCGTCGCCGTGCCTGATTGGTCGTGGACCTCCATCACCACTTGTCCAATTTTTTCCCAATCAGACGCTTCGATGCCATTCAAAACGTCGAGTTCAGCACGCTGCACATCGATCTTCAGCAGATCAATCCGACTCACTTGTTCTTCATGGATCACATCAGCCAGCCGGCGCAAACGACCTTCACATGCGGTGCTTTCAAAACGGCCTTCCAGCAACTGTGGAGCGTATTTCAGAAGTTGTTCCGCACCTTCAACCCCACGCTCAATTTCATTACGAAGGTATTTCTTTATCACCTCCATATCATCGTGAGCATTGGCATACCGGCTTTGTCCACTCATCATGGTGTAGCGCCGATAATAGGTAAACGTTTCAAGTTTTTCCCGATTCGATAACCCGAAGTCGAACGCCTTTACCAGATTTCCACCGTACAATTCAGCATTGATTCGGAAAGTGTTATAGAGATCGGCAATCGGCTCAAAAGAGTAAATCTTCGCGCTCGGACATTGTTGGCGGACGAACAACATGAACATTCCGATGTTTGCTCCGACGTCGAACACACATGCATTTGCCGGCAACTTGATATCGTGTTGAAGGTAGGTTCGCTTAACAAAAATTTCATCAAACAGATATTCCGTCTCATTGCGATTCTGGTGGGCGATGGTAACGCGGTTCGGAAGAATGTGATGAGGGTGCCTTGCGAGAATGGATGTTAGTTGTTCCGGTTTTGGTTTTGATAAGACCTGTTGCGGTACGACGTGCTGGCGGGGCACGACGTAAACGACAAGTTCCTTTTCATTCCTCGCATTCGTGCTGACCACAACCGCAGCCTCGCGCACGTCCTCGTGTTCAGCAAGAGCCGCTTCGATCTCAGCCAACTCAATTCGATAGCCCCTGATCTTCACCTGCGCGTCTGAACGGCCGATACATTCGACCATACCATTTAATCTGAACCTAGCCCTGTCGCCCGTCCGGTATAACCTCGCATCGGCATCTCCGCTGTAAGGATCAGGTATAAAATTCGCTGCCGTCAGGTTTGGACTCTTTAGATACCCTCGTGCCAGTCCATCACCGCCGATATAGAGATCTCCGGCGACTCCGATTGGCACCAACTGCTGCCGGTCATCCATGATATAGAACCGCGTGTTACTTATCGGCCATCCTATGTTTGGCTCATCATTCTGATCTGGCGCGGTCTTTATCCGGCTCACGGACGCATCAACGGTACACTCTGTTGGGCCATAGACGTTGTAGTAGGTGGTTTGATCGTGCGAACTGATCTCGTCCCATAAAACGTCATCTATGAGTTCGCCTCCTAGAAGCACTACCTTCGGCATGGCCGCCGCCTTCTCCGCCAGCAGGACACGTAACTGTGAAGGCGTACAATCAAACACATCGATTTGCTGCAAAGATAAATAAGACAACAGAGCCGGCGGGTCGCGGCGCACATCATTCGGGATGATACAAACGGTATGTCCTGAGAGTAGTTGAATCAGTTGCTTGACAGACGCGTCAAAAAAGAGCGGGGCATTAAGACTGACGCGCAGTGTTCCGGGATGTTGAGAATAAACTGATTTAGAAAGTGCGTGGAAGAGATTCAACACTGACCGGTGTTCGATCATTACGGCTTTTGGCTCGCCCGTGGAGCCGGAAGTAAAAATAATATAGGCCAAATTTCGCGCATTGACTGGAACAATCGGATTGCGTGACGTTCTCTCATCCGATTCCTGATCAGTACAGATGACATGCAGCTTCTCATGCTCAGGAAATTTGTTCCTGAATTTCTTTTGCGTAACAACAGTATTTATTGCGGCCCTTTTTAGAATAAAAGAGAGACGTTTGTCAGGGTCCTCCGGATCGAGCGGAACGTAAGCTGCTCCGGCTTTCAGAACGGCGAGCACGCCTACTATCATTTCAACGCTTCGGTCCATACAGATGCCCACCAACGATTCCGGGCCCTGGCCAAAACTTCGCAGACGATGAGCCAACCGGTTGGCTTTCTCATTGAGTTCACGGTAGGTAAGTGCGGTGGTCTGGTCAGTTACCGCAATGTTGTTCGGAGTCAGTTCGACCTGTTCTTCGAATACGTGCTGGATACACGCATTTTGCGGATAACCTTCCTTGGTTTCGTTCCACTCAAACAATTGACGTTTTTCTCGGGGAGGCAGTAGTGGAAGACGCGCGATTTCGAGCTCCGGGGTGACGCAGGAACTATCAAGAAGAGTTAAATACTCGTGGCCCAATCGATTGATACTTACCCGATCATAAAGTTGCGGATCATAGTAGAAGTCAAAATGCAGTCCGTCATCTGCATGCCAGCAGGTCAGTTTGAGTTTCAGGCTCTCCGTGCAAGAGTAAATTTGGAAGCAGCTGAATTTCAGTTCTTCGGCGTGCTGGGGTGCAGGCCATTCGTGGTATTCGAACCCGATGTCGAAAGTATTGCCTGATTTGATAGGGGAGTAGTGTTCCTGCTTCGAGGATATGCGATCTAAGTTCTTGTTTGTTTTCGACAGGAACGTGCTGAACGGCAGCCTCTCATCAAGAGAACTCTGAACCAACAGCCACTTTGTATATAACCCTAACGCATCTTGCATCTCAGCGAACTTGCGGCCCTCAAATGCTACCTTGAGTGATATTTCTGATGATCCTGTTAACCGCCAGAGCAGTACCTTCCAGCAGCTCAATAGGACAGGTCCGACTGCACAATGCGCGCCGGCCGCTAACCGTTCGACCTTTTCCAACAATTCTCTACCCCGATTGAAGCTGGTCACATGCAGCGCCGGCTGTGCTAAACCAAATCTTTCCAGCGGCAGGCGCAAACTCGGACTTGACGGTCGAGAATCAGTGGAGCGTTCGTTCTCGGCAGCACCGGTTTTTGACCGCAATAGCTCATGCTGCCAATCCGAATATTGCACATACTGAACGACATCGGCGCTGGATCCTTCTTCGTCGACTTCGTCTCCATTCGTCGACGCTGTGTATTGCTCCCAAACCTCTGCCAGCATATTTCTTACTGTGGAAACATCGGCGCACAGTGCAGTAAGGGTCAGCGCTAACACATATTTCTCGTTTGACAGCTTAACAAGACAACTTCTCAGCACAGATCCTCCCTGATTGCGCCAATCGTTATCGCGCTCGTGGCGAAGCTGTCGTGCAAGTTGTTCCTTCTGCTGCAATGGCGACTCAGCGCTAAGATCTTTGTTGGTAAATAAAATAGAACCAACCGCACTGATAACCTGTAGTGGCAACTGCATGCCGGGCAGCGAGCAAAAGTTTGTACGGAGAATCTCGTGGCGACTGACAATCCGCGCCAAAGTCTCTTCCAACACTGGTCTTTGCAACGGACCTTCGATAAGAGTGGCAGATTGTGCGCAGTAAGCGTGCGGTGATTCTTCGAGCAGGAGCCAGAGCCTGTGCTGTTGAGGAGCCAGCCGAAAACCTTCAATCTCTTGCTTCACAGTAGACATTTCTCAGGTTCTCACATGCTACTTTTCAAATAGAGATCAGCCATAGCGACGAGGACTTTTCGTGGACCGTCGAATGATTCGCGACCGTGCGAAGTCAACATATTATCCAACAGCAGGACATCACCTTTTTGCCATGGAACACGAACCGTCAGGTGGCGATAGACCCGGCGAATCTGGTCCAGGGTCGAACTCTCAATTGGTGTACCGTCTCCGTAGTAGGTGTTGAATGGAAGGTCTTCAACTTCGTACGACTTCATAAGCATCTCTTGAAGGTGAGGGGCCAGGCTTGACACGTGAAAGAATGCCGCGTGTTCAAACCACACCAGCTCACCTGTCCTGGGATGCGCAACGATTGTATCGAACACTTGTGACGTCTTTAGACTATCTCTTTCCTTCCACTCAAAATCGATCATCGACTCACGACAATACCTATCAACTTTGTCTTTGTCCGAGGTCTGGAAAGCTTCCTGCCAGGTGAGGCCCAGCCCCTCAATGTAGTTTCTGACATACCTGACCCGGCGGCTCAAAAACTTTTCTTTGATGGCTGCATCCAGCAGCTCAAGAACTTTGCGAGCGTCCGCGATTAGTGTTGCTCCGCCGCGGATTGCGGGTTGGGAACAATAGAAGAAAAGCTTCATCGGCCAACTCTGCGAGTATGACTGTTCGTTGTGAAATTCTATGTTCTGATCGGATGGATAATCAGTGGATGTGTAGATTCCCCTGGCAATCTCAGACCGTGGGGAGGATCGTTCCTTGTAGTCGAGCAACTCTGGCGCGATGGTTCGGGCAAAATCATGAAATTCGTGCACGTCTTCGCCGTGAAGACCACGAAACAGGATGGCCCCATTACTCAAGAGGGCCTCTTCAATCTCCGTGCGGTGCTCTTCTGCCCATATTATTAAGTTCACACCCTCAATCGCAGGCTCAATCACCAAGAAGTTTGATCCGTCCAAACAACTTCTCTTGATCAATTCTGTGGCGGACACCTTCACCGCCTGCGGTTTGACACTTTTAAAATGCTTGAAGTCCGGCCCGGTCGGCCCTACGCTATTTTTCATCAGTTCGGCCCACCTCAAATTCAGCAAGTATTTCTTCCACTGTTCGACTCTCACGCCGCTCGATTTGCGATAGCACCCCGTCTCGATGGTTCACTCGTTCCGCGATCAACTCCACCAGTTCTCCTATCGTGGGCCTTTCGAAGAGAGTGCGCAGTGGCAACTCAATATGAAATTCCTGACGCAGCCGTGACATCAAGCGAACAGCAATCAATGAATGTCCGCCAAGTTCAAAAAAGTTATCGTCGCGGCCAATATGAGGTATGCGCAGTAAGTCGCTCCAGATTTTCGCTAACGACCCTTCCAATGGAGAAATCGGAGCTGTCTTAAAGCAACTAATGTCGATTCTTCTCGGATCTGGCCTTGGCAGTGCTTCACAATCAATCTTGGCATTCGGTGTGAGCGGCAGTTTCGGCAAGAAAACATATTCGGCAGGGACCATATAGTCTGGGAGTTGCTGCCGCAGGTACGTACGTATCTCGGTGTGATCCGCCGGCAGATTTTCACCTATCGCGAGATAAGCTGTGAGTTGCTTTTCGCCTGCGGTATCTTCGCCTACGGTGACGACGGATTCAAGGACCGCATGATGTCGGTTCAGAATCGCTTCAATCTCCTTCAGCTCAACCCGAAATCCTCTGATTTTCACTTGGAAATCAGAACGACCCACAACTTCCACATTGCCGTCGGGCAGGTAACGACCAAGATCGCCGGTTTTATAAAGCCGATCCTGAGGATCCTTCGTAAGCGGATTATAAAGAAACCTGCTCCTCGTGAGCACTTCGTCGTCCAAATAGCCTTTAGCGAGATGAGGGCTGCGCACGAAGAGCTCTCCTAACTCACCGATGCCGGCCATTTGCTGCGTTGAATTGAGAACAAGCAACTGTACATCTCTGATTCCTTGACCGACCGGAATGATTTCCTTTGCTAACCTTTCGCCGAACCCCTGATCGGCAGTTGCTTCATCATCGCTATCGGCGACGTAATAACCAACGGCACGTTGCGTTTCAGTGGTGCCGTAGAAATTGATTACAGTAACTGCCGGCGCAAGCTTTCGAAGTAGTCTGACGTGTTGCCGGGTCAGCAAATCCCCGACGAAGAAAACATAACGAAGAGTTTTAACTCTACTAAAATTCTCTTCGAGCGTGCTTTCGGTTAAAAGCCGGCCCATCGCAGGCGTAAGATGGGCGATAGTGATCTTCTCCTCTTTCATCCATTGACTAAGTCGCCCGGGGTCGCTCATTAAGTCCGCATCGGGGATGCTCAAACGAGCACCAAGACAAAGGGGCGTAAATACGTCGCGGTGAAGTGGATCATGCGCTAGTCCTGAAAGCATGCTGAATGCGTCGGTATCACAGAGGCCGAACCTTTCCTGTAGCCACGGAAGAAAATGCGTCAGGGATCCATGACGGCCGAGTATTCCTTTCGGCATGCCCGTCGTGCCTGAGGTAAACGCGACGTAGGCAAGGTCATCCGGTCCAACTATTACATCAGGACATTTGGCCGAATAATCGCCCAGAAAATTCAGGCGTGCCGCAGTTGAGAGACCCGGAAGAGCGAGGTAACAACAACACGAAAGGGATCTGGTGAACTCTTCCAATTGCCGTGAGGACGGATTTGATCCTTCGATTTCGAGCCATGCTCGCGGCTTTGCCAACCGTATGTAATCCATCACTCGAGCCGTTGGATACGCCGGATCGACAATTACAAAAGCAGCGCCGGCCTTGAGAACACCTAACAGAGCCCAAACCAGCGACGCATTGCGCGCCGCATAGATAACAACCTTATCGCCTCGCTCAATGCTCTGAGACCGCAAATAGTTAGCTAATTGGTTGCTACGGGCTTCCAGTTCCTCATAACTCCAGAAATTATTCTCGTCCTTCACGGCAACACGTTGAGGTGAGCGTCTGGCCTGTTTGCTGAATAATGAGTGGACCGCTCCGATCCAGTCGTTATTCAGAACTTGTAATGGATCCGGCAGCAGGCCTTCAGCGGCGGGAGTCATCAGTGAGAAAGATGATATTCTCGCATCAGGAGCATCCACGATCTGCTCGAGCAGATAACGATACTGAGCGAGCAGCTCAGTCATGCGGGCGGCGGCAAACAGATCGCTGTTGTAGACCAACTCTAGTGAGATTCCATCCTGATGGCGTTCGACGTAAAGAGTCAGATCGAATTTGGACCCAGTGTTGGGATCGAAGACGTAATCCGCCTTCAGACCTTTTAAAGCAACTGTCTCAGTCGGAACGGTGAGCATATTAAAAAAGACCTGGAATATCGTCGTGTATCCAAGGCTCCGATTGGGCTGCAACTCTTCCAAAATCATCTCAAACGGAACTTCCTGATGAGCATAGGCGCCAAGTGTGGTCTCGCTCACTCGAGCTAACACTTCACGAAATGTTGGATCGCCAGATAGATCAGATCGCAGAGCCAGGATGTTAATGAAAAATCCTAAAAGGTCTTCACTCTCGCGCCTGGTGCGTCCGGCAATAGGAGTACCGACTACAATGTCATCCTGTCCTGTATAGCGCTGTAGAAGTATTTGAAAAGCGCTAAGGAGAGTCATAAACAGCGTGACGCGACGTTCTTTGCTCAACGCTTGCAAACGATCGCTCAAGTCTGCCTTCAGAAACTCCTGACAATGCTGGCCATTGAAAGTCTGGACTGCCGGCCGTGGAAAATCTGTAGGTAACTGCAATATTGGCGGGGCATCGCTCAGCTGTCGCTTCCAGTAAGCAAGCTGGTCCTCTAATACCTCGGCTTGCAGATATTCGCGCTGCCAAACCGCATAATCGGGATACTGTATAGGTAGTTCCGGCAGTTGCGATGGCTTGCCATTGGCGAAGGCATCGTAAAGGGCCTTTACTTCAGTCAGCAGGATATTTATCGACCAGCCATCGCTAATCACATGATGCATACTAAACAGCAGCACAAACTCCTGGTCCTGAACCTGCACTAACCTTGCGCGCAAGAGTGGACCGCAAGAAAGATCGAATGGCTGTTTTGCTTCCTCCTGGGCGAGCCTATCAATCTCAAGGCGCGATAAAGGGGCTGCGACTCGCCGCAAATCGATCTGCGGCAATAGCAGCAGCCGCGGCACTCCGATCACTTGCACTGGATCGCCATTAGTCGCTGCTATGGTTGTATGCAACACTTCATGGCGAAGAATTAATTCTGAAAGCGCCTGTTCCAACGCTGGAATATTCAGTTGACCGGTGAAGCGTATGGTCGCAGACATGTTGTAAGCGATGTTGCCCGGCTCCAGCTGATCGAGGAGCCATAAGCGCTGCTGCGCAAATGAGAGGGGCAACGGTCGATCGCGCGACACTGCCGTAATCAGCGGTAATTCAACGTCACGGCACAACATCGAATCTATCTGCGCAGACATATCGCAAACTATTGGATTTTCAAATAACGTCCGCAGCGGTAAGTTCAATCTGAATGCTTCTCGCAGCCGCGACACTATCTGAGTTGCAAGCAGCGAGTGACCGCCTAACTCAAAAAAGTCTGCTTCTCGCGGCACGTTTTGGGTGCCAAGTACTTCTGAATACACGCCGGCGACTATTTCTTCTGTGTGTGTTGTCGGAGTCAATCCTTCGGGTGGCACTTCAGCACCAACTGTTTGAGGGTTGGGCAATGCGTCACGATCAGTTTTGCCGCTCGCTGTGAGCGGAAGTGCGGGGAGAACAACAAAGACACCCGGCACCATATAATGAGGCAATCGCTCCGCCACATACTGCCGCAGCCTGTTGGTGATTTCTGCGGCGCTCGCCAGGGCGCTCTCTTTGGGTACGACATAAGCGACGATTCGCTTGTCGCCTTGCCGATCCTCGCGAACCACAACAACCGCCTTGCACAATGAGTCGTGGCTCCTGAGCGCCACTTCGATTTCTCCCAACTCGATCCGGTGCCCGCGCACCTTCACCTGATGGTCGAGACGACCAAGAAACTCGAGGTTGTTATCGTCGACAATGCGAACCATGTCGCCTGTTCGGTAGAGGCGCGCTCCCCGCGTTTCACTGAACGGATGAGGGACAAAGAATTCCGCACTCAATCCTGGTCTGTTCAAATAACCACGAGCGAGTCCATCGCCACCTAAATACAACTCGCCCGGCACGCCCGCCGGTACTGGCTGCATGTGATTGTCGAGCACGTAGCCGTCTGTGTAGTTGATTGTTTTGCCTATCGGGACGCTCGTGCTACCCGGACTGAGGTGACTAACCTCATACGAGGTGGCGAACGTCGTGCTCTCGGTGGGTCCGTAAACATGAAGTAACCGCTGCGGCGGGCCATGTTTCAGGACTTCTCTGAACGCGCTGGCATCGATTACTTCGCCACCTACAAGTAAATAGCGCAGTGATCGAAAAGCCGCCGGCACGCTTTTGGCAACTTGATCAAAGAGTGCAGAGGTCAGAAACATTACCGTGATGCCGGCTTCTTCCAATCTGCCGGCAAGCGCTTTAGGCGATAGGATGTCCTCATCGCTTATCACGACCAGACTCGCTCCGCTCAGTAGTGTCCCCCAGATCTCGAACGTCGCTGCATCGAAAGAAAAATTCGAGACCATCGCGATCCTGTCTCTGCTGGTCAACTGCACATAATCTGTATTGACAATGAGTCTGTTAATGGCGCGAGGGGTAATGCACACTCCTTTCGGTGCACCGGTAGAACCGGATGTGTAAATGACATAAGCCAGATTATCTGCGGCGCCCTGGGCGGGCAGGTTGTTTTTGGGAAGGTGCGAAATCGTTGACCATTGCTCGTCCAGAATTACGACCTCACGCGCGTGAAAGCTGGGCAGTTTTGCGGCAACGGCTCTCTGCGTGAGAACCACTCGAGCTCTCGCGTCTTCGATCATGAACGCGATCCGCGTCACAGGATATTTAGGATCCAGAGGTAAATAGGCCCCACCCGTTTTTAGAATAGCGAGGGCGCTCACAACCATTTCAACACTACGTTCCAGACAGATTCCAACTAATACGTCGGGGCCAACCCCGAGCGTGCTCAGGTGCCATGCCAGCTGATTTGCTCGTTCATTAAGCTGACGATACGTTAGTTGCGTCTTCCCAAGCAGAGCCACCGCGTCAGGTGTACGGGCCGCCTGTTCTTCAACCAGCCGGGGAATCAATACTTCTCGCGGATACTCATTCCGAGAACCTTGTCCATTCCTTAACAACTGGTGGCGTTCAGCCTCAACCACCAACGGCAAGCGAGAGATATGTTGTGTTGGGCTCGCAACTATTCCTGCCAGCAAAGTTTTGAAATGCTCGATTAGCCGCTCAACAGTCGAATGTTTGAACAGGTCCGCGTTGTATTCGACGAAGGCTGACAGTTCGTGTCCGTGTTCGAACTCCAGTATGAGATCGACTTTTGCCGTCTGGCTATGGACCGGAAGGAGACTGCTATGTAGTTGCTGTAATGCGGGAATCTCCAACGTAGTGTTTTGCAATGCCACCATCACGTGAAACAGCGACACTTTATTTACCTGCCGTTCCGGATGAACGTGTGCTACGACCTTGTCAAATGGCGTCTGCTCATGTGCGTATGCATCAAGGCACGTTTCTCTTACTCTGCTTAAGAGTTCCAGGAAACTCGGATCACCGGAAAGATCGGTGCGCATTACTACCGTATTGATGAAAAACCCGATCAGTTCTTCGGCTTCGCGTTTCAAACGTGCAGCCACCGGAGTGCCGACAGCGATGTCCGTCTCCGACGTATAACGCATCAGCAGGAGTTGAACGCCGGCCAGTAAACTCATGTAAAGCGTCGCTCCCTGCTGTTGAGCCAAATCCCGCAGCTTTCTCACAATCTCGCCTGAAAGTAAAAACTCAATACGACCAGCACGACCGCTCTGAGCCAAACTTCGCGGGTAATCAGTGAGGAGGTTACATGCCTGGCCCATTCCCCTAAGCTGCTTCTGCCAGTATGCAAGATCGGTTTCCAGTGTTTTGTCGTCGAGATGATCTCGCTCCCATGCCGCATAATCGGCATATTGAATTGGCAACTCCGCCAGTGATGAAGGTTTGCCCGCGAGGTATGCGTTGTAGAGAGTGCTGGTTTCATTGAAAAGCACTCGCATCGACCAGCCATCGGTGATGATGTGATGCAGGGTTAGCAACAGGACGTGTTCATCTTCGTCCAGCCTTAATAAGCGACTTCGAATCAAGGGGCCTTGCGATAAGTCAAACGGCAGTTGCGTTTCCTGTTGCACTAATCTTTCCAGATCTCGAATTTTTAACTCGTCGGGTAGACGGCGCAGGTCAATAACAGGCAGTGTCAAGCGTTTCCATTCATCAATGATCTGAACAGCTCCCGTTTTGCCGGCGGCAAAGTGCGTGCGCAGCACTTCGTGACGACGCACGAGCTCTGAAAGTGTTTGTTCCAGCGTTGCAACTCCTAACTTGCCATTGAGACGTACGGTCAACGGCAAGTTATAGGCAACCGAGCCCGGTTCAAGCTGGTCAATAAACCACAACCGCTGTTGACCGAATGAAAGCGGCAACGGCTCTGAACGAGAAACCTTTATAATTGGAGCAGACGAGCACTCATTCCTACCCAAGGCTGCTTCCACTAGCCGGCCCACATCGGCGACCGTGGGCTGTTCAAAAAACGCTCGTAAAGGAATATCGACATTAAAGACCTGGCTTATGCGGCTGGCGAGTTGGGTGGCCAGCAGCGAGTGGCCTCCAACGTCGAAGAAATTATCATCTACGTTGACATGGTCCAGCTTCAGCACAGCGCAGAAGAGGCTGCACAACAACTCTTCCACGGGGTTGCGTGAGGCAGTCACGCCGGTTGTCATCGATTGCGCCAGCTCGGGCAATGCCTGGCGATCCAATTTGCCGTTGGCTGTGAGCGGTAGTCTTTCCATGAAGACATAACTGCTCGGCACCATATAGCCAGGCAAAGTCTTCTTTAGAAATGTCCGTAGCTCACGGGTGATGTTCTCGTCCGGACGATCGACGACAATATATGCCACGAGACGTTTAGCTCCCGTTTCATCTTCACGAGTAAGAACAATGGCGTCACGCACATCTGTGTGCCGGCGCAGCGCTACCTCAATTTCGCCGAGTTCGATTCGATACCCTCTGATCTTCACCTGATGATCGCGACGTCCTAAAAACTCGATGTTTCCATCTTTCGAATAGCGCGCCATATCACCAGTCCGGTAAAGGCGAGTGCCTGGATTCTTGCGAAACGGATCAGGCACGAACCGTTCGGCAGTTAATGCGGGTCTGTTCAGGTAACCTCTCGTAACGCCTTCTCCACCGATGAAAAGTTCTCCGACAATGCCGCTGGCAACAGGTTGCAGATGTTTGTCCAAGATATAGGTTTGAGTATTCGCGACAGGCCGGCCAATTGTTGGTTCTTTCTCGGAATCTCGCGCAACCACAGTGTAGGTTGAGTAAGTTGTGGCTTCCGATGGACCATACAGATTGAGAACTCTCTGTACAGTCCCGGTTTCGTAAATTTTTTTCACGAGCGAATTCGGCAATGGCTCGCCGGCCAGATTTACTGTCTGGACGGAAGTTGGGATGGCTCCGCGTGTCAGGAGGTCAATGGCTGCTGAGGGCACGGTATTGAGCAACGTCAATAGATTACCCGCCGATGTCTCTTTCAACTGCAATGCATTCTCTACCATCATGACGGACCCGCCGTGGCTAAGCGGTACAAACAACTCAAAGATCGACAGATCGAAACAGATCGATGTAGAGGCCAGAACTGCCGTGAGTTCCTCAGCCGAAAATGTTCTGCCCGCCCAGCTCACGAAAGAGAAGACGCTATGGTGCTCAATTGCCACGCCTTTGGGTTTGCCGGTAGAGCCCGAAGTGTAGATTACGTAGGCGAGGTTGCCGGGCTGCACACCACTCACAGGATTCGTTACCGGCTGTCGCGAGATCGTGGCCCACTCAGTCGCCACACAAATTGCTTGCGCTCCCGCGCCGGTCACTGTTTCCCGGAACCGCTCCTGCGTCAGCACCAGCGCCAGCTCCGCA
>Ga0157379_10003787_pt1 | contig 12880 bp, 7 predicted proteins | sample S25metaG_FD_121802 | JGI IMG/M metagenome (GOLD analysis project Ga0157379, IMG submission 121802) | Switchgrass rhizosphere microbial communities from Kellogg Biological Station, Michigan, USA - S2-5 metaG | ecosystem: Host-associated > Plants > Roots > Rhizosphere > Soil | place: USA: Michigan... | reverse complement strand
TTGGAGAGAAAGACTACCCATCCGCTCCTACGACCGATGCGGTTGAACGGGGCGGCACTCTGAACGGGGAGCCGTTCGAGTCGATTGAGGATTCCGATCCGCGCATTGGAGCACGGCTGGAACTCTTCGCCGCGGGAGCGTACCTGTGGATTCCGTTCGAGCACATCGAAATGATCGATTTCCAACCGCCGAAGCGGGTCCGCGATCTGCTATGGCGTCCGGCGCTGGTGCGGACGGGGCCGGCATTCAAGGACAAGGAGTTGGGCGAGGTCATGATTCCGGTGTTGTCTCCGTTCTCATCCAAGAACGCGGACGATAACGTAAAACTGGGCCGCGCCACGGTATGGGAGACTCCTGAGGGAGGCGAACCGACGCCTTACGGACAGAAAACTTTTCTGGTCGATGGGGAAGACATTCCGATTCTGGAGCTGAAACGGATCGAGTTCACTGCCGCTCCCGAAACCGAAGCGTCCGAAGCCGTAAACTAGAAGCCAAAGGATAAGTACACTCAAGCTGATGGCACTGCCCGAAAACATCCTCGCGCCCATACCTGGCGACAATCCGGGGGGCGTGAACTTACGCTACGATCCGATCTCGGAGAAGATCAAGGAAGCACGCCGTGAAGACGACGTGCTTCCTTCCGGCGAGTGGGAAGCGGAACGCAAGGTAGCCGATCACAAGACCGTGATCAAGCTTGCTACTGAAGCGATCACGACCAAATCGAAGGATCTGCAGATCGCCGCATGGTTGACTGAATCCCTCTTGAAGACGCAAGGATTCACTGGCTTCAAGGAAGGCTTCGAGCTGGTCCACGGAATCATCACCACTTATTGGGAGACCTGCTACCCGCTAGTTCCACCGGAAGAATTGCCGCCGCCTGACGGGGAAGAAGACGAAAACGAACGTGCGATGCGCGAGGACGAGTACCGCGAGGAGCGCGAGGGCGCTCTCGAGTTGCGCGCCGCGCCGCTGTCGTGGATCACTGCCGCACTCGACATCCCCTTGCGACAGGCGCCGATCACCAAATCCGGCCTCGGATTTATCAAATACAAGGAATCGCGATCGGTGGGATACGAGGCCGATGCCTCGGGAAATGATGAAAAGACAGAGCGCCGCAACGCGCTGATCTCCGAAGGTAAGCTGCCGGCCGAGGAATGGGACGCGGCGGAGAAGGCCACCGGCAACGAGTTGCTGCGTGAGGAACGAGCGAGTTTACGCGCCGCGCTCGAGACTCTGAAAGAGATCAACACTTTCTCACAAGAGAAGTTCGGCGAGATGGCGCCGCATTTGAGTCCGCTGCGGCAGACGCTGGAGGAATTGCAGCACTTCGTAAACGGGCTGCTGAAGCAGCGCGGCGATGTGGAAGGCGGCGAGGCGGGCGCGGGTGAGGCTGGAGCCGAAGGCGGCGAGGGAGCGGTTGAGGCGGTCCTTTCAATCTCCGGTGCGACTCCGGCGAGCCCGTCCGAAATTGGTCCTCGGCTCGAGGCGATCGCGCGATATATGCGCGGGCACGATCCGCAGAATCCGGCTCCCTACGCGCTGTTGCGCGGCTATCGTTGGGGTGAATTGCGCGCGGGCGGCGGGCGTCCCGATCCGCGGAAGCTGGAAGCTCCGTCGAGCGATGTGCGCCAGAGGATCAAGAAATTATCGCTTGAGGGCAACTCGCAAGGCGTGATCGAGACGGCGGAGAAGTTGATGTCGGAGCCCGGCGGCCGCGCGTGGCTCGACTTGCAACGCTACGTCGTGCAGGCTTGCGGCAAGCTTGGGTATCGCGGACCGGCGGCGGTGATTCGCGCGGAGCTGCGCGCGCTGTTGCTGGACATTCCCGATTTGCCGAGTTGGACTTTGATGGACGATTCCCCGACGGCGAGTTCGGAGACGAAGATCTGGCTGAAGCAGGTCGTGGCGGGGACGGTGCAAGTGGAAGAGGGCGATCCGATGGATGCGCCGATTGAGTCCGAGGGGACGCCGCTCGACGAGATCCAGATGTCGATGACGGCGCTTTCTCCGGATGCCTACCAACAGGCGCTGGAAGCGGGGAACGCGACTGAAGCGGTGCGCATCCTGAATCGCGATTTGGCGCGTCAGCCATCGGGGCGGGCTCGGTTCCAAAGGCGCCTGCAGATGGCGCGCGTTTGCTTCGACCACGGCCAATCAAACCTGGCGCATCTGTTCCTCGAACAGTTGCAGGCAGCGATTGATGTGCAGAAGCTGGAAGAGTGGGAAACGGGGGAGATGATCGCCAGCGCGCTGGCGCTTCTGTACAAGTGCAAGATCCAACGGGGGGAAGACCCATCCGCTCTGGAGCCGTTATACAATCGCATTGCAACACTCGATCCGGTGCAGGCGTTGAACTGCTCGTCTTCGTAGTACGTGCTCCGATAACCTATGGCGAAAGTCGACAACGAAGCAAACGTAACGCAATCGATCCTGGACCGGCTGATCGACCTCGAACAAAGGGAGCCGATGGATCCGCAGTTCTCGCGCGCCATGTCGGTTCGCAATTACAAGACCAGTGTGCGGCGCGATCTGCAGTGGCTGCTGAATACGAAGCGGACGCCGGAGCCGGCGGGAGCGGATTTTTTTCATACACGGCGATCGCTGTTTAATTACGGGATCCCGGACTTCTCGGTGCTGAGCTCGACGTCCCACAAAGATCGCAACCGGCTACTGTCGGAAATGGAAGAATCGATTGCGTTCTTCGAGCCCCGGCTGAAGAACGTAAAAGTATCGCTGGTCAACACCGATGGTTTGACCACTAAGATGCTGCGGTTTCAGATTGAAGCGACGCTGATGATGGATCCGTCGCCGGAACAGATTTCGTTCGATACCGTGCTTGACGTAGTGAGCGGCGACTACGAAGTCAAGGGGGAGCGCGGTGCGTGACGACCTCCTGCTGTACTACGAACGCGAACTGACTTTTCTCCGCCAAATGGGCGGCGAGTTCGCGGAGAAGTACCCGAAGATTGCGTCGCGCCTCATGCTGGAGGCGGACAAGTGCGAAGATCCACACGTCGAGCGTATGCTCGAAGGCTTCGCGTTTCTGGCAGCGCGCGTCCATCTCAAGATCGACGATGAGTTCCCGGAGATCACCGAGGCGCTGCTCAACATTCTCTATCCGCATTACCTGCGGCCGATTCCGTCGATGTCGATCGTACAGTTCCACCTCGATCCGGAAACGGGCGGGTTGACGACGCCGCAGCATATTCCCCGTGAGAGTGTGTTGAACTCGCGGCGTGTACAGGGTGTGCCGTGCCAGTTCCGCACTTGCTTCGAAACTACGGTCCTGCCGATTACGATTACGGGCGGAGACTGGAAGACTCCGGACAGGCTGAATCCGCCGGTCAAGACGAATGAAGCGATTGGTGCGTTGCGGGTGGAGTTCAAAGCTCCGCAGGGCGTGACGTTCCAGCAGATGGGCATCAAGAGCCTCCGCTTCTTCATCTCCGCTGAAGGCAATCTCGCGAACACGATCTACGAGCTGATGTTCTCGAATTGCGTGCAGATTCTGGTGCGGGATCCGGGAAATGCCCGGTTCCAGGCAGTGGTATTGAAGCCGGAGGACGTGCTGAAGCCGGTGGGGTTCGCGGCTGATGAGTGCATGATCCCGTATCCACGGCGATCGTTCGAAGCGTACCGGCTGCTGCAAGAGTACTTCGCTTTTCCTGAGAAATATCTGTTTTTCGACGTGGCCGGCTTGGACATGGCGTGGATGCGCGGCATCAAGGACCGCGCGGAGATCGTGTTCCTGATCTCGCCATTCGAGATGTCGGACCGGCGCCAGAACCTCGAGTTGGGCGTGAATGCGAAGACGTTCAAGATCAACTGCAGTCCGATCATCAATCTGTTCAAGCAAACGTCCGAGCCGATCATGCTCGATCAGCGGAAGTATGAATACCAGGTCGTGCCTGACGTGACGCGTCCGCATGCGACGGAAGTGTTCTCGATCGAGGAAGTGGTCAGTATCGATGCCGAGACGAATTCGGTGATGAAGTTCGAGCCGTTCTATTCGTATCGGCACTCGACGATCCACGACAAGCGGCAGACGTTCTGGATGGCGCACCGGCGGACGTCGGGCAAGAAGAACGATCAGGGCATCGAGATTTTCCTCTCGATGGTGGATTTGTCGAAGCGGCCCGTGCAGCCGGACGCGGACGTGCTGACGGTGCGTACGCTGTGCACGAATCGCGATCTGCCGGCGCGGTTGCCGTTGGGTAATGAGCAAGGGGATTTTGAGCTCGAGGGCAGCGCCACGGTAAAGCGCATCGTGAGTTTGATGAAGCCGACTTCGGCGGTGCGTCCGCCGACGGGCAAGGGCGCGTTCTGGCGGTTGATTTCCCATCTCACCCTGAACTATCTGACGCTGACCGATCAGGCGCCGCAACTGACGATGGCGCGGCGGCTGGCGTCCGCGGCCGAGCCGACGAAGCGCGAGGAAGAGTTCCCCGGGCGTGAGGCGTTCAAGGAGCTGTTGAAGCTCTACAATTACGCCGGAGCGCCGCATACTGAGAAACAGATCGATGGAATTTTGAAGGTCCACGGATCGCGGCAGTTCGCGCGGGTATTTTCCGAGAACGGGATCGCGTTCGCGCGCGGCACGCGAGTTGAGATGGAGCTCGATGAAGATCAGTTCGTAGGCGGCGGCGCACTTTTGTTCGCGACCGTGCTCGAGCAATTTTTGGCGCTGTACGCGTCGCTGAATAGTTTCACGCAATTGATAGTTCGCACTAAACAGCGAAAGGATCCACTGAAAGAATGGCCGCCGAGAGCGGGACAGAAGATACTGTTGTAACGCCGGAACTGGTTGACGATTCGTACGACGGGGACCAGGGGTCTGGCCGAAGTGTGTCCGCACAGGATCCGGAAGTATTCGACAACACGGCGTGGCGCTACCGGCATCTTCGGAAGCTCATCGAGACGGTGCCGTGGGAGTTCCAATTCTTTCAAGCGGTGCGATTGCTGGAACGTCTGCAGCCGGACCGGAAGGCGATCGGGCGATTCGTATCGCCGCGCTTTGAAGCGGTGCGTTTCGTGGTGACGCCGCGCATGGCGTTTCCAGCGAGTCAAATTCACGGGATCACCTGGCCCGACGATGGCCCCCCCCTGATGATGATCAATTTTCTGGGGATGACTGGGCCGTCGGGGATGATGCCGTTGTACTACACGGAGCTGATCCTCGAGCGGCACCGGCAAAAGGACAAGGCGCTGAGCGCCTTCCTCGATCTTTTCAACCACCGGATGGTGTCGCTGTTTTATCAGGCATGGGAGAAGTACCGCGTCACTGTGGCCTACGAGCGCGGTGAGCGCGACCGGTTCTCGCACATCCTGATGGACAGCATGGGTCTCGGCACCAATTTTCTGCAGGGCCGGCAGATCATCCGGGATGATTCTTTGTTGTTCTATTCAGGGCTGCTGGGCCTGCATACGCGTCCGGCGGCATCGTTGCGGCAGATCCTCTGGGACTATTTCGACGTCCCTGTCGAGGTCGAGCAACTGGTGGGTGCGTGGCATTCACTCGACGAGAACAATCAATGCAAGTTCGATAAGGCAAACACCTATTCCGAGCAGGTCGGACTGGGTGCCATTGTCGGAGACGAAATCTGGGATCAGCAGTCGGGTGTTCGCATCCGGCTGGGTCCTTTGACACTCAAGCAGTATCTGGACTTTCTTCCGACCGGGACGGCGTACGAACCCCTCAAGGCAATTCTGCGCTTTTTCTCCGGGTGGGAGATCGATTATGAGGTCCAATTGATTCTGAAGCGCAAACAGGTGCCGGGCTGCCAGCTTGGTGACGAAAGCGATGAGGGACCAAAACTGGGCTGGGTATCCTGGGCCAAGAACATCGATATGAACCGCGATCCGGATGACACCGTTTTGCGAGTTTAGCCGCGTGTTGAGTTGGAACAGGTTTTTTGGAGTTCAACCAAGTCCTCGTAAAGCGAGGCGCGCCCTCACACGGCGAGAGACGCAAAAGGGCCATAAAGCGGAGCAACTATGAACGTAAACCTGAAATCCCTGATCGGGAGATTGAACGATGTAACCCGAGTGGCGCTGGATGGCGCAGCGGCACTGTGCCTGTCGCTGAACCACTACGACATCGAACTCGAGCACTTCCTCATGAAACTGCTCGAATCCCAAGACAGCGACTTTGCGAAGGTCATGAATACATTCGGCGTGAACAAGTCGAATGTCCAACGAGACCTCGAGAAGAGCCTGACGAGCTTCAAGAAGGGTTCGAGCTCGCGGCCGAATATCTCGACTCGAATCGTGGACCTCTTGACGAGCGCGTGGACGTTCGGATCCCTGGATCTGGGCGGATCGCGCATACGATCCGGGTATGTGATGGTTGCCCTGCTCGGTGACGAGAAGCTGGGCCGTTATGCCCGGGAAATCAGCAAGGAGCTGAACAAGGTTCCGCCGGAAGCGTTGCGCAAGGACTTCTTCAATATCTGCGCGGGGACGTCCGAAGACGTATCGTCGTCGGAAGTTGCGAGTGGCGGCGGCGAAGGGGGCCAAGGCGCTGGCGCGAAGCCGGGCAGCAAGACTCCGAACATCGATCAATTCACGGTCAATCTGACGGAACGCGCCAAGGCAGGCAAGATCGATCCGGTACTCGGACGCGACGCGGAGATCCGGCAGGTCGTCGATATCCTGATGCGGCGCAGGCAGAACAATCCGATCATGACCGGCGAAGCGGGAGTTGGTAAGACCGCCGTTGTCGAAGGCTTCGCGATCCGCGTTGCCAATGGCGACGTGCCGCCGGCTTTGAAGAACGTCACGGTGCGGACGCTCGATCTGGCGCTGCTGCAAGCGGGCGCGAGCGTGAAGGGCGAGTTTGAGAATCGGTTGAAGGGCTTGATCGAAGAGGTGAAGAATTCACCGAGTCCGATCATCATCTTCATCGACGAAGCGCACACGATGATCGGCGCGGGCGGCCAGGAAGGCCAGGGCGACGCGGCCAATCTCTTGAAGCCGGCTCTCGCGCGTGGCGAACTGCGCACGATTGCGGCGACTACGTGGACTGAATACAAGAAGTACTTCGAGAAGGATCCGGCTCTTGCGCGCCGCTTCCAGGTCGTGAAGATCGAAGAGCCCACTGAAGCCGTGTGCCGCGTGATGTTGCGCGGTGTGGTGGCTTCGCTCGAGAAGCATCACGGCGTTCGCATCCTCGATGAAGGTTTGTCGGCCGCTGTAAAGTTCTCGCACCGCTACATTGCGGGACGGCAGTTGCCGGACAAGGCTGTCAGTGTGATGGATACGGCCTGCGCTCGTTTGGCGTTGAGCCAGAATTCGACGCCCGGCCAGATCGAAGACACGACTCGTACGCTCGAGGATCTCGAAGTGCAGGAGCGCATCCTCAATCGCGAAACGGCCACTGGATCTGATCACGCCGAACGGCTCGCGGAACTCGCGAAGCAGATGGAAGCGGTCAAAGAAAAGCTTGCGGGCTTGAATGAGCGTTTCGAAAAAGAACGCGACTACGTCGGAAAGATTCGCGAAATCCGGAACAAGCTGGAAGACGCGAAACCGGAAGAGGACACCAGCGCGTTGCGTGACGAACTGGCTAAGTTGAACGGCGAGCTCGATACGCTGCAGGGTGAATCGCCCATGATGCGCGTGTGCGTCGATCAGCAGGTCGTGGGCGATGTCGTGTCCGCGTGGACGGGCATTCCGCTCGGCAAGATGGTGAAGGACGAACTCGAAACGGTCCTGAATCTTGAGAAATCGCTGGCATTGCGCGTCATTGGACAGGATCACGCGATGATGGCCATCAGCCAGCGCATCCGGACCAACAAGGCTGCGCTCGAAGATCCGGAGAAGCCAATCGGCGTCTTCATGCTTGTCGGACCCTCCGGCGTCGGTAAGACCGAAACGGCGATCCAGTTGGCCGAGATGCTTTATGGCGGTCAGGACAACATGATCACCATCGCCATGTCGGAGTTCCAGGAAGCGCATACGGTATCCACGCTGAAGGGCTCGCCTCCGGGCTATGTGGGCTATGGCGAAGGCGGCGTCCTGACGGAAGCCGTGCGCCGGCGTCCCTATTCGGTGGTGCTGTTGGACGAAGTGGAGAAGGCGCATCCCGACGTGCTCGAGCTGTTCTTCCAGGTCTTTGATAAAGGCCGCATGGAAGACGGACAGGGCCGTGAGATCGACTTCAAGAACTGCATCATCCTGCTGACGTCCAATGCGGCGACCGATACGCTCATGAAACTGGTGGCGGATCCGGAAACCATGCCCAGTCCCGAAGGCATCGTGAAAGCGATGAAGAGCGAGCTGGACAAAGTATTCAAGCCTGCGTTCCTGGGACGCATGGTGATCATCCCGTACTATCCGGTGATCGACGAAAACCTGAAGAAGATCGTCCGGTTGAAGCTGGGCAAGATTCAAAGACGGATCATGGCAAATCACAAGATCACGCTCGTTTGTGGCGAGGATCTGATCGATGAAGTCGCAAAGCGCTGCACGGAAGTGGAGAGCGGAGCGCGTAACGTCGATAACATTTTAACCAATACCCTGCTGCCCGATATGTCACGTACGATTCTCGGCACCATGATGGCCGGTGAGAAAGTCAAAAGCATCACCGTCACCGTAGGTGAAGACTCGAATTTCGTTTACAACGTGGCTTGAGGGTTCAGGGCATATAAGAAGGACCGGGCGCTTGCGGCGAGATGCCGCGGGCGCCCCGGAAAAAAGAAAAGAGCAGCCCGAGGAGATGACCCAATGCCTGACAATTACATAGAAGAAAATCGATATCTATACCTCAACACTCCATTGGGTCCGGACAAACTCATTCTGCTCACTTTCAACGGATTCGAGTCGATGTCCGAAATGTTCCGTTTTCAGCTCGAGGTGGCCGCTAAGAAAGACGAGGTCATCGCGTTCGACAAACTCATCGGACAGGCGTGCAGCTTCGGCGTGAAGGCGACGGACAACGATGATCCGCGGCACTTCGACAGCATCTGCATCGAGTTTTCCGAGGGTACGCGCGATACCGAGTTCAAGTACTACACGATTGTGGTCGCTCCGAAGCTGTGGATGCTGACTCAGAGGCGGGGTTGCAGGATCTTCCAACAGAAGTCCGTGCACGATATTCTCACGACCGTGCTGACGGGGTTCGAGACAGATTTCAAGCTGCAGGGCACATATGAGCCGCGCGAGTTCTGTGTCCAATACAATGAGACGGATTTCGATTTCGCCAGCCGGCTGATGGAAGAAGAAGGCATCGCCTACTACTTCAAGTTCGCCGAAGGCTCGCACACGATGGTCCTTATGGACACGCCGACGGGACATCAGGATGTCCCGGGCGCGACGACCTATACGTTCGACACGGCTGCCGGCGGCAACCGCTTTGAAGATGAGGAGCGCGTCGCAAGCTGGCGACGCATTCAAAGCTGGAGCTCGGCGAAATACACGCTGTGGGATCATAATTTCCAACTCACCGATAAGCACCTGGACGCGGAGAAGCCAATGTCCCCGGAGACGGTCACCGGCGGGACGATCACACACAAGCTGAAACTCAATGGCAACGATGCGTTCGAGATCTACGAGTATCCCGGCAACTACGCAAAGCGGTTCGACGGGATCAGCTCGAGTGGCGGCGAACAAGCGAGCGAGCTGAACAAGATTTTTTCCGACAATACGCGGACGGTCGGCATACGGATGAAACAGGTCGCTACGCCGGACTTGTTGTTCTCCGGCGGTGGGAATTGCCGGCGCTTTACGGCGGGCCACAAGTTCACATTGTCCGAGCATTTCGACGCCGATGGCCAATATGTGTTGACGTCGGTCACGCACATGGCTCAGGAAGGCGACTTCCGCTCGAACCAGGACGTGAATATCGAGCACTACGAGAATTCGTTCACCTGCATCCCGATAGCGCTGCCTTATGTGCCCGCGCGGAAGACTCCGCGGCCGCGGGTTTTCGGCTGCCAGACAGCGAAGGTGGTGGGGGCCCCGGGCGAAGAAATTTTCACAGACAAATATGGCCGGGTGAAGGTACAGTTCCGATGGGATCGCGAGGGTCAGGAGAACACGAGCAGTTCGTGCTGGCTGCGTGTTGCGACGCCGTGGGCGGGAAAAAATTGGGGTATGATCCACATACCTCGAATCGGGCAGGAAGTAATTGTGGATTTCATGGAAGGGGATCCGGACCGTCCGATCGTTATCGGGAGTGTCTACAATCCCGACCAGATGCCGCCTTACAAATTGCCGGATAACAAAACGCAGAGCGGTTTGCAGACGCGCTCGAGCAAAGGCGGCGGTCCAGCAAACTGCAATGAAATCAAGTTCGAGGACAAGAAGGGCAGCGAGATGGTGACGATCCACGCGGAGAAGGATCACACCGGCGAAGTCGAGCACGATGAGACCCACTGGGTCGGCAACGATCAGACGATCACGATCGATAACAATCGGACGGAAACCGTGAAAGGCGTCGAGAAAGTAAATGTGAAGGGCGACCGTCACAATAAGCTCGAAGGCAACCACTTCGAGGAATACGCGCAACAACACAGCCTGAAGGTCGGCCAGAACCAGAACAACAAGATCGGCATGAACTACGGCGTCGATGCGGGCATGTGCGTTTCATTTAAGGCGGGGGTCAACATCGTACTCGAGGCGAGCGTCGGAATCACGTTGAAGGCGGGGGCGAGCTCCATCACGATCAGCCCGGCCGGCATCATGATTTCGGGAACTCCTTTGTGTCTCATCAATACGGCGGCCGTAGCATTGCCGGGCGTGCCTGTGGTCGCGATTCCGCCGATCATTATTCCGCCCGTGCCGCCGATCCCGCCAATTCCCGGAACAAGCACCACGGGGCCGGGCGCGACTGCGGCGGTAGCTCTACAGGCGTTGCCGTCGATTCCGCCATTGCCACCGTTGCCTCCAATACCGCCCCTCGTGGACCAGGTCAACAGCGTGGTGAGCTCAGCCGCGGACAGCGCGGCGCAGCTAGTATCAGGCACAGCGCAGTTGATGGATCAATCCTCCACGGTCGCGGCCCAATCCTTGAACCAGGCCCAACAGGCGGGCACGGCTACCGCCGAAGGTGCGGCGGACGTGCAGAAGCAAGTTGACGCCGCGGTCGCCGACGCGAAGAAGAACGTGCAGTCCGCTGTTGACGACTCCAAGAAGCAGGTTACCGATGCGGTCAACGAACAAAACAAGGAAGCGCAAGCGGCTCTGAAGAAATCGGCCGAAGAGGTCAAAGACAAGGCGGACAAGGCCGCGCAGGAGTTGCAGGCAGCCCAGCAACAGGCGCAGCAAGCCGCCAACCAGGCGGAGCAGATTGCGCAACAGGCGGCCCAGCAGGGACAGGCTGCACTGGCACAATCGGCGCAGCAGGCGCAGAACGCCGCGCAACAGGCCCAGCAGCTTGCGGCTCAATCCGAGCAGCAAATGCACCAACTCTCGGAACAGGCGGAACAGACGGCGAAGAATGCTGAAAAGCAGGGTCAACAGGAGCTCAACGCCGCCTCTCAACAATTGAACGCGACGGCACAACAAGCTCAACAGGGCGCCCAGCAAGTGCAACAGCAGATGCAAAACGCCACCCAGCAAACTCAACAGATGGCTCAACAAGCCATGCAGCAGGGTGAACAACAGATGGCCCAGGCCGGGCAACAGGCCCAGCAGGCCGCGCAGCAGGGTCAACAACAAGCAGCGCAAGCTGCATCCGAGGCCAAGCAAGCGGCTGACAAGGCCGGTGCGCAGGCCCAGCAACAGACGGATCAGTCCATCAAGTCCGTCGATAACGCGGCGAAACAGGCTGGTCAGAATGTCGACACTGCCGCGCAGCAGGGTAAGCAGCAGATTAGCAGTGCGACTCAACAGGCTACACAGAAGGCCGTCCAGGACGGCAAAATGGCGGAGCAGACCGCTTCTAACGTAACGAACCAGGTTTCGAACAGTGCCAGTGGGGCTGCCGGTCACGTCGGCCAAGCCGCCAACCAGGCGTTCGGACAAGTCGGCAACGCCTCAGGACAAGCCGTAAAGGGTATGCAGAACGCCCTCGGTGGATTGGGGAAATAACGCTATGCCTCCCATGCCAGCTTCCCGTGTCGGTGACATGCACGTCTGTCCCATGATCACTCCTGGTGTTCCGCCGATCCCGCACGTCGGCGGACCCGTATTGCCGCCTGGTGGAATCACGGTTATCATCGGCGGCATGCCATCCGCGCGTGTAGGGGACATGTGTGTTTGCGTCGGCCCACCAGACGTAATCGCGATGGGCGCGATGACCACCATTGTTTGTGGAATGCCACAGGCGCGGATCATGGATCCGACCGCTCACGGCGGAATGTTGGTCTTGGGGTGTCCGACGGTGATTGTTGGCGATGGATAAGGAAGATTGTTGGGCTGTAGAGCGATGCCCCTTGAGAGTTCGTATTGTGATCCAATAAATCTGATCCGACTTCACATCTGGCGAGGTTGTCCGTACGGAGGGCAACTATGGGAATTCGGCAGTTATAGAATTGTTTGGAAGAAGAGTCAAAAGGGGGTATCCTGCTTTCATGCGCGCGATACTAGAGGTCCTCGAAGGCCCACTCATGGGCCGCCGTATCGAAGTGTATCCCGGCCACAACATCAGTTTTGGCCGGACCGTGAAAGCCGATATCGCCGTACCTGGCGACGGCTACATGTCAGGCCGCCACTTCGCCGTCGAAAATAATGGCGAGACGCTGTTCGTCCACGATTTGGGGTCGAGCAATGGAACGTTCGTCAATGGCGTGCGTGTGGATCGCGCGCCTGCTGGAGCGCAGGACCTGGTCGCAGCGGGATCGAGCAAGTTCCGCGTGTACATCGAAGAAGAAGATCCGGCAGCGTCGGTCGGATTGATGTCGCGAACGTCGACGATGCCGCGCACGAATTTCCCTCCTCC
>Ga0157379_10003786_pt1 | contig 12880 bp, 13 predicted proteins | sample S25metaG_FD_121802 | JGI IMG/M metagenome (GOLD analysis project Ga0157379, IMG submission 121802) | Switchgrass rhizosphere microbial communities from Kellogg Biological Station, Michigan, USA - S2-5 metaG | ecosystem: Host-associated > Plants > Roots > Rhizosphere > Soil | place: USA... | reverse complement strand
GAGATTGCGACTCTGGCTGAGATTGTGCTCCAGCCTTCTCGTCAGAGGCAGTAGATGTGCTTGCTCCTGAAGGCTCAACAATAGTGCTCGGCCCTGGGGTTCTCCTTTCTTGCAGATTCCCAAAAGCTATGGTCCGAACGAGCTCTGCTTTGACATTCCTAAGCTGAAGGCCACGATCGCGGACGATGGCAAGCTCAGGGGGAGGGATAGTGATATAAACAGGGATGGGTTCGCCGATACGAAACGTAGTCCTTGGTAACTCGACTTTAACTGGAGCAGGGTCTTCCCTCTGGATAGAGTAAGGGCTAGCCAATAGCACTGGTCGACCTGGGGCTGTGTAGCGTCTTGTATGCACCCTGATCGCTTGTGCTAGTGGTTGTCTGGTGGTGTCGCTTGGAACGAGTGTCGCAACAAGAGTGTGTGATATCGAAGAATGAGGTGTATGCAAACATTGAGGAATATCGGGGGTCAGAGGTATCGAGAATGGCAGTGTTGATGGAATTGAGGTGGAGACGGTCGTTGAACTGTTTGCCGTGCGGGAAAATAAGACTAGAGAGGTGTTGGAGATTTCAATCGACTCTTGGAGATATGTTTCTGTTGTTGTGAGCGAGATAAGACTATAAAATAGAAATAATACGTGAAATACGCCCAAGAAAGAGCAAATAGGCGACGCTTACGCAGTATCCCATTGCGATGGTTGCGCCCCTTTAATTTGGAGCTCTCCTTCGATAGCAGCTCGCTCGCCATGAGCACCGAGATATCCCTTTTGAAATTGTACAGCACCGGGAGCAGGACATATTAAAAGTTGAGTTCGTTCGTCTTCGTAAGTTGGTGGTGGCGGATTAGAGGCCATGGTGGGCGGCTTACGTCAGCAACCTCCTTGAAGATGGACGATGACCCCGTGGTAGCCGTGCTTCCTGTCCACATCTCAAATTCCCTCATTCCCAATCTCCATCTGCACCAGTTTCCGCTACTATATCGACCGCTGCAAGTCCCGCCGTCTGCAGCTGAAAGCGGAAAGCGTATACGGGGAAGGTACAAGCCTAAAGCAGGAAGATACGAAATCCATGTGCCTGTAGACACTAGGAAAGAAGTGTGGAACTCAGAGAGGGGTCTTGAGTATGGGACCGCTCGTGTAGAGGAAGATCAGCAAGCGGCCGGTGTAGAAAAGGGCAAAGGAAAGCAGAAGGAAATCGAAGAGCATCGACTTAACGAAATCAGGCTGAGCAGCGAACAGATTCCTGAACGAGGAGACTATATGTTGGGCATCGTTCGAGATGGTGTGTTACTCTCTTCTAAGTTTGATCTGTATCTAACCGTCGTAATAGGACACTTGCATTTACATCCTATTTCCCAAACCCACCAATTCCGACCAACACTATCATACCTTGACGTCCTATCTCGAAAATCCCGTCGCACTCGTGGAGCAGGCGACGACTCTGATTCTGATGACGGTCCTCCTCCAGATCCAGACGACCCAACGCCAGTGGCAACTACCTCCAAAAAGGAAAAGCAGCCCTCTGAGTCAAAGGAGGTCCAAGTTTCCGCAAAAAAGGCAATGGAAGACAAGACTGGCACTCAGCAGAGCTGGGGTGGCATGTCCCAAGTAAGACGAGAAATGCTTACTCTGCTCAGAGATGAAGCGGAGGAGCATTGGGAGGAGTTAGCTGTTTGCGATGGGGAGGTGAGTCTTTCGAAGAGATCCCTGCTGCTGGTTGATTTAATTTGCCCTATTTAGCACCCTGATTCAGTTGAAGCTTTCGAGTCTGTTTTCTCAAAGAATTCCTCGAATCTAACTTGTAAAATGAGCTCGGTCGATTTACTCAAAAGTATAGCCTTATAATATCCCCTCTAACTCGATCAGAATACCGACGCAGATCACACTGTATTTTATACCACTGTTTTGCGAGTATTTTAATTTTGGTGATGAAAATGAATCCGTCTAATTTTTCCATATTGAGAACCTGAAGTGGCGGACATTCAATTCAAATGTTAGCAATCGTCTCCTTCCCCTCCGCTCCTTTCACCGAAAACCTCGTCGTCAACGCCTTACGGACCCTAGGTGACTCCATCGAAATCGTCCAAGACCTCCCAGAAAAACCCACCGACAAACTCCTCCAATACAGCACATACGACAAAATCGACCACGAGCTCACCCACACGAAACCACATTCCGTCCTCTCCTCATCCTACATCATCCGCAAAGCCCTCATCCGAAAACATTTCTTAAGCCGCTGCATATCCTCTTACCTCACAAAAACACCCTCTTCCATCCTCAAAAACGCCGCACCACGTACATGGGACATAGACATCGCCTGGGCAGACGAACTAGATGACTTTTTCGCGGATGAATTGTGGGATCTCGCCGAGGAACTAGATTCGTCTGAAGAGAAATGGTTTATATTGAAAGCTGGGATGGCAGACCGGGGAAATGGGATACGGTTATTTAATTCGAAGGAGACGTTGAGGGCTATTTTTGAGGAGTTTGATGAACAGTCTGATGAGGAAGATGGGGATGGAGAAAGCGAGCAGGAAATTATCACGTCTCAATTGCGCCATTTTGTTATACAGGTAGGCGTTTTATTTGTCTTTTAGACATCATATTTCACCAGACTTACACTTTCGAGGAATATTTGGCACAACCTCTGTTGTTGGACCCCTCTGAGTCTGGCGATACATTACGGACCGCTCTCAAACCCTACAAAGTATGTTCCAACGTACCACTTTTTGTGTCCTAGAACTTTACTTTATCCTATTAGTTCCATCTCCGAGCATATTGCGTCGCCTCAGGCAGTCTACGGGTCTACTTATGGTTACACATCCTTGCCCTTTTCTCTGGCACACCATATTCCACACCCTCATGCGATGATGATGCAAGCGTCGACATGCGACCTCACCTTACGAACACCTCTTTTCATACTGAACATGGAGAAAGCGGCGTCCGATTACTTTCTGAGCTCCTTGGTCGAACGATTCTCTCCTCCCCAGAGGAACGAAAATTAACAGCCAACGATTTATCTGATATTATAAACCAAGTCACTAGCATTCTTGCGGACACATTTCGTGCGGCTTTAGCGTCTCCTGTCCATTTCCAGGTCAGTGATTTAATAACCTCACCTCGAATTTGACTTACTCAGAATAGAGTCTCCCAAATGCCTTCGAATTATTTGGGATAGATTTCCTCGTAACGCATAAACCGGAAAGCACAAATGGCTCGGCATTTCAAGTTTCCATCTTAGAAATAAACTCAGAGCCAGCTATTGAGCTTACAGGCACTAGACTTCAGTGGACTCTTCGTGATTTGCATCAGTCCATTGCCCGGGTGTGTGTGGCGCCGTTTTTTGGTCTGGCAGAAGCTCAGGAGGGTTGGAAGATTGGGGAGACGAGAGGTGGATTTGTAAAATGCTTGGAGGAGCAGGTCCGGGGGAGTGGCATGTAGAGATTAGGGTTCTGTTGAGTTACTTGGTATACACCACTATTACTGTAATGGGATAATTTTATGTCGCTGGTCTGTGTTTCATGAATAAAATAATTCAGTCGCTCCCTTAGCTAGCCCCATATCCGTGTTCATAAATCAAACAATCCCATATCCCGATATCTATCAAAACTTCTACTAACCTAGATCTGTGTAGTGGAATACGCGTCTCCGATAATATTAATCTATCCGAGCCCTTCCCCCGTCTAAGCTTTCTTAGCCTGTGACACCCTCACATAAACATCACGATAATCAATGCCGTTTCCGTTGGTATTCGGTGGAGCAACTGGGACGGTAACTCCCTTCTCAGTAGCCATAGTCTTGAGAAGGTCCAAGAAGTCATCTATCATCCGAGGACTCGTCTGGATGTGGACGACGAGACGAGAACCTCCAGTCTTAATAGGATCAGGTAGGTTAGCCGCCCTTTCCTGGATCTCATTATAGTTCAACCCGAGCGGAGACGGGTCATAGAAAACCTAAAGAGACCGTGAACGAAATGTAGAATAGACCAGGAAAATTATATACCATGCATGTTTCTGCAGAGGAAGTTATAACGGCCCCAAGGTCTCGGAGGCCCTTTTCGAGTTTTTTCGCTAGATCATGAACGACAGGAAGTAACTGGAAGTGGTTGGATAAAGCGTATGCCGCGGATCCGGCCAAAATTCCCGTCTGGCGCATTCCCCCTCCAAATAATTTCCGTAGCCAGCGGGCTCTGTAGATAAAATCCTTCGAGCCCACCAGGCATGATCCAACCGGAGCCCCTGCGTAATTAAGTAAATAAAAGTATAAGAAAACTGGGGATACTGTTTACCTAAACCTTTGCTGAAGCAGCAACTGATAGAGTCAAAGGGAGCGGCCAACTCTGCAAGGGGAGTACCCGTTTCAGCAGCAACGTGCCAAATCCTCGCCCCATCCAAATGCAAGCGAATTCCATGGGGTTTTGCAAGATCCGCAATCTTCAGAATCTCATCCTGGGGAAATATGCAGCCGTTTAGGGTGTTCTCGAGCGCGATTACACGTGTGACAGCACTGAGAAAGAAGTCAGGTGGTTTTGAGTACGGGATGGGAAAAAGTTTAGCGAGCCAGCGACGTACAAATGAGGATCTTCTGTGGCGACCATGTTTTTCTCGACGTCTTCGGCGGTGAGGTGATGACCTTAATCCCAAGGAGATATCAGCCGGGGAGTCGGGGATGGCAGGAATAACTGACCGTTTGTTGGGACTACGGCTGTAACGGCAGCTTGGGAGTGATAAGCCGCACCACCTGCTTCGTAGCTGGACGAGGATAAGGGATCGCCTGAATTAACCAAGGGAACTCACCAGTTAATATGGGAGCGGACATCGCACAACACAGAGTGTGGGGGTTGGGTCAAATGTGCCCTTAAAGCGATTTGGTTGGACATAGAGCCAGAGGAGACGAAGAGAGCTGCTTCCTTGCCAAATAGCTGAGCGACATGATTCTGTAATCGAATGGTGGACGGTTCTTCATACACATCGTCACCCAAGGACGAAAGCATGCCATATTCATACATCTCCTTGGTAGGAACTGAGCGAAGACTTGTTTGGAAGTGATAAATACATATTGGACAAGCGTCACTTACCAGTAATGGTGTCCGCTATGTAAATTAACTGTCAGGATCCATATTTCTGAATATAATGAAGTGCATACAAGCAAAGCTTCTTGAAACGGCATGAATTATCGCTTCATTATCGTCTGCAAGATTGACATCGACCTTGACTTGTTGGGCGAGGTTCTCCCTCCGTTTCTGGAGATCGCTGGACATGGCAAGAATATATTGGTGTTGTAGTCGGAGAAAAGAAAAGGAATGGACTTACGAGAAGTGCGGCGTGGTCGATAACGGCCGTTTCGGAATTAAGCGCAGATTCTGACTCCGCTCCCTTTCCATCATCTTGAACCTCTTGCACATTCTCCATGGGTAACGTATGTCAAGGATTCTGGCTCGGATTGTTGCCATGCTTGCTGACAGTCTCCTCGTAGGGCGCTAAAGCACAACAGAAGCGTGAACGGGCAGCGAAAGGAGGTGCAAAGGAGGCAAAGAGTTCGCTGAAGATCAACGAGCAAGCCAAAAACATTCAGTGCACTGTTTGTAGGCAGACTTTCGTGAGTAATTAGCATCTCCTGTTTATATCGTTTTCTGATGGTTTGATCAGCTTTTAACGACTCGCCAGCCTGCGTAAGTTCGTTCAATCAAATTTGCGTGTACGCCACTGAGCCATTTGCAGCCTGGAAGAACACTCTTCGAATCGCCACTCGAAGACACTCGTAGACTGCTTCCCGACTTTCAAGCCTTGATATATCTCCTACGATTGGCACGGGTTTAATGACGGGTCGTTTATGATTCCTTTTACAATTGTGTCTTCGTTTGTTCTCGAATTGCATTGTGAGTTTCATCGCCGAGTGTTGAAATCGTTGAGGGAAATTGCAGATATACCCCGCTTTGGGACGGCCGTCGTTGATGTTTGATCAGGTAAAGCATTATATTCAAATCAAGACATCTTGAGTTGATATCCGCTCTGCTGGTAGTCATAAATTCTACATGGAGAGTCCGTCCCAATTCGTATAAATTTAATTCTCTTTCGTTTCCTACCTATCGCCACGTAGTAGCCACCACGCACCAATACCCATTGCCAGCAGGACACCAATGGCGCGCAGGATAATAACCACAACGAGAGCTTTCCTTACAGCGGCGTAGAAAGTGCTCAGTGCTGAACCAGCCCAATTGATACTGAATAAATAATGAGATGCTGTTCGAGGGGATATTTTGCATGGGACACACCGTCTGGTATTGCTCCCTCCAGCACGTATGCTTGACTCCCATTCACGAATGACTTCCCGGTATCGTTTCCCAAATACCCTATTGAAATTTTAGCAAGGCTCTCTTCCACAATAAAAGGTGACATACCATATCCAAAAATTAACGTCCGGGTATGAAAATCGAGGGAAGACAGAGCTATAAAGGAATCGTCAGGAACGTATTTAATGACACGGAAATTAACGAACGTCATAGAAGGAGCCAAATCTGATTCCAATATTAGCTCTTTGTCCTTAAATGCAAAGTCAGTTGGCGACCTGGGACCCTTCTCTACTCGAGGCGATGATGTATGCATGCAGCCAAGCAGATCCAACGTCATTCCCAGAGTTAATCCCCACAACTTCAACTGCCTTGTCTTTCCCTTAGACTCTCTAAGTCCATCCTTGTGTGATTGTTGTCGAGACAGTGTTGGATCGAGAACAATGGCAGAAAATTGCATGCTTCCCACTAAAATTCTCACTAGAATTTTGATCCACGAGTGACGGGGTGCAAGTCGGGAAGCCACATCCACCCTTACGTGCGACCAGACCGTATTTTGATCCAGCAATGCTGATAAAGGCATCCAATGGAGCGTGGTTTCTGGGGGAAGATCGATCGGAGCCTCTCCTGGCGAAACTTGCAAAAATACTACCAGAAAGAATGTTAGAAATAGTTAGATAAGATAGAAGGAACATACCAAAAGGTGATAATATCATTAAAAGTCGTTTTCCTAAAGATGTCGTAATTTCTCGATCGTCTAATTGACCGACACACAGGAAGTCACGCTCCGCTAGGTCCAAGCCGATTTCCTCCCATGTCTGTCTCATAGCTACATCCGTATCAATTTAACTGTTCGAATAGTGAATGAATCAAATACTCACAGGTATATAGACCCCCTTCATCCCCCTCCTCCATCCTTCCACCAGGGAATGCGACATGGGCTTCCTTGCCTGACCTAAGTGTTTCTGTGCTCTCTCCTTTCTCCCTATGCAAAAACAGAACCTCGGCTCGTGAGCCCGTCGATTTTACCCAATCTAATTCAAAGAATTCCGTAAGAGTTGGTTGGTAGGTCGATGGACGAGCCGCGTATTGGGGAGAAGGAACAATTCGTAAAATGATGGCAACGGCCGCACGGCGTGGTTCTGAATAAAAGAAGTCAACTTGGGAAAGGATGCAACATTTCGATGAACGTACGGGTTGGTGGCGATGATATGAGCCGGGGCGGTGTTGAGCGGATTTTATGGAGAGCATTGGCAACTTGCTCAATCACACGCTGTTCGTCTATCCCCAACCAGTAAGTTATAAAGAAGAACCAGGATTGGTAAATCTCACCAGCTTCTCCCATGCGTTAAATTAGTCAATACAGTGGTATCAGAAACAGATGTTCTACAAGGGATCTGGATATGAGGGGGGATTCTGCAATTAGGGTCCGGCTAGTGGCTGAGAAACGGCAACCCCACAGTTTCTGAAACGGGCGCCTAGCGACTCTGATAAAACATCTGTCATCTTCAAAGAGTCCATACAAAGTCCAATTGCTACTCTAACGAATACCATTTTTCTCTCATACTTTTCACAGTTTCAACAGCTGTCTCTGAAAGACTTCGGTATTGCAATCCGAGCTTCTGGGATTTTTCGGCATTCATAAACCATCCCGGCATGCCCATGTCAACTTTGCCTGGGCTCCCTACTGGAATGGCTAACAGTGAGGGATCAAGATTGTGAATGCTATCGTCTGCGACACATCAGTAGTATCACGGGAAAGAAAGGATGTTCTAAAGGTATTGGACGTACAGAGCAACTGCCATGACGCTCTTCCTGCAGTGGAAAGTAAGTATAGGAATTTTTGGAAACATTCTATAATTATAACACTCACCGGCACTCACTATTATTCTTTGGCCGGAGGTATTCTCGTTATTTAAGGCAATGACATGGGCAGTAGCGACGTCTCGCACATCCACCCAATTACCAAATGGTGTTTCTGGGCTCTTCTCCTGTAGTATGCCACTGTAGAACTGAACAAGAGAGTAACTCGTACTTTCTTTGGATTCAATCTGCCAAGAATGAACTCATTTATCACGATAAAGCATTCTTAGACATACCTGATGGATTATAGGCTGGAGCCTTGTGAATTAGCTTGAAAGACTAAGATATTCTGAATGTTATCTTACCCCAATTACCTTACAAGAATGAGCCTTTGTTGTAATTTTCTAATTGAAAGAAGACCATACCAAGGTTGGAAGAATAGTCACTAGGTCAAATAATTTATCCTTGACAAAGTCCCAAGCAGCTCTTTCGGCCAGTACTTTAGACGAATGATATTTCTGAAGAGCCGTGGCATTGCTCTGCAATGGCTGGAGAGCTTTGTAGTTCCAGTCATCCTACTAAATCTCAGAACACAAAATATTGCTATTTAATTATGCTTGCCTCAGTATAGACACACGGAAGGGGCTTGGGCTCCATCAACGCCGCGGCAGATGAAGTAATTACCACCCTCCGCACCCGCGAACTAATGGGTGAACCCTAACATGTATACCACATGGACCGAGAATATAATAACACGTACCCATGTTTGGCGACGCTCCTAAGCAAGGACATTGTCCCGTTGACTGCTGCATCGATCCGTTCTGGAGCTGTCGTAAGTACAATGTGACCAAGGTCGTTTTCACAGTGGTTTTACCATCTGGATCTCCAGTAAGAGGAGATGCAATATGAATTACGCCTTCCACATCTGTGAGGCACGCATCGAAGACGCTATCCTGTAAACAACACTGACATGTTACCGCTGTTACACCGAGGCGCTTGCATACCAGTTGGATATTAGGAACAACAACGTGTTCAAACTGACCAGGAAAGTCGTGGGCATATAGAGTTTGGAGATACAGGCCCTTGCCCTGAGACCGGACAGCGACTCGGACATGATACTTGTCAGTGAGTAGCTGGCGAATGACCCAGGAACCAATGAATCCTGAGCCGCCTTTCAGGGATGGACTATTGGTGAGATCATAGATTGCACCGACTGTGACGCACCTGTAACGAAAACGGTGGCAGGAGGTTTGACCAGCGGCATGAGAAGAGAATTGAGCTGCCTACGCGTTTGGCGATCAAAATAATTAGTGACGCGTGACGGAGGTGACGAGACGCGGTGTTCAGTGTAAACTTGCGCCATCGTTTGCCGAGATTGCGTATCCTTACCACACTCTTCTTGAACATGCGTCCTTCACCGAACTTGTCCTTGAACTCTCTGAAAATCCCTGAGGAATGTATTCTATTCTCTCTCCCCTATGTCCCGCCGCAAATCCACCCCCAGTCCGCCTTCAAATCCACCTTCTGTACCCACCTCAAATAATCCTCCGCAAGCCCCTCATCACCCTCCCTACCCACCATATCCTTATCAGAACCCATTTCTCCATCAGGGATCTGGCCACTCTCCCATGTCTCAACCATTACCACCTGGACAAATGCCGCCCCATAGTTATGGAATGGGAATGCCGCCGCCTGGCATGAGTTCCCAGCACCCACAAATGCCTTACATGCAGTATCCTCAGTCGACGCAACACCCAGCGTTCCAATTACCACCATATGGAATGGTCCCGCATATGCCACCACCCCCTGCCAGCACAACTCGTGCAACATCTTCCGGACCGTCTGCATCCTCCTCACCCAGAACAGCAGAACCCGTTGACCCTGAGGACGCGGCGGTTCTGGAAGATAAGAGGCAGCGAAATACTGCCGCTTCTGGTTTGTATTCTGTATTTTTATTGGCTTGTCACGTTTGAAATAATGCGAATTCTTCCAGCTCGATTCCGGATCAAGAAGAAACAGAAGACCCTCGAGCTCGAACGGACAGTGTCCGACTTAACGAGTCGAGCGACGGAATTGGAAAGAGAGGCGGCCAATTTGAGGAGGGAGAATACATGGCTGAAAGAGATAGTCATCATGAAGGGCCGTCAGAACATCTCCAATAACCAAGGAGAGAGTTCTGGCCGGAATGAATCCAAGAGCAGCCGGAGAGGAAAGGAGGAGACTTCTGAAGAAAGCAGTGATGCAAATAGCAGCGACGGTGAGAAAGCGTCGAAGAAATCCAAGGGCAAAGGGAAAGCGAAGAAATGAAGATGAGGGATTAGATGAGACGCCATGGACGTTGTAAACCAGGTCACATTTTATTCGAGGGTTTTATGTCAGTTTTTGATACCATTTCGCATTGTAACGCCTCGTATATGCCATTATAGTCACGAGTAAATATTATGGACATGCTCACTATCGCCGCTGGTTTAACCCAAGCGTCATTCGCAAAGAGGTCTTATTTCCGTTCCTGAGGGCCAGAAGGACAGATAAGCAGAGGGAGGGTAAATACAGACCTGTATGAACCTTCTTTTGAGGTTGGAAGTTAGGGTGTAAAATAACTTCCAATGGTAAAAGGCCTAGACATTTGGTTCCGTGAACGCTTGACTTTGAAAGACGCTCGTAGAAACCTCCATAAGCCACCACAACATGTCCTTTGGCCGTCCTCCCACCTTTTCGACATTCCAGGCAACAGCTCCTGACAGGGGCTCTTTTCCATTGGACCATGACGGTAATTTTGTCCACAATATCCTTTCGGAACTACGAAAAAGCTGACCAAATCCCGAAATAGGAGAATGTAAGAGCGTGATGCTCCAATATTTGGCCTGTCTACAGAAGAATGCCAACAGTTCGGAGCCATGTCGGGTGCAGAGTAAAGAGTATCTTGAATGCCGTATGTCCCGGTATGTCTATTCTTTTGTGGAGTGATTTTTGCTGATTATACTGAGCCTTTAATAGTGGTCTCATGCAACGTGATGACTGGAAGAATCTTGGTATGGCGGATGTCAACAATCCTAATGCACAGACATGTACTACGTGTACAAGAGATCCAAATCCAAATCCAAATCCAAATCCAAATCCAAATCCAAAATAATAATTTCATTATACTCATAATTATTACACAGGCCTCATTGGCCTACTCAACGTTTTACCTTGTCCCACAATTTGGAAGAACTTTAGTCTGACTAGTAACTCGTGAGCTAAATCTTGACAAACATTTCTTTCCGAGTTCTTCCACGCGAGTGTGGCAGCTAGGTGGGCACGAGAAGATCATTTCTGAATCACCAATATTGACACCAGAATTTTCATAGCTGATACGGCATTTTTGGGAGTGGGATCTCGTGAGCTCTAAACACAGTTGTTAGGGACAACATCCGTTTTTGAATTCCTTCGGGAAACTTGCAAGACCAATAGTGGCTAGACGCGATGCCTACTTTCCCCCACAGCATTACATCTATGCTCATGTGCAACCACAATTCTCCCTATATTCAGCTCGCCTTGCTCTTATGGGTTTGCTCTTCGCATTTATTTGGAGACCCTCTTCGAGAGAACCGAAATCATGCCGTGTTCTTTCTTCAAAGTCTCCTTTCGTCTCTGTGGTGTCCAGTGCGCGCGAACCCAAGCCCTTTAGAGAGTTAACTGTGCAGTATCCCCAGACGGGATGCAAAACAGAAACATCCGACACGGTGGGATGGTTACCAAATCTTAGAGGAAAAGGGTTACCAATTTGTCCTTCTTAAATATTTGGTCCGTGGCTGTCATTGTATTCCTACTTTTGAGAAGAACGAAGGCCGCTATTATCTGAATGACCTAGTAAGTACACGAGTGACAGTACTTTAACTGATCCGCTCTAGTCGTTCAAATGCGCTACGGTCTGGTTCATTTTACAACGGCGTCCTATGCAAAGGATGGCTGGGGGTGTGCTTGCATCTGAAGACAGGATGAGCATGTTAAAGTAGATTCAAGGTCAATCGGCGATTAGGAACATACCGCTATCTTCAAATACACTGAATGGCCTCTTTGCCACCCGTTTCATCAGTGAAGAGGGAGCTCCTGCATTTTATTGGATGATGTGCCCTCGCTGTATACTTGTTGGACTACTAGCTTTCACGCGTCGTACCAACGACCAACCCATTATTAGTATGGTGAAATGGGGGTACGAGCGTAGGGCGGCTTCGTTCTATACCTAGATTGTAGATAGGTCAGCGTCCAATGGGAAACAACTGGCGTAAACATGGTTATGGACTCACGGATTCTACTTCTAAGAGCTTTCTTCCAAGGATCCGTGCGGGTGACATGCGCGACTGTAGAAATAATTTTGATAAAAATTCGATTCGGTAGCACTGGGGGGTGGGGAGGGGGGGCTGAAGTATTCGATTCGAGGGGACAGTCCCCATGTTTCGACCTTATTCTCGCGAAACCATTTGGATCTAGATCATGGAGGCGAGCGATTGGATATCGACCCTCTGGTATTTTTTTGTGAAGACTTGCCAGGGCCTAAGAGGATCATATTCATAAGGGAAGAAGCCTCAGCAGTCCGAAAGGACCTTTCGATGCGGATGCTGGACATGCTGGTGCAAAGCGTCCAACTAATTCGGCGGTCCGAGAAACTGTGATGCTCATGGTTGATTACCTCCTAAACCCAGGTACAAAGCGTGGAGGAGGGAGAAAGAAGGAGTCCATAGTCGATAGTTACGATTCGGCAATCGGGTTTGATTGCCTTGTTCACGGCGCGCCTCCGTCATCCTTAG
>Ga0157379_10003784_pt1 | contig 12882 bp, 11 predicted proteins | sample S25metaG_FD_121802 | JGI IMG/M metagenome (GOLD analysis project Ga0157379, IMG submission 121802) | Switchgrass rhizosphere microbial communities from Kellogg Biological Station, Michigan, USA - S2-5 metaG | ecosystem: Host-associated > Plants > Roots > Rhizosphere > Soil | place: USA... | reverse complement strand
GCCATGATGTCGATCACCGGTTTCGCCGCGAGACCTGAGACAGCAGTACTGCCGATGTGCTCAATCGGGCCGACAATCCATGTCCGCAAGGCTCGACGAAGGACCATCGCTTCTGTCTGGAAGAGCACAGGCCAAGACGGATCGTACGGAACGATTTCAATCGGCGCGTCGAGCGATGTCATGGTTGTGGATCGTTCATGGATGATCCCTGCTGCACGCGCGCCGGCCGTCGCCGCCTCGACCGCAATTGCAACCGACGCTCGACCGTCCGGGCGCGCACTCATGTGGACGATCATCATGTCTCTGACGTGGCGGCCGATCAACCACGGTGATTACCCGGCTTCGTTTCGTCCCGGGCGCCAATGAAGTACAGCTGGTACCCGTTCAAGTCGCGAATGCAGAACTGCCGAGCACCGTAGAACATGTCCTCGATGTCCTGGTCGAACTCGATGTCTGGTTGATCAGCGGCCGCTCCGGTGAGCGCGGCCTCGCCGGCCGCAATCCGCCGCGACTTGAGCACGTCGTAGAGCGCGTCCACTCGGTCGGTATAGAACCACAGGCTGACGCCGTGGGGCGCTGATCTCCCGTGCATGTTCAACATCAATTCGGCCTTTCCGAAGGCGACCATGCCAAAGTTCACAACGCCCTCGTCATCGACGCGATTAAGCTCCTTGAATCCGATCGACACATACCAATCAAGGGCGCGGGCCACATCCGGAACGTAGACCATCGGCACACCTTTGGCCACCGAGTTAGCCAGCGTCGACATGCGCGCGGTGAAATCTGCCGTGGGCTGGACCCGCGGCATCCGCGCGCCAGCGTCATGAAGTATCCGCATGGCTTCCCTGTCGCCGCGCGTCGCGGCTGCCTCGAGCGCCGTTCGGCGCGATAGATCCCGCGCCTCCAGGTCGGCGCCCAAGTCGATGAGCAAGGTCAGGATGTCGTAACGCTGCCTGCTGATCGCAAAGTGCAGTGGGGTCTGGCCCTGTTCGAATCGCGACATGCGCCGATCTAATGCTTCAGGGTTGTCCTCGAGACGGGCGTTCAGGGAGTTCAGTATTTGACATAGACCCCTACCTTCCATGGCGCCCGATGTCCGCGTATCTCGGGCTGGAAGTCAGGGTTTTTGACGGTGTGAACGCTGAAGGTGGGTTCGACCCTTTACGCGGATCGTAGGCCGCCAGCTCGGCCAACTCTGATTCTACGACAGTCGACTCGCCTGACCGCGGTTGTTTGTCTCGAGGACTACTCCTGCCTGGTCGTTAGCGTCATCGGAGGTGTCTCGGCGCGAGTGGCTGGACGAGCAGATCGATGCCAGTGCAGAGGCACCTTCGATAACGAGACTTGAAGAAGCCGCTGGCGCGGCGGCCGGCTATGGAGCTAGAAGCCGGGTTCCACGGGGTCGGGGTGAGCGCATTCGGGTGGTGTTGAGGGATGCGCAGGTGCGGCACGAGCGCGACGTCGAACGAGCAGACCAGGGGAGACGGTGCGGGGAGCGTTCAGGTCGAGTCGAGACACACCATCTCTCCGAGACGTGGATGATCACATCGACGACGACGCGGTGGGTCAGGCGTGGGGTCGGCGGTCATGAGCTATCGAAGCCGAGGGTGATCGTCCGCAGGTGGAGCGCGGAGAGGATTGGGCCGAGGATCATCGTGGCGCCGCAGCGCGGACACGCCCACGTGGCGATCTCGAACCACCGACTCGTCGACATGACCGACGACACCGTGTCCTTCCGGTGGAAGGATTACCGCCACGGCAGTCAGGTGCGGACGCTCACCCTCGAGGCGGAGCAATTCCTTCGGCGCTTCCTGCTGCACGTCTTGCCGAAGCGCTTCGTGCGCATCCGCCACTTCGGTTTCCTGGCCTCACGCTGTCGCACGGTACAGCTCCCACAGTGTCGACGCGCCTTGGCCGGCGCCACCGCGCCACCGCCACCGCCCCCACCACCGCCCCCACCACCGGAACCGCCGCGATCGTGGCCGTGTCCCCGATGCGGTGCGCCCATGCGCGTCATCGAGCGCCTGACGCCGCGGCAGATCTATCTCACGTCGCTCCTCGCCGACCTCGTCCATGACACGTCGTAATCCTCGCCCGTGGGTCGCCAGGCGTCATCGTGTGCGCGCGTACGCGCGAGCGCCGGAGGTCCGCCCGTCATCCGCGGTCATCCCCGCCGCACGCGATTTCTCGCGCGGCCACTGATCCGACGTTGGTTCATCGTATGGCGCCGGCTGTGTCGGCCATCGTGCTGGACATCGTATTCCCCTTTGGAGAGATGTCCACCAAACCGGATCAAGCCCAGTCTGGCCCCACGGTGCCTACTGCCAGACCCTCAACGGCGTTGATCATGCGGTCCAGTTCCCCTTGGAACTGCGCATTGATCTGATACGCAGCCAGCTGCTGAATCTGCGAAGGAACCATGTTCGTTCGATCACCCTTCCTCCCTCAGTTGACTCGTCCCAGTCGCCGGCGGTACTCACGGGCGCTAGGTCGACTCACCGGCGCCCGGCCGAGGGTCAGGGCCAAGGCGGGGATCGTCCAAGCCGTGCTAGGCCATCTTGAGTAGCTTCTGGCCGACTGCGTCAAAGAAAAGCTGTCCCGTCGGTATTTGCAGTAGGGCGCAGATCGCCATCAATTCGTCAAGCGTCTCCACCCTCAAAGGCCCTTGTGTCTGGTCTTCCAGTTTAAGCTGCACCTCGAATCCGAAGGTGGAGGCGCTTGGAGCAATCGGCGCGGTCGTGATTGCAATCTGCCAAGACAGAACTCGAAGCATGCGGTTCTCCTGTGTCGAAAATGAGCCTGCCCTGGATTGTACAGACGAACCCGAACGTTGGTGGCCCTGAAAACCGAGCTCCTAGCTTAGCTACTTCTCGGTGAAGAAATGACCGCTCGAGGAGCTGTTCTGTTGCGATCCTGCGGCCGGCTCGATGACCGATCGTTTCATGGTGCCCGTTTCTTTACCTGGCGGTCCGCGTTCTCGAGAAGGTCGCGGTGCTCACCAGGTTATTCGCGATGACGCACAAACCGACCCAGCGGTGCATGCCGTCGACGCCATGGTAGCGACAGCGGCGCAGACCGTGGCGACGTTTGAGCAGACTGATGCGACCTTCGCAGCCGACGCGCCAGCGTTGTCCACGGCGGAACCACCGTTGATGTTCATGCGCGCGTCGGGCCGGCGACTTCGGGCCGCTTCGCGGCAGGACCACGCGACGCACCCCCCGATCAACCGCCGCCTGTTCGTTCTTGGCCGAGCTGAAGCCGCGGTCGCCGGCGGCCAGATCCGGCGCCCGCCCGAAGATGGCCTGATGCCGATCCAAGGCGGGCGTCCACAAAGTGACATCGGCGGGTCGCCCCGCATGAATCTCGAAGGCGGTCACGATCTGATGTTCCGCTTCTTGAATCGTCACCAGGTTCCCGAACTCGTTCGGTTTCGCGATCTTACCCTTGCGGATCGTCACCCTGTGCCGTTCGAAGAGGCTGAGGACTTTGCAGGGGACGTGGGTGTCGCCGCCGAGGACGCGGGCGCGGGTTTGATCGACGACCTGCTGGACCACCGGCCGCATCGCCGCCAGCTCCTGCTGGGCGCGCTGCACGATCGGGCGGATCTGCGGACTGGCGGTGCGGACCCGTTGCCCCAGCCGCCGCACCATCGTGGCGGTGTCACGGAGCACGGCGCGCGTGGTGGCGATCAGTTTCCGGTAACTCTTGACCATGGCCTCCCGCGTCTTTGGCGATCGCGCTTCGTACCCAATAATCAGCACGCGCCGCGTCACACTCCGCAGCCAATTACGGATGCGCCCGGCCGCATCGCCCAACGCCGTACTCGCCCGTTGCATCGTGCGCGTCAGCACACGCACGCCATCGCGCAAGAGCGTACTGTCGGTCGGATAGTGCACATTGGTTTCTACGACCGTGGTGTCGACGCGAAATCGGCGATCGTGCGTGACCCCGGCACGCTTCGCGACGTCGACCACCCGCCGATGCAGCTGCTCGATGAGGTCCGGCCCGAGCGCCCGCGCGATCTTCAGAATCCTCTTCGCGTCGGGCACGTCACGGGCATCAATCCGCGTGAAGGCTCGGTAGACGAGGTTGGCGCGGACCGAAGTGTATTTCGACCGGTTCGGCCACAGATAGAAAGTTCCCCTGCGGCCTCATACGAGACCGATCGACCACGGACGGCTGCATCGCCACGGGATTGTGAACAGAATTGGCGCCCCTGTAGAACGCGGGCCTAGGTCAGTCGTCTTCACGCGCCGGCAGTCGACGACGACTGTGCCCCGTGCCGTAGCTCAACTGCGTTTGAGCAAACCATCGACAAAAGATAGGTCCTGATCTGTTGGCAAACGCCGTGCTCGACCGACGCTGAGAGCTCGCTGGTCGGCGGGCGGGTGCAAACACCTCGTATCAACCTTGCGGATTGCGACGCTCGCTAGCAGCTTCAGGAAGGCTCGGTCGGAACATTGCCAGCTTCACCAACCAACTCGGGTTGTACCGCTCGGCCTGCCCGTCAGCAACCCACTGATCGAGATTGTTCGACTGACGGGCCCGTCACATAACCGTCTCGGATCTATGCCGCCCCTCGATTCGCGACATTATCGCCGTGCTATCACTGATCGCGCAGCAGGCATCTGATCTGCCACGACGTGTCGATCGCTCGCGGAGACGCGTCGCTGATGAACTGTCCCCCGGACATGAACCAGATGGTGACCTGTCCGAACGCCTGCCGCCATAGGATGTCCGCGTGGCCGTCCGCGTTGAAGTTCGCGATGCCTTGAATCTGCCAACTCATGTCGACGGTCCCCGGAACGTTGTGGTGCGTCGGATACGCCACGCCGCCTGCGCCGCCGTCGAGCCAGAGGGCGAGACCACCGCTTGTGTGCCGCCAGAGGATGTCGCTGCGGCCGTTGCCGTCGAAGTCCCCGATGCCCTGGATCTGCCACGGAGATAGACCCGAACCGTCCGCATAGCCAGCCTTTACCCTCACGCCTCCCGCCATGCTCCACACGGCAACCGCGCTATTCGTGTGCTGGAAGAGGATGTCGGAACGTCCGTCGCCGTCGAAATCGCCGACGCCCTTGACCGCCCACGCCGTGTCGAGCGGAGCAGGTGCCGCCGGATGGTTCCAGAACGACGCGAAGACGGACGGATACACAGGAGGATAGACGCTGAAGCTGCCAACCGGGTTTTCTCCCTTGAACCAGATCTGCAGCTGGCCGGGAGGCAAGCCGCCGGGAAGACTGCAGTCACGCGTCGCCGGAACGCAGCTCGGGAGCTGACGCCACAACAGGTCGGCGCGGCCGTCCCCGTCGAAATCTCCGATCGCCTGAATCTTCCACGTCGCGGGAAGCGGCCGTGCGGTTTCGCCGATCTTGACGCCGTTGGCCATGTACCAGATGACGAGTTGACCGGCGTGCTCCCACACGATGTCGTCATGACCGTCGCCGTCGAAGTCGCCGGTGCCTTGCATCTGCCAGCTGGGATCGAACACGCCAAACGACGATTCGGACACCACCGTCCCGCGATTCATCACCCACTCTTTTATCATCCCGCTCGTGTTCTGCCAGACGATGCTCGTGTTCATCGCCTTCCACGGGCTCGTTCCCGACTTCGAGACGACACCGTCGGAGACGACGTCGCATTTGCCGTCGCCGTCGACGTCCCCGAGTGTGACGTCCGAGAGGCCCTTGGGCGAAGCGTTGAGATATCTCCATTGATGGCTGACACCGCTGTTGAACCACCAGGTCTGGCCAGTTGCGAGAAATGAGTCGTTCACGCCGTCGCCGTCGAAGTCGCACTGGCCGCGGATACCCAGCACGGCTTGCAGGCCGAACTGATTGTCCCAGGCGTGCAGGCCGGTCTCGTTTTGCGCGAACGAAGGCGCCGACGTCGAGGAGCCGAACGTTTGCCCGAACACGTTGGACACGACATCCATGCCGATCGCCGGCGTGCCGCGTAAATGGATCGCGTCGCCGCGCGCGTTGAAAAACGAGTTGTAGCGAATGTCCATATATTCGCCCGCCGGGCCGCAGTTCCAGACCGAATCGCTGAAATGTGAGCAGTTGCCCGTGCCGTGCATGTCGAACTGATGCGTGTACACGAGGGTGACTCCCCAGGCCTCGGTATGGTCGCCGCCGTTTTCGAGCACGAGGTTCCTGTACGCGAGATACCCGGAGCCCGCGCTGCCATCGCCCGCGATCGAGTGACGGTTCCAATCGAAGACGTTCCGCTCGATGAGGGCGTAGGCGCCGTACGAGACCTCCACGCCGTAGCCTTCTCCCCCTTCGTGCCGGTTGTGATGGATGTAGTTGTCGTGCACCCTCACGGCCATCGGATTGTGGACGCGATCGATGCGTTCGTAATCGTCCCGGACCTGCACGGCGGAGCCTCGCCAGCCGTAGATCTCGTTGTTGTCGATCTCGACGTTGACCCGCCCATCGACCATGATGCCGAACGTGCGCGATGCGTCGTCGGCGGCAACGCCCATCTCTCCGCCGTCAATCCGTAGCCCGGTGACGCGCACGTCGTCGCCCACGATCCGGAATAGGTTCGGATGCGGCGCGGAGACAAAGAGCCGTCCGCCCGGCTCACGGGGCGTGCGCCCGCCAATCAGGGTCACGCCCTGCTCGATGAGGATCGTCGGTAGGCTCCGAAGGTCCATCTCGATCTGGTTCTGAACCTGCACGATCGCGTTCGGCGTGGCGAGCGCCTGAATCAGGAGCGCCTGCTGATTGTTGGCGGTGATCGTCACGTTCGTGCGGCCCGTCGTGTCCACCGGCAGGCTGACGACGACGTCCGTCGTCGCAAGGACGACGCTGGACAGCGTCGTCCACGCGCGCAGTTCGAACGTGGTGCTGCCGCTGACCTGAACCATCATGCTGCCGTGCCGGGGCACCGTCTGCGCGCCGATGCGGACCACGACGGCCCCACACGTGGCCGGGGCGATGACGTCCCAGTTGAGCGTGGTGGTGCGCTGGTCTACTTCGAGCGTTTGTGGAGTTGCCCAGAAGCTGCCGTACGTGTTGTCGAGGCATGCCGATGGTGGAACGCCAATCGCGCTGAGGGGCCGATCCGTCCATCCGGTGGCGATCAGCGTCGTCACGGAGGCTGCGAATAACAGCTTCTGGATGCCTGTCATGGCTTGGTCCTCTGCTTGAGAACTACGCGAAGGGTAGCGGGGTCTGGATCTGCCACGGAGACAGTAACTCGCGAGGATTCTCGCCAGCCAGGTGACACCTCTGCTCGTCGAGCCGGAGAACGCTTCGGGGCGATGACTTGGCATCGCGGCGCCCAGCGCCGCCGGTGAGTGGGTCAAACGGCGATTGCCCCGCCTGAGCTCGAGCCCCTTCCGGTCCGATACCGCACGCCTTCCCCGCCCGTCTACCTGGTGATCGTCCGGAGCTCACCGTCATCTGAATGCCTAGTGGAATAACGCGCGATGGTCGCAATTCGCACACTCTCGAGGCTGCTACCACGCTCCTCGCATGGAGCTCATCTCAGGGCCAGCCGTTCGTCTTGCACGGGGCGGCTGGACCGTGAGAGCCTGCGGTTCGTTGCCGACACTTGCGATCCGGAGGGGCGCGCACGTCAGCGCCGCCGCTGGGGGAGTGAAGCCAGCAGTTTGCGGCTGGTGAAGATGGCCCCACGATCTGGGAATCGATAACGGGGACGAAGGGGGTGACCAGTGGGAGTCGGAATCCGGTACGTTGTCGTCGATGACCGCGACAACGTCATGACGTTATCAAAACAGCCCCTGACGGACGTCTTCGGTGGTCGGTGGGGTGAGCCCGAATGGGCCGGGAGGACGATCCGGTACCTCCAGGTGATCGTCACCGTCGAAAATCGGCGCGTAGTGAAAGTCCACGACGTGCAGGGCTTACAGCTCACCCTCGACGCGAAAGGCCGCCACTCCGAAGAGGCCCAGACGGCCGCGATGCAGGACGCGGTGAACGCCGTCGATTTCGGGCTTCCGGCGCTCCACGTTCATGGGCCGAATATGGCTGATGCCAGAGGGCTGTTCGCGAAGCGAGCCTACGCGGCCAAATACCATTGGAAGCCGAGCGGCGCGGTCGTGCTGGCGATCCGGCGGCTCTTGTTGGGATGAGGAATGGGGCGGGGAGGCCCGACACGCCGTCGCAGACGCCGGCGAATTCAACGATCCGCGTCGATCCATCTGTGGCGCGCGCAGATACGTTGGCAGTCGCTGCCCGGCACATGGCGCACCGCCCGCGACCCACATCTCCGGCGCGCATTGCCACGTCGCCGTTTGGGGTCAATGTGTCCGGGGCGATCCTCTTGGGCTTCCCCGAGGCCATCCCCGGGGAATTGCTCCACACGACGGCGTGTATCGCGAGGAACGAACGCTCCCCACAGCCACTGTGGCCCGCCGCTATTTCTCTTTCGTGAACACGCGCTGTTCCTTGCCCCGCGTGATGGTCATCAGGCCTTTCTCCGCGTCGAACTCAAACTCCGGCATGGGGTCGAGCCTGAACTTGTTCTCGGCCATGGCCTCGAGCGGCACGCCGGTCTGCCCGCGCGGCTGGATGAACAAGGTGCCGCCGTCGCGGACGACAACCATTCTGGCCGGCGTCCCGGCGATGACGTACACACCGACGTACCGGTCCAACACATCCGGGCTCACGTTGAACGCGTCGAGGGCCGGTACCTCGAACGGCCGATTCCAGTAGACGTCGAACACGCCGTTGACGATGTTACGCACCGGGTAGATCTTCGCGTTCGTCGCGTAGGCGAGCGACAGTCTTTCTTCGGGACAGTAGGTCAACCAGGCGCCGGAACTGCCGCTCCCACCGGTGTGCCCGTAGCAGGTCTTTCCGGCGAACGGGTGGGGCTCAAGGCCCATGCCCTCGCCGTCCCGCATCGTCTGCATCTGCGTGAGGCTTTCCTTCGAGATCAACTTCAGATCGAAGAGCCCCTGGATGAAAGCCGCCATATCCGCGGTCGTCGATACGATCCCGCCCGCGCCGGCCACGACGCTGAAGTCGAGTTCCTCCGCCTCGCGCCAGCCACCGATGTACCGATAGGACAGGGCTTCGTTCCTGCTCGCGTCCGTATTGCCGGTGCCGGCGTAGGTGTTCCTGAGCCCGAGTGTTGACGTGATCCGGTCGCGCAGTGCGTCGCGATACGACTTGCCGTCGAGTGTTTCGACGATGAAGCCGAGGACGATGTAGCCGGTGTTGGCATACGCATGCTGCGTATCCGGCTCGAAGTTCGGCTTGCCCTGGGCGATACGAGCGACGATCTCGTCGTGCGTCCGTGGCTGCCGCCCAAACGTGCCGTCTGGCTCAATGTCGGGGATGCCGCTCCTGTGCTGGAGCAATTGCGCGATGGTGATGCGGCTGGCGTTGGGAATCTGCCGAACGAACGTGTCGAGCGTGTCGGTGAGCTTCAGCCGTCCTTCTTCGACCAGCTGAAAGATCATGACCGCGGTGTACATCTTGGTAATCGACGCGATCCGGTACTTCGTATCAGCGTCCAGCGGCTGCCTCTGGGTGTCGTGAATCTGGCGGGAGCCGAAGGAGCGGCTGTAGATCACTCTCCCGTCCCTGGCGACGGTCAGACCTCCCATCCCTTTGTTTCTCGCGAGGAGGCGGTCGAACAGCAGGTCGAGTTTGGCGGTGTCGAGCATCTGGGCTGAGGCGGCCGTCGCGCACACCAGCGCGAGCAAGGCGGCGACGAGTCTGGTCTTTATGTGTTGAAAAGTCTTCACGGGTTGTAAATTCTATGATAGAGTACTTTGCATCGTAAAGCTCTACCCGGGCGCCGCCATGCCATGACGCCGGTGCGGGCGTCAGCGCCCTCGCCGATGGCCGAGAAGGGCTCGACACCCACGCGGCGCGATCAACAGAGCACATGTTCACTCGTCGAAGGAGGCCTGCCGTGAGAGACGACTCGATCCGTGTCCTGAAGACTGTCAGGTACAGTGCCATCGCCGTTGGTGTGTTGATGGTGGCTGGCATCCTGACCGTAATGGTCCTCGCCCGAGGAAGGACGGGGGATGACGGGGACATCGCCGGCGTGGTCGCCCCCGCCTTATTACTGACGTGCGTGTCTGGCGTGGTCGCTGTCGTTGCGGCGGTCCGTCAGAAGCGCGCGCAGCGGACGACGCACCAGTTGCATTCGTAGGCGCTCGCTCGCTTGGAGCAATCCCGGCGCTCCTCAAATACTGAAAAGTCGCGAAGGGTTCATTGATCGAACCGTTCGAGCCGAGCATCCGAATAAGCACCGCAGAGATTGGAAGCACGAACTACCAGCACGGCTGGTGGACACCTGGCGGACGAGCAGCCCCCACGTCAAGGCGCGTCCGGGTGTTCTTCAGCACATGTGCACCGCCGTGACGGGTGAGGAGCTGAGGGCGCGACTGACTGGCGGACATGGCACAAGGGATATCCCTTCGCGGGTCGCCTGATCCCTTGTCTCTTCCGCGGTGACCAGGACGCATTGGTTCAGTGGCCCGCGAAGGCTCCCGCAGCGAATGGCCGAGCGTTCTGTCGGACTGTAGACGGCCACGTGCTGAGAGCCACGACGCGAAAATCGCCTGCGAGCCGTCCGTTGCTCGCGTTCGATCCGGCGAATGTCGTGCGTTCCGAAGGCTCAGGGCCCTGCCGCCACGCCAATTAGATTTCGATCGGCCGGATATCGCCAATCAGAAAGATCCAGGACAAGGCCCCGACCAGCGCGATTCCGCCCACAAACGCCAGCGCGCCGTAGAACGAGCCCGTCGCCTGCAGGATCGCTCCGATCACGAGCGGCGTGACGATGCCCGACAGGTTCGCCGACGCACTGAAGAGTCCGGACACGAGGCCCAGCTGCGACCGCGGCGCCACCTCCAAGATCACCGACCAGCCGGACGAGGACATCGCCTGGGCGTCTTCGCGATGCTTTCATGGGAGACGCTCATCGGCTTGATCCGATCTTCGGCCGAGAGCACGAGGGCGGCCTCCAGCACCTTGCGCGAGGCCCAGCCGGAATATCGAATGTGCATGCGAGCTTCTTGGGCGTCATGTGTGTTTACTTTATATCGCATGCCCGGCGTGTGCGACGCTACGCTGTACACCGACGAGTGAGTTGCCGGTGAAGTGGCCCACGGATACGCAATGATCTGTCGCGAAGGCAGATCTGGCCGCTGGAGCCTGCCAGATCGCCCGAAGATCGCAGCAACCGATACCCTCCGCGATCAACGCCGCCAGCACGCGCGCGTCGGGGACCATGGGCGGCAGCCGGATATAGTCGGTTACTCCCGCGGGCTGGGTGGCGTACACCGCGCGACTGCCTGCATCGAGCGTGCCCCGTGCGAGCGCGAAGCCGGCCAGGCTGGCGATGAGCGCCAAAAGCAGGCTTTCGACCAGGAACTGCCGAACGATGCGGCCGCGCGATGCGCCCAGCGACGGGCGAATGGCGATCTCGCGCCGTCGCACGGTGGCGCGCGAGAGCATCAGGCTGGCGAGGTTCGCGGCGGCCGTCAATAACACGAGGCCGAATGCCTGATCAGAGGTGCGAAAGCGAGTAGCACGTTGAACGACCGCTGGTTCGGCGTTTTCCCAGCCGGGTCCGATGTCCCCGCCGGGCAATCGTTCAGCCGCTATACGATGAGTTATTTTGCTAATCATACAAAGGACTGGAGTTGTGAGATCACCCAATCACGTATTTCGGGCGCTCGCGGATGAGACACGTCGCGGTGTGCTCCGCCTGTTGAGCGACGGCCCACTGACGTCGGGAGAGATTGCCGCGCAATTTGATTCGAGTTGGCCCACCATCTCGCGCCACTTGGCGGTGCTGCGGGAGGCGGGACTTGTGACGACGGAACGTGACGGCCAGGAGATTCGCTACGAGCTTGATACGACGGTGTTTCAGGACCTGCTTCAGCATCTGGCGGAATGGACCCGACCCTCGCCGGGTGCCGCCAGGCGCCTGCAGAAGCCGCGGCGGATTCGCCAGCAGGAGGGATGAGGATGCCGTTGCGCCGATTGCTCCACTACGTAGTGATTGCCGCTGGCTATGCGCTCGGCGCTGCAGCCTTGTGGCTTGGCCGCCCTCGCGAGATCCCCCCGTCGTGGCATGTGATGGACGGCGGCGACATCTGGTTGGGGGGGCGCCATGGTGGCGTTCCTTCTTCCCACGGCGTCCGCGGTCACGTTTGGGTTGCAGCGCCGCCTGCACCCGTGGTCACGAGTCGCCCGGCAGTCAGACACGGCCGATGTCACGGCGGTCTATGACGCAATCGTTCTTCAGGCAACGGTGTTCGTTTTCGGGATTCACGTCACCGTGCTCGCCGGGTTGTTCGGCGTGCTCTGGGGACGTGAGTGGGCCGGGCAGATCGTGCCCATCTTGTTGGGCTTCGTGATGATCGGCATCGGGAATCTCCTCCCCAAAACCCGTCCAAACCTTGCCATCGGCATCCGCACTCGCCATACGCTGTCTGATCGCACACTGTGGATCCGAGTGCACCGATCTGCGGGATACATAGCTGTTGCGTCTGGGCGGTAATTGTCCTGTCGGCCATTGCCGTGCCACGACCGGTTGGCCCGGGGATAATCCTCGTGGTCGGGCCAGCCGCACTCGTGGGAACGTGGCTTCTCGTCCGGTCTTCTAGAAAAGACGCCGGTGTTTGAAAAAGGCGCCTCGAAAGCCGCCTTTCGCCTGGTTCGCATCGGCGTTCGGCTGGCCGCCATGGTGGTCGCGGTCGTGCTGCTTGGCGCCGTCGTGTACGAGCACATCGCTGCGTGGCGCGATGGTCGCGTGCTGAAGCAGACTGGACGCTCCGTTGACATCGGAGGGCGAACACTGAATATTTACTGCACCGGTGAAGGCACTCCAACGGTAATGTTCGTGAGTGGCCGTACGGCGCCCGGCTACGTCTGGACGCCG
>Ga0157379_10003781_pt1 | contig 12885 bp, 12 predicted proteins | sample S25metaG_FD_121802 | JGI IMG/M metagenome (GOLD analysis project Ga0157379, IMG submission 121802) | Switchgrass rhizosphere microbial communities from Kellogg Biological Station, Michigan, USA - S2-5 metaG | ecosystem: Host-associated > Plants > Roots > Rhizosphere > Soil | place: USA... | reverse complement strand
GAGCTCCGAGTACGGCTTCGACGCCGACACCTGCGCCGTCACGGTTGCGCTCGACAAGCAGTCTCCCGACATCGCGCAGGGCGTCGACTCGGCCCTGGAGGCATCCGGTGGCGATGCGCTCGATCGCATCGGCGCGGGCGACCAGGGGATGATGTTCGGCTTCGCCTGCGACGAGACGCCCCAGCTGATGCCGCTTCCGCTCATGCTCGCGCACGCCGTCACGCGGCGCCTCGCCACCGTCCGCCGCGACGACACGGTGCGCGCCCTGCTGCCGGACGGCAAGGCGCAGGTCACCGTGCGCTACCGGCGCGACTCGGAGGGCGTGCCCGAGCCCGTCTGCGTCGAGCGCGTCGTCGTCTCCTCCCAGCACCGCCGCGGAACCGACATGCGCGAGCTGCGAGCCGCGATCGTGGAGCACGTCGTGCGTCCCTCGATTCCCGCCGAGTTGCTCGACGACGCGACGCTGCGCCGCCCGGACTTCGTGCTCGTGAATCCGACGGGGGTCTTCGAGGTCGGCGGGCCGATGGGCGACGCCGGATTGACGGGGCGCAAGATCATCGTCGACACCTACGGCGGCATGGCGCGTCACGGCGGTGGCGCGTTCTCGGGCAAGGACCCGACCAAGGTCGACCGCTCGGCCGCCTACGCCTGCCGCTGGGTGGCGAAGAACATCGTCGCCTCGGGGCTCGCACGCCGCTGCGAGCTGCAGGTCGCCTACGCCATCGGCGTCGCCGCGCCGGTGAGCCTCAACGTGGAGACGTTCGGCACCCACCAGGTCGACCCGGATGCGATCGCCGCGCTCGTGCGCGAGCACTTCGACCTGCGCCCGGCCGCGATCCTGCGCGATCTCGACCTGCGACGCCCCATCTATCGCGCGACGGCGGCCTACGGGCATTTCGGCCGCGAGCAGGAGGGCTTCACCTGGGAGCGCACGGATCACGCCGAGTCGCTCGCGCGGGCGCTCGGTGCGCGCGCGGCCAGCGCCTGAGCGACCTGAGCGACGCCGGCACGATCTCGCTCCATCCGCGCGCGGTTGACGACCAACCCGTGCGCCATGATCCTCCGGTGACTCCGCCGCTTGCCGTTCGCGTCGTGCCGCTCGTGACGACGCGCGCTCTGAGAGAGCCGCTCGATTACCTCGCGCCCGAGAATGCGCTGGCGCGCGGCGACGTGGTGCAGGTGCCGCTGGCCGGGCGAAGCGTGCGCGGCGTCGTCGTCGAGACCGCGGCCCCGTCGCAGCACGAGGGCGAGCTCGCACGCGTCGAGCGGCTCGCCGACGAGCCCCGCATTGCGCCCGTGGTGCTGGAGCTCTGCCTGTGGATCGCCGCGTACTACGGCTCGACACCAGCCCGCGCGCTCGCCCTGGCGCTGCCGCCGCGCGTGCGCGCGCCGAGCGACACCTGGGTCTCGGCCACCGGCCTCCCTGGCACGACCGCTCGCAGGCGCGCGCTCCTGGACCTGCTTGCCGACGGCCCGTTGCCGCTGGCCGAGCTCGTCGAACGCGCGGGGACGACAGCCGCGACGGTCCGCCGCCTCGCGAAGGACGGTCTGGTCTCGCTCGACGCCCGCCTCCGCGTGCCGCGCGTGACGGCCGGGCGCACCCCGCCGCCCGAGGCCCTGACCGAGCCGCAGACCGCCGCCGTGGCGCAGATCGAGGGGCTGCTCGAGGCGGGCGGGGGAGACCTCCTGCTCTACGGGGTCACGGGCTCGGGCAAGACCGAGGTCTACCTGCGCGCCGCCGAGAGCGCGCTGGCCCGCGGCCGCACGGTGCTGGTCCTGGTGCCCGAGATCGCGCTCTCGCCGCAGACCGCTCGGCGCTTCGCCGCGCGCTTCGGCGATCAGGTCGCGGTGCTGCACTCGGGGCTCTCCGACGGGGAGCGGCGGGCGGTGCGCGACGCCGCCATCGCCGGCGACGTGCGCGTCGTCGTCGGCGCGCGCTCCGCGGTCTTCGCGCCGCTGCCGGACGTCGGCCTGATCGTGGTGGACGAAGAGCACGAGTCGGCCTACAAGCAAGGCGACGACCCCCGCTACGACGCCCGTCGCGTCGCGGCCAAGCGCGCCCGCCTCGAGGGCGCGGTGCTCGTGCTCGGATCGGCAACGCCTCGCCCGGAGAGCTGGCAGCGCCTGCCGCGCGCCACGCTGCCCGCGCGCGTCGGTGGCGACCTGCCGCGCGTCGAGGTCGTCGACCTGCGGCGCGACGGCCTCTATCCGCTCTCACGGCCGCTGCGCACGGGCCTGATGCGGCTGGCGGACGAGGGCGGCCGCGCGATCCTGCTGCTCAACCGGCGCGGCGAGGCGCCCGCCCTGCATTGCCGGAGCTGCGGCGAGGGCTTTCGCTGCGAGCGCTGCGACGTCAGCCTCGCGCTGCACTCGGGAGGGCGGCTGCGCTGCCACCACTGCGGCTTCACCCAGCGCGCGCCCAGGGAGTGCCCGGTCTGCGGCTCGGTGGAGCTCGCGCGGCTGGGTGCGGGCACCGAGCGCGTGAGTGAGGCAGTCAGCGAGCTGCTTCCGCACATCCCCGTGCTGCGCCTCGACGCCGACGCGGTCGAGAGGCGCGGCTCGCTCGATGCCACGCTCGAGCGTTTCGCCGCCGAGCCGGCGGCGGTGCTCGTGGGGACGCAGATGGTCGCGAAGGGGCACGACTTCCGCGATCTGCGCCTGGCAGCGGCGATCGACGCGGACCAGGGCCTCGCCTGGCCCGATTTCCGCGCCGAGGAGCGCACGTTCGCACTGCTCGCCCAGCTGGCAGGGCGGAGCGGCCGCCGTGGCGACCCGGGCTCGGTCGTGTTCCAGGCTTGGGACCCGGATCAGCGCGTCGTGCGGCTGGCGGCCGAGCATGCCGTCGAGGCGTTCCTGGCGGGCGAGCTGGAGCGTCGCGAGCGGCTGGGCTACCCGCCGTTCCGCCACCTCGTGCGCGTCGAGGTCGCGGCCGCGCGGCCGGGAGCCGCGATGGACGCGCTCGTCGCGCTGCGTACCGCGGCCGAGCCCGCCCTGCCGGGTGACGAGATCCTCGGGCCGGCGCCGCTCTTCCGCGTTCGCGGGCGAGAGCGCGCCCAGTTGATCGTCAAGACGCTGCGCCCGGCGCGAGCCGGCAGCCTGCTGGCCGAGTTGGTCGCGCGTCAGGGCAAGGCGCTGCGCCGCGCCGAGGCGAGCGCCGTGGTCGACGTCGACCCCCAGTAAACGCCCGTCAGTAAGATGCCGTCCGATGGCGACCACCGAACACGATCACGATCATGACCACGGGCATGACCATGAGCACGGGCATGAGCATGAGCACGACCATGATCATGACCACGGCCACGATCACGCCGAGGGCGGTCGCCGCAGCAAGAAGGAACTCGAGCGCGAGGCCCGCGCCCGGGCGCGCGAGATGGTCGCGCGCAGCCAGATCCGCCAGTACCCCGAGCCCGTGCTGCGCGAGCCCGCGCGGCCGGTGAGCGAGTTCTCGGACGACCTGCGTGCGCTCGTGAAGCGCATGATCACGCTCATGGACGACGCCAACGGCGTCGGGCTCGCCGGCAACCAGGTCGGTCTGCTGCGTCGTGTGCTCGTGTATCACCCCGATCGCGAGGACGCCGAGGCGCGGGCGCTCGTCAATCCGGTCATCGTCGAGCGCTCGGAGGAAACGGCCGTCGACGAGGAGGGCTGTCTCTCGCTCGGGCCGTTGCGGGTACCCGTCGAGCGCAACGTGCGCATTTCGGTCGACGCCCAGGACGAGAACGGCGAGGCCGTGCACGTCGACGCCGAGAACCTCGAGGCGCGCATCCTCCAGCATGAGATCGACCACCTCGACGGCGTGCTGACGATCGATCGCACGCCGCCCGAGTCGCGCCGCGAGGCGCTGGCCGCCCTGCGGCCGCAGCCCGGCCCCCGGCGCTGAGCGACCGAGCCGTGGCAATCCGCGTCGCGTTCGCAGGCACGAACTGGTGGGCGGCGGAGGCGCTCGAGCGCCTGTCCGCCGCGCCCGGTCTCGAGATCGTTCACGTCGTCAGTCAGCCCGACAGGCCTGCAGGGCGCGGACGCAAGCCCGCGCCGCCCCCGGTCGCGCTCGCGGCGACGGCGCTGGGACTTCCGCTCGCCCAGCCCGAGCGGCCCGCCGAGGCGTTGCCGCTCCTTCAGCGCGACCGGGTCGAGGCGGTCGCCGTGGTGGCCTACGGCGAGCTCGTCCCGCGCTCGCTGCTGGATCTGCTGCCGTTCGTCAACCTGCACCCCTCCGCGCTGCCGCGCTGGCGCGGTGCCGCTCCGATCGAGCGCGCACTGATGGCCGGAGATCCGGCCTCGGCCGTTGCGGCGATGCTGCTCGTCGAGGCTCTGGACGCTGGTCCCGTGGCGGCGCTCGAGCGCTTCGACGTCGGACCCGACGACGATGCCGGGGCGGTCTACCAGCGTGCGCTCGAGCTCGGCCTGGCGCCGTTCGCCCGTGCGCTGCGCGATGCCGGGAGCGGAGGGCTCGCGACGGTGCCGCAGGTGGGCGAGCCGACCTATGCCGCCAAGATCACCGCCGCGGATCGGGTGCTCGACGCGACGCGCCCGGCGAGCGAGCTGCACGACCGCGTACGGGCCCTGTCGCCGCATATCGGCGCGCGACTCGCCCTCGACGGCGCTCCCCACACGATCTGGCGGACACGTGTCACGGCTGGCGGTCCGGCCGTCGGGCTGCTGGAGCACGACGGCGACGCGCTCGTGCTCGGAACCGGTGCGGGGGCGCTCGAGCTGTGCGAGGTTCAGCCGCCGGGCGGTCGCAGGATGCCCGCGGCCGACTGGCTGCGCGGCCTGCGCGGCGCGCTGCCGGCGGCGACGGTCGAGTGAGCGACGCCCGCACTCTCGCGCTGCGCGTGCTGACGCGCGTGTTCGACGAGGGCGCCTATGCGGACCGCGCGTTCTCGGGCGAGGCCGACAAGGCGCGCGTCGACGCGCGCGAGCGGGCGCTTGCGATGCACCTCGCGTTCGGTGCGGTGCAGCGCAGGCGGACGCTGGATGCCGCGCTGGAGGAGATCGCGGGACGCCCGGTGCAGCGGCTGGAGCGACGTCTTGCACACGTCCTGCAGCTCGGTGTCTTCCAGATCCTCTTCGCCGACGGAATTCCGCCGCATGCAGCGGTTTCGGAGAGCGTGGAGCTGGCTCGCCGCGAGATCGGCGCACGCGCCACCGGGCTCGTCAACGCCGTGCTGCGGCGCATCGCCAGGGAAGGCCCCGAGTGGTACGCGGAGCTGCCCGACGAGACACCCGAGGGCGCCGCGCTGCGGCACTCGCTGCCCGACTGGATCGCCGAGCTGTGGTTCGGCGCCTACGGCGAGCAGCGGGCCCGGGCGCTGTGCGCCGCGGCCAACCGCGCACCCGCCCTCTCGCTCTGGCCGAACCCGATGCGCGGCGGCGAAGACGCAGTGGCAGCGTGGTTGCGCGAGGCCGGCGCAGAGGCCGTCCGCGACGACGCCACCGGCGTCCTGCGCGTGGACGGCCCTCTTGACGTCCCGGGCTCGGAGGCTTTCAAGAGCGGCGCGGTCGTGCCCATCGCCCGGGCAGCCGTGCTGGTGGCAGAGCGAGTCGGAGCGCAACCGGGCATGCGCGTGCTCGACCTCTGCGCAGCGCCGGGAGGCAAGACCGCGGTGCTGGCAGCGAGCGGCGCCCAGGTGACCGCCGTCGACGCCCATCCCGCGCGGGCGAAGGCCCTCGAAGCGACGCTGCGCCGGCTGGGAGCCGAAGCCGAGGTGATCGCCGCCGACGGCCGCGCCTACCGCGGCGGCCCGTTCGACCGCGTTCTCGTCGACGCTCCCTGCAGCGGGCTGGGCGTCCTGGCGGGCCGTCCCGACGCCCGCTGGCGCCGCACGCCCGAGGACGCGGAAGAGCTCGCGACCCTTCAGATCGAGCTCGTCCGCCACGCGCACGGCCTCCTGACGCCCGCGGGAGAGCTCCACTTCGCCGTCTGCACGCTCAACCCGGCGGAGAACGAGTCGATCGCCCCCGCAGCGGGCCTGAGCGCCGAGGACGAGCTGCGCACCTGGCCGGACGAAGGCGACGACGGCTTCTACGCAGCCCGCCTGACATCGCCATGAAGATGCAACGCTCGGGGTCTGGCCCTTGACATTGCGGACCCGCGATGGTGGGGCTAGCGCGTGTAGGTGCGCTTGCCGCCGACCGTGAGCGAGTCGAGGATGCCCACGATGGCTGCGTCGATCGGGCCGGCGACGCGGATCGCCTCGCGTGCAGCCGAGCCCTGAGCGACCAGGACCAGCTCGCCGTCGCCCGCTCCGACGGTGTCGACTGCGACGAACGGATCGCCCGCGTCGGCGCCGGCCGTGTCGGCCGGGCGCACGATCATCAGCGAGACGGCCCGCAGGGACTCGGTCTTCACTGTGGCCACGGCCTGGCCCATCACGCGGCAGACGATCATCGGCGTATCGTAGAGACGCGGCGGCTGCCGGGCTCCACCCGGTCTGCACGGGGAGCGAGGCTAGACTCGGTGGCGTGAGCTGGCCTGCTGGGACACTGGTGATCCCGTCGATCCTCTCGGCCGACTTCGGCGCGTTCCGCAGCCAGGTCGTCGAGTTGCTCGACGCCGGCGCGCGCGCGTTTCACGTCGACGTCATGGACGGACATTTCGTGCCCGTGATCACGTTCGGCCCGCGCGTCGTGTCCTCGTTCGCCGACCTCGTGCACGAGCGCGGCGGCACGATCGACGTGCACCTGATGATCGAGCAGCCGGAGCGCCAGCTGTCCGAGTTCGCACGGGCCGGCGCCGACTCGTGCACCGTGCACGTCGAGACCTGCCCGCACCTCCACTACACGCTGGGGCTGATCCACGAGCTCGGCATGACCGCCGGCGCGACGCTCAACCCTGCGACGCCCACCGCGGCGCTGCGCGAGGCCGCCCGCGAGGCCGACGTGCTGCTCTGCATGTCCGTCAATCCCGGCTGGGGCGGCCAGAAGTTCATCGAGGCCTCGATCGATCGCCTGGGCGAGCTGCGAGCGCTGCTGCGGCCGGGCATGGGGCTCGAGGTGGACGGCGGCATCGCGCCGGCGACCATCGCCCGCTGCCACACGGCGGGCGCAAACCTGATGGTGGCAGGCTCGGCGATCTACGACCAGCCGTCGCCCGGCGAGGCCTGGCAGGGTCTCTCCGCGCTCGTCGCGGGCGCGTGAACGAGCGCGACGCGGAGCTGCTCGCGCACGCACTCGACCTGGCCGAGCGCGGACGCCGCAGCGCGAGCCCGAATCCGCTGGTCGGCTGCGTGATCGCGCGCGACGGCCGTGTGCTGGGCGAGGGCTGGCACGTGCGCCGGGGCGAGCCGCACGCCGAGCGCAACGCCCTGGACGACTGCCGCGAGCCGGTCGTCGGCGCAACGGCCTACGTCTCGCTCGAGCCCTGCAGCCACTACGGCCGCCAGCCGCCCTGCGCCGACGCGCTCATGGCCGCGGGCATTGCGCGCGTCGTCTGCGCCATCGCCGATCCCAATCCCGAGGTCGACGGCCGCGGCCTGGAGCGGCTGCGAGCCGCGGGCGTCCAGGTCGAGCTCGCCGGAGGCGCTCTCGAGGCGCGTGCCCGCCGTCAGAACGCCGCCTTCCGCACGCACGTGGTGCGCGGCCGCCCCTTCGTGCTGCTGAAGCTGGCCGCGACGCTCGACGGCCGCATCGCGACGAGCACGGGCGAGAGCCGCTGGATCTCCTCGCCCGAGAGCCGGGCGCTCGTGCACGAATGGCGGGCGGAGTTCGACGCCGTGGCCGTCGGCAGCGGGACGGCGCTGGCGGACGATCCCGAGCTCCTGCCGCGCGATGTCGATCCACCGCCCGAGCGGCTGCCGCTGCGCGTCGTGTTCGACCGCCGAGGCCGCCTCGGCGCCGCCGGCAAGCTTGCGCAGACCGCGGCGAGCTCGCCGGTGGTGCGTGTAGCGCCGGCCGAAGCGCCGCCCCCGCCCGCCGGAGTCGAGCCCCTCGCGGCCGCCACGCTGGATGGCGCGCTCCAGGCGCTCGGGGCACGCGAGGTGACATCGCTCCTCGTCGAGGGCGGTGCCGAGCTCGCCGGCGCCCTGCTCGCGGCGGGTCTCGTCGACGCGCTCGCTCTCTTCCTCGCCCCGAAGCTGATCGGCGGCGACGGGCGTCCGCTGCTCGGGCCGCTGGGCGTGACCGCGCTGGCCGACGCGCCGCAGTTGCTGGACACGAGCACGCGCGAGGTCGGCCCCGATCTGCTCGTCGAGGGCCTGCTGCAGCCGCTTCCCTAGCGCCCCTAGAGTGGAGCCGTGTTCACGGGCATCGTCGAGGAGCTCGGGACCGTCGCGTCGGTCGAGGGCGACGAGGGCGGCCTGCAGCTGCAGATCGAGGCGCCGGTGCTGGCGCCCCTGAGCCGCATCGGCGACTCCATCAACGTCTCCGGCTGCTGTCTCACGATCGTGGCCGTGCGCGGCAGCACGCTGGTCTTCGAGGTCGTGCCCGAGTCGCTCCGGCGCACGGCACTGGGAGGGCTCGCAATGGGCGCGCCGGTGAACCTGGAAGACGCGCTGCGCGCCGGCGAGCCTTACGGCGGCCACATCGTGCAGGGCCATGTGGACGGCGTGGGGGAGCTGGCCGAGCGCCGCGAGGAGGGCATCGGCCTCTGGCTGCGCTTCCTCGCGCCCGCCAACGTCCAGCGCTACCTGATCGAGAAGGGCAGCGTGACGGTCGCGGGCGTGAGCCTGACGGTCGCGGAACTGCACGACGACGGCTTCGCAGTCGCGATCGTGCCGCACACCTTGCAGGTGACGACGTTCGGGACGCTGGCCGTGGGCGATCCGGTGAACCTCGAGGCCGACATGATCGCGCGCTACGTGGAGCGCTTGCTGGCGGCGACGCCTGCACCCCGCTGATAGCCTCCCTGGAGCGCAGGCCCCCTGGGCTCCGGCCCCTGTCTGACCGAGGAACCCATGAGCGAAGAGGCGTCGCCCTTCTGCAGCATCGAGGAGGCGATCGAGGAGATCAGGGCGGGTCGCATGGTCGTGGTCGTGGATTCTCCCGACCGCGAGAACGAGGGCGACCTCTGCATGGCGGCCGAGTACGTCAACGCCGATGCGATCAACTTCATGGCCACGCATGGCCGTGGGCTGATCTGCCTCACCCTGACGCCCGAGCGCTGCGAGGAACTGGGCCTGCAGATGATGGTGCAGCACAACCAGACGCCCTATGAGACCGCGTTCACGGTCTCGATCGAGGCCCGCGAGGGCATCGAGACGGGCATCTCGGCCAAGGACCGCGCGCACACGATCGAGGTCGCGTGCGCGACGGCCACGGGCCCGCGCGACATCATCAAGCCCGGCCACGTCTTCCCGCTGCGCGCACGCCCGGGCGGCGTGCTCGAGCGCACCGGCCAGACCGAGGCCTCCGTCGACCTCGCGCGGCTCGCCGGTGTGCGCCCGGCAGGCGTGATCTGCGAGGTCATGAAGGCCGACGGGACGATGGCCCGCGTGCCCGATCTGGTCGCGTTCTGCGGCGAGCACGGTCTCAAGCTGTGCTCGGTCTCGGACCTGATCGAGTATCGCCGCCGCACCGAGCGGTTGATCGAGCGCCAGTCGTCCGTCCGCCTGCCCACGCCCTGGGGCGAGTTCACCGCGGTCGGCTACCGAGAGCTGGTCAGCGGCAAGCAGCATCTCGCGCTCGTGCACGGCGACATCACGGGCCGCGAGGACGTGCTCGTGCGCGTGCACTCCGAGTGCGTCACGGGCGATGTCTTCGGCTCGCTGCGCTGCGACTGCGGCGAGCAGCTGCACCACGCGCTGGAGCAGATCACGGCCGAGGAGGCCGGCGTCGTGCTGTATCTGGCGCAGGAGGGCCGCGGCATCGGGCTGCTCAACAAGCTGCGCGCCTACGAGCTGCAGGATGAGGGCCTCGACACCGTCGACGCCAATCTCGAGCTGGGCTTCGCGCCCGACATGCGCGACTACGGCATCGGTGCCCAGATCCTCACGGATCTCGGCCTGACCTCCATCCGCGTGCTCACGAACAACCCGCGCAAGATCGTCGGCATCGAGGCCTTCGGGCTCACGGTGACCGAGGAGGTGCCGATCGAGGTCGCTCCCCAGGAGCACAACGTCGACTACCTGCGCACGAAGCGCGACAAGCTCGGCCACCGCCTGCACCATCAGCACCTGAGGCTCGACGCCACTCCGAGGCCGGCCGAGCCGCCGGTGTCTTGAGCGTCGAGACGCACGGCGACGGGACGCTGAGCAGTCCCGGCGCCCGCGTGCTGGGGACCGAAGCGCTACCCGCGGGAGCGAAGGTCGCCGTCGTCGTCAGCCGGTACCACTCGCTCATCACCCAGCGACTGCTGGATGGCGCGCTGCAGGCTGCGGGGACGCGCGGCGCGGAGGTCGACGTCATCCTCTCGCCCGGCGCGTTCGAGCTCGGCGTCCTCTCGCTGGAGGCCGCGCGCAGCGGCCGCTATGCGGCCGTCGCGGCGCTCGGGTGCGTGATCCGCGGCGACACGACCCACTACGACTACGTCTGCAGCGAGGCCGCACGCGGCATCCTGCGAGCGGGCCTGGAGACGGGGGTGCCCGTCGCCTTCGGCGTGCTCACCTGCGAAACGGCCGAGCAGGCCTTCGCACGCGCCGGCGGAACGGCGGGCAACAAGGGCTTCGAGGCCGTCGAGACGGCGCTCGACACCGCGGCGGCGCTGGACGCCGTCCGCGCGCCCTAGAGGGCCTTGTGGACCTTGCCGGCCTTGATGCAGCGCGTGCAGACGTAGGCCCGCTGCGCGACGCCGTCGACCAGCACGCGCATGCGCTGGAGGTTCGGGTCGAAGCGGCGCCTGGTGGCGGCCATCGAGTGGCTGCGGTTGTTGCCGAAGCCGGGCTTGCGGCCACAGATGGAGCAGACTCGGGACATAGGTCGTCTCGTTCGGATTCGCGGGACCGTGCAGCGGCTGAACCGCCGCCTGGATGCCCTGCAGTATGCGCGAATGCGGGCGGCCCCGCAAGATTCAGGCGTCCCTGGCGCTACGATCGAGTCCGATGACCGCTGCGCCCACCGCCGGCGATGCGCTCGCACTCGTGCGCCTCGCTGCCTCCGGCGCAGCCGGCGCGCTCGCGCGACACGCCTCGCGCATCGACGACATCAACGTCTTCCCGGTGCCCGACGGCGACACCGGCGCGAACCTCTCGCAGACGGCGCGTTCGGTGCTGGACGCCCTTCAGGCGAACTCGCAGCCCGAGCCCTCCGCCATCGCGCGCGTCGGGGCGCGCGCCGCGTTGCTGGGTGCGCGCGGCAACTCGGGGATCATCCTGTCGCAGCTCGTGCGAGGCGCGTGCGACCGGCTGAGCGAGGGCGGCCTGCTCGACGGGCCCGCCGTCGCCGACGCGCTGCGCCGGGCCAGCACGGAGGCCGACGCGGCGCTGCGCGAGCCGGTCGAGGGCACGATCCTGACCGTCGCCCGCGCGCTCGCCGACGGCGCCGAGGCCGCGCACTCGCACGACCCGATCGAGACGCTCGCAGCGGGCCTCGCCGCCGCCGAGGCCGCGCTCGTGCGCACGACGGACATGCTGCCGTCGCTACGCGCCGCGGGCGTCGTCGACGCGGGCGGTGCCGGTCTCGTCGAGCTCGTGCGCGGCGCGCTCGCCGCCCTGCGCGGTGAGCCGGTGGCCGAGGCCGCACCGCTCTGGGAGCACGCGCACGACACGGTCGCGCTCGACTACGACGGGCCGCGCTACTGCACCGGCTTCCTGGTTGCCGGGAGCTTCCCGCGGGAGCAGCTGGAGCTCCGGCTCGCCCCGCTGGGCGACTGCCTCGTCGTGGTCAGCGACGGCGAGGTCGTGCGCGCGCACGTCCACACCGACGACCCCGGCAGCGCCCTCTCGGCGGCCACCGAGCTCGGAACGCTCTCGGGCGTCGAGATCAGCGACATGCACGCCCAGCGCGACGCCCTCGCCGAGCGGGCCGCCTCCCCGGCGGTCGTGCTGGAGGACGACGGCCGGCTGGCCGATGTGCTGGCGATCGTCGACGGGGACGGCAACCGCGTGCTCTACGCCAGCCTGGGTGCGCGCCTGCTGCTGAGCGGGCGGCCCACCGCCGAGGAGCTGCTCGCGGCCATGCGCACGAGCCCGGCCCCGGGCATCGTCCTGCTTCCCAACGACCCAGGGCTGCAGGTCGTCGCCGACTACGCCGCGCAGGCGTCGCCGGTTCCCGTGCACGTCGTGCCCTCGCGCGGCCTTGCGCAGGGCCTCGCCGCGCTCGTGGCCTATCGCACCGACCAGTCCGCCGCCGTGCTGGGCGCCGCCTTCGCCGCGGCCGCCGCCTGGGCGGGCAGCGCCGAGGTGCCCGGTGGCGTCAGCGACGTCGCCGCATTGCGCGAGGCAGTGGGCCGCGCGCTCGCACCCGGTTCCACGCTGGTCACCGTGCTGGCGGGCGCGACCGCCGAGCAGGAGGCGCTCGACGCCCTCGCGGACTGGCTGCGCGCCGCCCACCCCGGCGTCGAGCTGGAGCTGCACGCGGGCGGACAGGCGCACCCGCGCTACTCCGTGAGCGCTGAATGACGAGCGAGGCGCTGACCGCGGAACGTTGCGCGATCGTGCTCGACTCGACCTCCGACCTGCCCGACTGTCGCGAGCGGCACGCCAACATGCGCATGGTGCCGCTGACAGTCCGCTTCGGCGACGAGGAGCTGCTCGACTACGAGGAGATCTCGCCGCAGCGGTTCTACGAACGGCTCGCGACCGATCCGCTGCCGCCGCACACCGCTGCGCCGCCCCCCGAGCGCTTCGCGCTCTGCTACCGCGAGCTGTTCGAGCGCGACGGCTTCGAGCACGTGGTCTCGCTGCACCTCTCCGAGGCCCTCTCGGCCACGGTCGACTCGGCGCGCCTGGCCGCGGCCGAGTTCGGCGGTCGCGTGACCGTCGTCGACACGCGCACGGTCTCGATCGGCCT
>Ga0157379_10003780_pt1 | contig 12887 bp, 8 predicted proteins | sample S25metaG_FD_121802 | JGI IMG/M metagenome (GOLD analysis project Ga0157379, IMG submission 121802) | Switchgrass rhizosphere microbial communities from Kellogg Biological Station, Michigan, USA - S2-5 metaG | ecosystem: Host-associated > Plants > Roots > Rhizosphere > Soil | place: USA: Michigan... | reverse complement strand
CTGGCGGCCGCGATCCTCGTCGACGCGACGGTGGTGCGGATGGTGCTCGCGCCGGCGGTCATGGCCCTGCTGGGCCGGCGCACCTGGTGGCGGCCGGCGTGGCTGGACCGCGTGCTCCCGCGCTTTGAGGCCGAGCCCGAGCCCGAGACCGCGTAGGCCGCCCGCCTCACACGGGCACGACGCCGTTGCGCTTCCACGGCCGGTCGATCCGCTTGCCCTCGGCGCTGTCGAGGGCCCGGCAGATCACCGGCCGTGTCTCGCGCGGGTCGATGACGTCGTCGATCATCGCGTTGCGGGCCGGGATGTACACGTCGATGAGCTTCTTGTAGGCCTCGATCAGCCGCGCCTTCTCGGCGGCCGGGTCGGCGGCGGCCTCGACCTGCCTGCGGAAGACGATCTCGACGGCGCCCTCGGCTCCCATGACGCTGATCTCGGCGCTCGGCCAGGCCACGAGCAGGTCGGGCTCGTAGGCCCGGCCGTTCATGACGTAGTAGCCGGCGCCGTAGGCCTTGCGCAGCACGACGGTGATCTTCGGCACCGTCGCGTTGGCGACGGCGTAGAGCATCTTCGCGCCGTGGCGGATGATGCCCGCCTCCTCGACCTTCGACCCCACCATGAACCCGGGCACGTCCACGAGGAACACGAGCGGCAGCCCGAAGGCGTTGCAGAGGTTGACGAAGCGCGCGGCCTTGTCGGCCGAGTCGTTGTCCAGGATCCCGCCCAGGTGCTTCGGCTGGTTGGCCACGACGCCCACGGGCCGGCCGCCGAACCGCGCGAAGGCGGTGATGATCGTCCTGGCCCACTGGGGCTTGAGGTCGAAGTACGCGCCGTCGTCGACGATGCGGCGCAGCACGTCGTACATGTCGTAGGGCTTGCGGTTGGACCCGGGCAGGACGTCGAGCAGCGCCTCGTCGCGGCGGTCCACGGGGTCGTCGGTGCTGCGCCGGGGCGGGGGCTGGTCGTTGTGCGACGGGAGGTAGGACAGGTACTCGCGGATCCGGCGCAGGCACTCGTCGTCGTCGGCGACCTCGAGGTCGCCCACGCCCGAGCGCCGGCAGTGCACGCGCGAGCCGCCGAGCTCCTCCTGCGTGACGTCCTCGCCGATCGCGGCGCGCACCAGATGCGGGCCGGCCAGCGCCATCGAGCCGCGGCCCTTGACCATCGGGACGAAGTCGGCCAGCCCCGGGATGTAGGCGGTGCCCGCCGCGCACGGGCCCATCAGCGCCGCGACCTGCGGGATGACGCCCGAGGCGACCACCTCCTCGCGGAACAGGTCGCCGGTGCCGGCGAACAGCGAGCCGACCGCCTCCTGGATGCGCGCGCCGGCGCTGTCGAGCAGCCAGATCATCGGCATGCGCCGGGTCAGCGCGAGCGCGCGCAGCCGCGCGACCTTCAGCTCGCCCGTCGTGCCCATCGACCCGGCCATGACCGTGAAGTCGTAGGCGGCGACCGCGACCGGGCGCCCGTCGGCGGTGCCGTGGCCGGTGACGACGCCGTCGGCCGCGGCCTCACGATCCTCCAGGCCACGCACCGAGTGATGGATGCCGGCGTGCAGGCCGAGCTCGGTGAACGTGCCGGGATCCAGGAGCCGGTCGATGCGCTCACGCGCGGTCAGCTTGCCCGCGGCGTGCTGGCGGGCGACGCGCTCCTCCCCGCCGCCGAGGCGCGCCGCCGCACGACGCGCGGCGAGGTCCTCGGCCAGCGGGCGCAGGAGGGACGTCGGGGCGGCGTGGGCATCCATCGCGCGCCGAGCCTACGCCGGGACCAGCGGATCGACCACGGTCGCGATCAGCTCGACGAGGTCGGGGGTGGTGAAGCCCGTGATCTCGCAGCCGAGCAGCTCGCACGCGCCGGCGACGTCGGTCAGCAACGTGCGCAGGCCGCCGTCGCTCAGGCCGCCGGGGGCCGGGAAGGTGGCGGGCAGAACGGAGGGGTCCAGCACGTCGAGGTCGAGGTGCACGAACACCTCCCGGTCGGCGAGGGCCTCGGCGAGCATCCCGGGGCGGGTGATCCGGCGCACGCCCCGGGTGTCGAGCAGGGCGAGCTCGCCGCCGTCGAGGTCGCGCACGCCGGCCATCACCACGCGCGTGGGGTCGACGACGGGCTGGTGCAATCCGGCGTCCCAGACGCCGCAGGCGGCGGCCAGGCACATGCCGCCGAGGTACCCCGACGGCGTGGTGTCGGGCGAGTTGAAGTCGCCGTGGGCGTCGAGCCACAGCACGGTCGCCTCCGGGCGGTGGCGGACCACGGCGGGCAGGGTCGTGACGCAGACCGAGCAGTCCGAGGCGACCAGCACCGGCCGGTCGCCCGCGGCCAGCGCGTCATCGACCTGGCCGCCGGCCTCGAGCAGGCAGCCGCGCGAGTCGCGCAGGTCGTCCTGCCAGTGGGCGGTGCGCGCCTCGGCCGGGCTGCCGATGAGGCGCGGCACGAGCCCGTCGCGGCGGTCGGCCAGCTCGGTGACCAGCGTGCGCGTCGCCTCCCCGGAGCCGGGCGCGCGGTCCGCGGTGCGGCAGAGCATCCCGACGAGGCGCGTGGCGTCGCTCATCGGCCCTTCCACTGCGGCTCGCGCTGCTCGAAGAACGCACGGACGCCCTCCTGGAGGTCCTCGGTCGAGAAGGCCAGCGTCAGGTTGTGGTGCAGGAGCTCGAGGGCGTCGGCGAACGCCAGGTCCATCTGGCGGTACATGGCGTCCTTGCCCAGGCGCATCAACACGGGGGACTTGCTCGCGAGCTTGACCGCCCACTCGGCCACGGCCGCCTCGAAGGCCTCGGGCGCGACGACCTTGTTGACGATCCCGAGCCGCTCGGCCTCGTGCGCGTCGATGCGCTCGCCGAGCAGCAGGAGCTCGTTGGTCTTCTTGCGCGGCACGTTGCGGTAGATCAAGGCCATGATCATGAAGGGGAACACCCCCACGTTGATCTCGGGCGTGCCGAACGTGGCGCCCTCCTTGGCGATGACCAGGTCACAGGCCAGCGCGAGACCGAGCGCGCCGGCGAGCACGTGGCCGTTGGCAGCGCAGATCGTCGGCTTGCCGAGCTCGCCGATCAGCCGGAAGAGCCGCGGGAACTTGTCGGTCTCGAAGTGCTTGAGCACGATCGGCTGCTCGGCCGCGAACCCGGCCAGGTTGCCGCCCGAGCTGAACACAGCGTCGTGGGTCGAGGCGAGCACGACGCAGCGCACGGCGTCGTCGTCGCGCGCGGCCGAGAAGGCGACCAGCAGGTCCGACAGCACCTGGTCGGACAGCGCGTTGCGCGTCTCGGGATGATCGAGGGCGACGGTCGCCACGCCCGTCGGCGCCACCTCATACCGCACCGTCTCCAAACGCATCTGCGTAGCAAAGCAGGCCCACGCACCGCCCACGCAACCTTCGTCGCGGGGTCAGACCCCTTGAGTCGTGGACACTCAAGGTGCCTGGCACCATCAGCGTCCGGGGGTCAGACCCCTTGAGTCGTGGACACTCAAGGTGCCTGGCACCATGAGCGTCCAGGACGCAAGGTGCCTGGCACCGCTGGGGCTCCGCTAACGTCGGCCCATGTCGATCCCGGACGGCGCCGTGCCCAGGCCGGACTTCGGCGCGCCGCGCAAGCACTTCATCTTCACCGACGAGCACGAGCAGCTGCGCGAGGCCATCCGGACGTTCGCGATCCGCGAGCTCGCGCCGCACGCCGACGAGTGGGAGGAGACCACGTTCGCCGACTGGGTCTTCCCGCGCATGGGCGAGCTCGGCTTCCTGGGGCTCGACAAGCCCGAGCGCTACGGCGGCCAGGGCGGCGACTACTACACCTCGCTCGTGCTGGCCGAGGAGCTCGTCCACTCGCGTTCGGGCGGCCTGGCGATGGGCATCGCCGTCCACACCGACATGGCCATGCCGCCGATCCTCGCCTTCGGCACCGAGGAGCAGAAGCACGAGTGGGTCGTGCCCGCCATCCGGGGCGAGAAGGTCCTGTGCCTCGGGATCACCGAGCCCGGGGCCGGTTCCGACGTCGCCGGCATCCGGACCCGCGCGGTCCGCGACGGCGACGAGTACGTCATCACCGGCTCGAAGACCTACATCACCAACGGCCACCGCGCCGACGTGATCGTGCTGGTGACGAAGACCGACCCGGATGCCGGCTACGACGGCTTCACGCTGTTCCTCGTGCCGATGGACTCCCCCGGGGTCATCAAGGAGAAGAAGCTGCAGAAGATGGGCATGCACGCGAGCGACACCGCGCTGCTGGCCTTCCAGGACGTCCGCGTCCCCGCCACCGCCGTCCTCGGCGGCGTCGGCAAGGGCTTCTACCACATCATGTGGGAGCTCCAGGGCGAGCGCCTCATCGGCGCCGCGGGCTGTGTGGCCGCCGCCCAGCACTGCTTCGACCGCACCCTCGAGTACGCCCGCCGGCGCGAGGCCTTCGGCCGGCCGATCGGCCGCTTCCAGGTCATGCGCCACAAGTTCGCCGAGATGGCCACCAAGATCGAGGCCGGCCGCCAGCTCGTGTACGCGACCGCCTGGCGCCACCAGAACGGCGACTACCCCGTGCGCGAGATCTCGATGGCCAAGGTACACACCGCGCGGATGGCGGTCGAGGTCGCCGACGAGTGCATCCAGATCCACGGCGGCGCGGGCTACATGAAGGAGTACGGCATCGAGCGCGTGTGGCGCGACCTGCGCGTCAACCGCATCGGCGCCGGGACCGACGAGATCATGCTCGATCTCATCGGCCGCAGCTATGGTCTCTAGGTGACCTCGTTCACCGAGACGATCGCCGGCGCGTACAAGGTCGATGGCCCGGCGATCGCGCTCGGGCGCGGCGTGCACGACGGCGCGGTCGACCTCGGCGCGGTGGTCCAGGCGCCGTTGGCGATGATGAACCGCCACGGCCTCATCGCCGGTGCGACGGGCACGGGCAAGACGAAGACCGCCCAGGGCCTGGCCGAGCAGCTCTCGGCCGCCGGCGTGCCCGTCGTGATCGCCGACGTCAAGGGCGACCTCAGCGGCCTGGCCGCCCCCGGCGAGACCGGCGGCGGCGCCGAGAAGCGCGCCACGCAGCTGGGGATGCCGTTCGCGCCGACGGGCTTCCCGGTCGAGTACCTATCGATCGGCGGCATCGGCCCCGGCGTCCCCGTCCGCGCGACGGTCTCGGACTTCGGCCCGCAGCTGCTGGCCAAGGTCCTCGGGGCCAACGAGACCCAAGAGCAGAGCCTCCAGCTCGTCTTCCGCTACGCCGACACCAAGGGCCTGCCGCTCCTCGACCTCTCGGACCTGCGCGCGCTGCTGACCTATCTGGACTCCGACGCGGGCAAGCCCGAGCTCGAGGGCATCGGCGGCCTCTCGGGCGCGACGGTCGGCGTGCTGCTGCGCGCGATGGTCGGCCTCGAGAACGGCGGCGGCACGGAGTTCTTCGGCGAGCCGCAGCTCGACGTGCCCGACCTGCTGCGCGTCGGCGACGACGGCCGGGGCACGATCTCGATCGTCGAGCTCCCGGCCGTGCAGGACAAGCCGGTGCTGTGGTCGACCGTGTTGATGTGGTTGGTCGCCGAGCTGTTCGAGACGCTCCCCGAGGCCGGCGACCTGCCCAAGCCCAAGCTCGTCGTCTTCCTCGACGAGGCGCAACTGCTGTTCCACGATGCCTCGGAGGCTTTCGTCTCCTCCATCGAGCAGACCGTGCGCCTCATCCGCTCCAAGGGCGTCGGCGTCTACTTCATCACCCAGACGCCGAAGGACCTCCCGGCGTCGGTGCTCGCCCAGCTCGGCAACCGCGTCCAGCACGCCCTGTCGACCTTTCCCAAGAGCGAGTTCTACGACCTCGAGGAGCTGCTGCCCCGGCTCGGGATCGGCGAGGCCGCGGTGACGATCCTCGACGACAACGGCGTCCCGACCCCGGTCGTCCACGCCAAGCTGCCGGCATCCCGGTCGCGGATGGGTCCGGCCGACGACGTCGACGGCGCGGCGAAGGCCTCTGCGCTGTACGCGCGCTACGGCGAGCGCGTGGGCGCCGAGTCGGCCCGCGAGATCCTGGCCAAGCGCCTCGAGGCGGCGGCGCCCGCCGCGCCCCCGAAGGCCGCGCCCGCGCCGAAGCCCAAGCCGGCGCCGAAGCCCAAGGACGAGCCGGAGTCGCCGGCCGAGGCAGGGCAAGGCGCTGCAGAAGCAGGTCGTACGCGGCATGTTCGGGCTCCTGCGCAAGAAGCTGTGATGTCGGGGTAGGTAGGTCAGGGTGGCGACCACGACCGGATCGGAGAGGCAGGAGCGTCGGGACCGGGCGCTCAAGCCCGGCGAGGTCCGCCTCCTGCTCGTCCTCGGCCTGCCGACGTTCGCCTATGCGCTGGCCACGACGGTCGGCTCCACGTACCTGCCGGTCCGCGCCACCGAGTTCGTGGACTCGACCACCGTCGTCGGCCTGCTCATCGCGATGGAGGGTGTCATGGCCCTGCTCATCGCCGTGCCGGCCGGCGCGCTGTCGGACCACGCGCGCGGTCGGCTGCCCCTCGTCGCCGTCGGCTCCCCCATCGTCGTCGGCGCGCTGGTCCTCATGGGGTTCGTCCACTCGCTCGGCGCGGCGATCGTCGTGGTCGCGATCTTCTTCGCCGCGTACTTCGTGGCCTACGAGCCGTACCGCGCGCTGTACCCCGACCTGACCGACCCGGCGATCACCGGCCGCGCGCAGAGCACCCAGGCGCTGTACCGCGGTGTCGGCACGATCATCGCCATCGCCGCCGGCGGCCTGCTGTTCGACCTCGACGACTGGGTCCCGTTCGCGGTCGGGGCGATCGTCTGCGGCGTCGCGGTGGCGATCTTCATGGCCCGCGTCCCGCGCGACCGGCCCGAGCGCTGCCGCGAGGGCGACGGCACCGAGCGGTTGCGCGACGACCTCGTCGGCCTGCGCGAGCTGGTGCGCGCCCGCGGCGACATCCGCGCGTTCCTGGTGGTCAACGCGCTGTGGGAGTTCGCCCTCGGCGCGCTGAAGACGTGGATCATCCTGTACCTCACCAAGGGCCTCGAGGTCAGCACCACCACCGCCGCACTGGCCGTCACCGGCGGCGCCGTCTTCGTCGCGATCGCCACGCCGGTCAGCGGCAAGCTCGCCGACCAGTTCGGCAGCATCCCGGTGATGCGTTGGTCGTTGGTCATCTACGGCCTCGGCCTGCTCGTCCCGTTCCTGTTCACCTCGCATGCGCTCGTCGCTGCGGCGACGCCGCTCATCGCGATCGGCGGAGGCGTCGTGATGACCCTCCCCTACGCGCTGCTGATCCCCCTGATGGGGCAGGACAACCACGGCCTGACCACCGGCCTGTACAGCGTGAGCCGTGGCGTCGGCACCTCGCTGGGCCCCTTGCTGGCCGGCGTGGCGATCGGGATCTTCTCCGGCCCCTTCGACGGCACGCAGGGCTACCAGGCGGTCTGGGGCGTGTGCGCCGCGGCGATCCTCCTCAGCGTTCCGCTGCTCGGTCGGCTGGAGGCACGAAGTTCCCCCACGCGCGGTCCGGCGTCCGACTAGCGTCGCCCCATGCTGTGGCGATCGGCCTGGCGAGTCGTCGGCGTGCTCACGCTGGGCCTGCTGTCGGCCGCCGGACCCGCCCAGGCCCTCGCCCCCAACACGGTGCGCGCCAGCCTCTCCGCCACGGGGACCGAGATCCCGTCCGGCGCCATCCGCCCGGTGATCAGCAACGACGGCCGCTGGGTCGCGTTCGTGACGAACGCCAACGGCCTGGTGGGGCAGGACACCAACAACCTCAACGACGTCTACCTGAAGGACCTGCACACCGGGGCGCTGCGCCGGATCAGCCAGCGCCCGGACGGATCGAGCTCCGACGGGCCCGCCGGCGAACCGCGCATGAGCGCCGACGGACGCATCATCGTCTTCCTCAGCTCGGCGTCGAACCTCGTGCCCGGCGGGATCGCGGCCAGCAACGACGTGTACGTCTACGACCGGGTGCAGGACACGCTGCGCCGCGTGACGGCGAGCGCGACCGGCGAGGCCAGCAACGCCAGCGAGATCGAGCCGCAGGTGAGCTCCGACGGGTCGGCGATCGTGTTCGACAGCGCGGCGACCAACCTACCCGCCTCGCCCGCCGTCGCCAGCGGGTTCCGCGAGGTCTACGTCGCCGACACGGCCACGTTGACCCCCCAGCTGGTCAGCCGCACCTTCAACGGCCTGCCCGAGAACCTGCACTCCGGCGGCCCGTCCGTCAGCAGCGGCGGGCGGTTCGTGGCGTTCAACTCCGACGCGAGCAACATGGTCGCGAACGACAACAACATGTTGGGCGACGCCTTCGTGCGCGACATGCAGACCGGCGTCACCACGCGCGTGAGCGTCACGTCGGCCGGCGGCGAGGCCGCGGGCGGCGGCACGAACTGGACCTCGATCACCCCCGACGGCTGCCAGATCGCCTTCACGTCGTCGGCCACGAACCTGGCCCCGGCGCTCCCCGTCGGCCGCAAGGTCTTCGTCCGCAACCGCTGCACGAACAACACGGAAGCGGTGAGCCTCGACAACACCAGCGCGGTGATCACGGCCGAGGTCAACCAGCCGACGATCTCCGACGACGGCTGCCAGGTGCTGTTCCTCTCCGGGGCGCTGACCGGCGGGCTCACCGTCCCCCTCCTGCGCGACCGCTGCCAGGGGACGACGTCGCGCATGGACCTCTCGACCGCCGGCGACCCCGGCAACAACGCGACGGCCCAGCCGCGGATGAGCCACAACGGCCGGTATGTCACCTTCGACTCGTTCGCGAACAACCTCGTGGCCGGCGACGCCAACGGGACCTGGGACGCGTTCGTCCGCGACCGCGCGACGGCCGCGCCGCCGATCGCCGACCTGCAGGTGTCGGTGTCCGGCCGGCGCGTGACGGTCGACGCGAGCGCCTCGAGCGACCCGGACAACGGCATCGCGAGCGCCGCGATCGGCTTCGGCGACGGCAGCCCCGAGGCGGCCGGCCTGACCGCGAGCCACGACTACGCCCGCGACGGCTCGTTCACCGTGACGCTCACGGTCACCGATCGCGACGGCCTCATCGGGACCGCCGCGAAAGCCGTGACGGTGACCGGCGACGCACCCGCGGCGGCGGCGCCGCAGGGCCCCGTCGACGTCACGCTGCCGCCGGTCGTCAAGAGCCTCGCGCTGACCGGCGGCGTGCTCTCGCGCGCCCGCTTCGCGGTCGTGCCCAAGGGCGGGCGCGTCGGCGGGCGCCGCGGCGCGACCCTGCTGGTCAACGCGTCCGAGCCCGCCACGCTGACCCTCACCTTCGAGCGCGGCCGCAGGGGCCGCCGCGTCGCCGGGCGCTGCACCCCCGGCGCCCGGAAGGGCGCCCGCTGCACCAGCTACCGGGCGGCCGGCACCCTGACCATCACGCTGCGCCGCGGCGACAACGCCATCGCCCTGACCGGCCGCGTCGCCGGCAAGGCCCTCAAGACGGGGCCCTACCGGCTGCGGGCCGTCGCCCGGACCGCGGACGGCCGCCGATCCTCCACGCTCACGCGCACGTTCACCATCACCCGGAGCTGATCCCGTGTCCGGACGCCGCCGTCGTGCCCTTGCCGTGCTCATCGCCCTGAGCGCCATGCTCGTCCCCGCCGCGGCCGCGCACGCGGCGCCCGACTCGGTCGTGACCTTCGACGGCCTGCCGGAGAACACGTCGGTCGTCGACCAGTTCAACACGCCCGGGGTGCAGATCCAGTTCGGCCATCCCGACCGGTTCCTCGACGGCTCGGGCTACTCGAACGTCTGCCCCACCGCATCGAACACCGGCGCGCCCTACATCACCAGCAGCGGCATCACCGGCCCCGGCGCGTCGCTGGTGTGCACCAGCGACGAGATCGGCACGACCTACCTCACCGCGTTCCACACCAACGTGGAGCGCCAGCGCGTGAGCTTCCAGCTCAAGGGCCACGGGTTGGTCGACAACGCGGTGACGGTCAAGTTCTGGGGGATCGCCGACACGCTCATCCAGACCCAGGACGTGATCGTGGCCAACGACGGCGTGACGAACGTCTCGCTCGACCGCGGCCCGCTGACGCAGGACATCGTCACGGTCACCCTCTCGGCCGTGGGCGTCCCGTTCTCGACGCTCGTGCTCGACAACATCAACATGTCGCTGAGCGACACGCCGCCACCGGCGAAGTTCGAGATCGGCCTGGGCAAGGCGTCGGCCGACGTCGTCGAGGGCTCGTCGGTCAGCGTCCCGGTCAACTTGTTGCGCTACAACGGCTCGACCGGCGCCGTGACGTTCAGCGTCGGCGGGCTGCCCGTGGGCCTGACCGCCGCGCAGTTCACCCCGAACCCGGTGACCGGGTCCGACGGCCCCGCGCTCCAGCTCACCGCCGCCGCGCCCATGGCCGGTGACCGGCAGGTCGCGGTGTCCGCGGCGGGCACCGCGCAGTCCGGCACGTTCCTGGGCGGCGGCAAGATCCAGACCGTGCGCGGGATCCCGTCGCTCTTCGTCGATCAGGGCGTCGCCGTCGTCGGCGCGCAGGAGCACGTCGTCAGCGGCTGCGGGACGGGCACGGGCGAGATCCCCGTCGGCGTACGCGGCGGGTACAGCGGCCCGGTCGACGCGATCATCTCCAAGATCGACGGTCCCCTGGTGCTCGACGACACCTTCGTGCGCGTCAACGCCGCCGGCGACGGCACCGTCGGCATCACCTATCACTACCACCAGCCCAACGGCACCCACGGGCCCAGCACGCTGCACCTGCGGTTCCTCGGGACGAACCGCACCGAGGTCACCCGCGACGTGCGCGTCTTCGAGGACGCGCTGCGCATCGATCGCATCCGCGGCGCCTACCACCCGGACCTCGTGTGGGCGCCCGAGACGCTCGACGGCAGCCGCTTCGGCCGCGCGCGCAGCAACACCGTGTCGCTCGAAGGATCGTTCCCCAGCGACTGCTCGCCGACGTTCCAGGACGACTTCGGCCGGGCGATGACCGTCGCCTCGCGCACGCAGTCCAGCGTGCCCGACCAGCCCGACCGCATCGTGCTCAACCTCGCGGCGCCGGCCGTCAGCACGAAGGTGACCGCGCTCGGGCCCGGCAACGTCCAGCTCGGCCAGAGTCCGCGCATCGAGGTGCTCGACTACCGCAACGACCCCGCGCTGAACGCCGTGAACGGCGGCAACAACGCGGGCGCACACGACTACACATGGAACCAGTTCGTCTCGACGTTCGGCAACGACGACGCCGAGGGCTGCTCGCCGTTCGAATGCCATCGCGACCCGTTCGCGCTCATGTACTTCGACGCGATCCGCGACAAGCTGCGCACCAACCCGGGCCTGTGCTTCGGCTACTCCGTGGTCTCGGTCCTGCTCGAGGACGACCTGGCCGAGCCGCAGGACTACCAGCCCGGGATCTTCCGCGGCTGGCAGCTGCCCGTCGCCGACGGGACGCCGATCAAGGACGCGGTGATCCGCTGGCAGGTCTCCCAGCGCGACGCCGACTGGCAGGACTACCGCCAGGACATCGCCGACGACGTGCCGAGCTTCACCCAGTTCCGCGACCACCTGACCGACGTGCTGCGCACGAAGGACGAGGTGGTCCTCGCGATCAGCCAGGGCAGCTCCGGCCACGCGGTCGTCGCCTACGACCTGGTCAACAAGCCCGACGGCAGCTTCGACATCCTGACCTACAACCCCAACTACCCGTACTCCACGGCCGAGGAGACCAACGCCGCCCTGCACACCAGCCAGCTGAACTTCTCGAAGATCACGGTCAAGCCCGACGGGACCTGGACGGGCGGCATCTTCGACGCGGCGGGCAACAACCCCTGGAAGGGCGGCATGAACACGATCGAGATCTACGACCGCATGCCGCCCTACGACGCCGACTCCCCGTTCGGCGCCTGGACCGAGGACCTCGGCGCCGGGTCGGACACGGCGACCGTGTCGAGCATCAAGGTCGGCGGCGTCGAGGCCCTCAACGCCGACGGGACGGCGATCAAGGGCACGGGCGTGACCGACTCGATCACGCCCTCGGGCGCCGACCGCGACATCACCTACAAGATGGCCCGCGGCCGGACCTACGACTTCACGATCAAGGGCACCGGGAAGGGCACCTACAGCAGCACGCTGCTCGGCGGCACGGCCGGCGCCGACGTCTCGGGCATGCACACCGCCGCCGGCCGCGAGGATCACCTCAAGCTCACGCCCGGTCAGGCCGCGCTCGATCTGCGCAGCGCCGGCGGCTCGCCCGCGACGGTCGACCTCGTCGAGCGCGCCGGCGCCAAGGCCCAGCGCACGGCGACGCTGCAGTTCGCCACGCGCAAGGGCGGCGGCGACCGCGCGGAGCTCGCGCACGGCACGATCGCGCTCGCCCATGACGGCGCCGCGACCTCGGTCACCGCAACGCTCGGCTCGTTCGGCGCGGGCGCCCCGGGCACCGTCACGACGCAGGCCTTCCGCGTCGGCTCCGGCCAGCGCGTCGCGCTGACGCCGGTCGCCTGGGGCGACCTCGCGGGCGGCGTCCGGCTCACGATCCGCGACCGCTCCGGCCGCGTCGTGCGCCGCGGGCGCATCGGGCTGAAGGCCACGCGCCGGGTCGCGCTGCGCGGCGTGCAGGCGAAGATCGTGCGGCGCGGCGGGCGGGTCTCGGTCGCGGTGACCGGCCGGGTCACGAAGCGCGGCGCGGCGCCGCTGCTCGTGGCGGCGGTCAAGGTCGTCCGTGGCGGGCGCACCGTCCTGAGCACCGGGGCCTCGCTGCGCGGCGCGAAGGTCCCGCGCGGCACCTTCTCGCTGCCCGTGGGCCTGAAGCGCCTCCCGCGCGGCGCGCGCGTCACCGTCACCGTGTCGCTCGCCGACGAGGCCGCGGGCTACGCGACGACGCGCCGCACGGCGAGCGCCCGCGGTTGAGACGATGACCGGGTGACCAGCCCCGCCGAGATCGCCGTCGTGGACGAGGAGGACCTCGAGGACCTCCT
>Ga0157379_10003777_pt1 | contig 12893 bp, 10 predicted proteins | sample S25metaG_FD_121802 | JGI IMG/M metagenome (GOLD analysis project Ga0157379, IMG submission 121802) | Switchgrass rhizosphere microbial communities from Kellogg Biological Station, Michigan, USA - S2-5 metaG | ecosystem: Host-associated > Plants > Roots > Rhizosphere > Soil | place: USA... | reverse complement strand
TGGCTTGCGTGTTTTCTGCCCCGGCTCAGTTGGTACCGTGGAAGGGACTGTTGATCGGCGCGGCGTATTTCATCTTTATCTGGTTTTTTGGCGGTTTGTATTTGGCCGATATTCTTCACCTGGGAATCGCTCATCGCTCGCTCGACTATAAGGAATGGTTCATGAAGGCCGTCACGGTGGTGACCAACATCTTCGCGATCTATGTGGATCCCATCGCCTGGGTGAACCGCCATCGGTTGCACCATAAACATTCCGATCATCCGGGGGATCCCAATAAGCTTTCCGACGACGGGTTTTGGCGAACCCTGTATCTCTGCATGATGCCGTATCAATGTACTGAAAATTTGGCAGGCGATAAGATACTGAAGTCGCGGACATTTCGAGTCGTTGCCAGCCCATTTTTTGCGATACCTGCGCAAGTCTTCAGTTTTTATCTATTGTGGAAGCTGGCTGGATCTCTGAAATTCGCGCTGGTCATGTGGATAGGAATGCGAATTTTCGCGCTGTGGGTCAATATGATTCAAAACTATTGGACTCACACTCGGGACTTTGGTTACCGGCGGTATCACGACGAAGAAGACAACGCCATGAACATCGGTGAGTGGCTGCCGGTAACGGCGACGTTCAGCGCCTGCTTGCAGAATAATCATCACCACTACGAAGGGCTTTTGCGATTGAGCCACGACAAATCGGAATACGACTTTGGATTTTTGACCGTGAAAGTTATGAAATCTTTGGGCCTGGTGAAGGCCACGACAACCGGCGCGCAGATCCCCAAGGACGTTCCGATCGATGCGCTAGGTTTTTAGGGCGGCCTTTTTCTTTCCTACCCTTCCAAGGAAGGGGTCAATCGTCTGCCGAACAAAGCTGGACGAAACTTCTTCGCCGTCCAGGCCATACCGTTCCGGCCATTCATCTGGATAGTAGTAGGTTCCAAAGAGTTTATCGATCCACGGAAAGTGGATGGCGAAGTTCTTGTCGATGCCCTCTTTTTGGGACGTATGGTGCCAATGATGGAATCTGGGCATAATCAAATATTTTTCGAGCCATTTTGCGTTGGGCGCGAAATTGCAATGAACCCATGTTGCGTGAAGTGTGACAAAAATCAGATACCACAGGATGATCGACCGCGAAAATCCCAGCATAAGTGGGGCAAGGACGAGTCCGCGGACCAGCGTGTCGTCCACAAAGTGGGATCGTGAGCCGGCAATCCAATCCAGCGCCTTCGAAGAATGGTGAACGGCATGAAAACGCCACAAAAAAGGAACTTTGTGAAAGGCCAGATGAACGAAATACTCAGCAACGTCCGCGACTATAACGGCCAGAAAGAATTGCAACAACCAGGGCATGCGAGCGATCAATTGCTGAAGGGCCGGAATGCCCAGGTATTTGGTGGCGAGCGTAGCGGGTAATAGAACCATGAACGACAAAATTTGCAGGGGGAAATGCGTTGACATGAAATAAACCACGTCCTGCGCCCAATCTTTCCGGAATGTTCCTTGATCCGGATACTGCGGCCAGAGCCTTTCCAAGGGCACGTAGATGAGCGCCATTAAGAGCAGATCGACCAAAAACCAGTCCAAGCCGATTGCAGGCCCGTCGTGCAGGCTCTCATTGATCTGGACGCTGGATCCGCCGAGAGCGGTTGCCGCGGCTGCGAACAGCATTCCTGTAAACCCCAAGATCTTTTTCTTGCGCAAGATCGCAGAAAGGACTCCGAACAAAATTGCCGCCACGATGAGACATTGGATCAAAATCCGCATCGCGTGCATTGGATAGTGCGAACGCAGTTCAGGAGAGGTCAGTAGCTGAGGAAAATGCAGGCATAAGACTCCGCCGAAGGCAAGAAGGCCAAAAAAGGCAGACAAAACCCCGCTCCACCAGCCCGTGCCAAAGCCGGTCGACTCGCCATCGCCAAAGAATGAATTCATTTTTTGCTCGATCACGATGTCTCTTAGTTTACGTTCCTCGATTCAGGCAAGCTATTGGAAAGATTCCGGCATGACGCCTGAGAGGAATTAAGGCCACCACTGAAGTTGGAGGTCTTGCCGTCTGAAGCCTAAGCTCGTCGTCTAGCCTGGTCTGCGAAGTTCTCGGGAGAACTTTTATTGAGCTGTAGCGTTAATCAGGTGCAAACTTTTATGAGAGTGATAACCTAATCATATTTCTCCACGTTCGGCTGGCCCAAAATAGGAGGCAATAGTTTTAGTGGAGCCATTTCGGATTCATGTTAGTGACGGGGTGCTCGACGATTTACGGGCACGGTTGCGCCATGCCAGATGGCCCGATCAGATACCAGGCATGGGCTGGGGACAAGGCACTGAGTTGGGCTGGTTGCGGCACCTCGTGTCCTACTGGGCCAATGCGTTCGACTGGCGTGCTTGGGAGCGCAAGCTCAACGCCCTCAACCAATTCACATGGGAAGGTATCCACTTCGTGCAGCAGCGCGCCGCATCCGGCCGTGGTGTGCCGCTCATCCTCACGCATGGCTGGCCGAGCAGTTTTCTCGACTACATGGACATGCTGCCGCTGCTTGAGGACTTCGACGTGGTCGTGCCCTCGCTGCCCGGGTATGGATTCTCGCCGCGACCACCAGAGGTCGGTATCAACTACCGGTACGTCTCGGAGCGCTGGCACCGGCTCATGACCGAACTCGGATATTCCCGCTATGGCGCGGGAGGCAATGACTTCGGTTCCGGGGTTTCAACGTTCCTTGCAGTGGACCATCCCGAGTCGGTGATTGGACTCCACATCACCACACTGGAGTCGGACCTCACCCCCAAGGTGGACGACGCGGAGTTCTCCGACAAGGAGCGTTCGTACCTTGCAGTGAGCCGGGCCTGGGACGAAACGGAGCGAGGCTACAGCGCGATTCAGTCGACCAAACCGCAGACCGTCGGCTATGGACTGAATGACTCCCCGGTGGGACTGGCCGCATACGTGGGCGAGAAGTGGCATTCCTGGAGCGACGCCACGCCGCAGGACGACTTCCTCTGCGCGACGCTCACCCTGTACTGGGTCACGCAGACCATTACGTCGTCGATGCGCGACTATTGGGACAATCGCTGGTACCCGCTCGACCCCAAGTACGTTGGCACGCCCACGGCGTTCGGTGTCTTCGCGCACCAGAAGGTTTTCGAAGGTGAGCCGCCGCGCTCGTATGTGGAGCGTGTCTACAACATCCAGCGCTGGACAGTCTTTCCCCGCGGCGGGCACTTCGCCCCAGTTGAGGAACCGGCAGCGGTGGCAGGGGACTTGACCGCGTTCTTCCGTGACCTAAGCTCGGGCCATTAAACCGTCGGATGACGTTCCGAATCCCGATAAGTTGGGTTACCGGAGATGTGCCTTTTGGCCGATTCACTGGTCCGGCAGCGTTGATCGGATTCTGCTGTTTCACAGGCAACGTTCACCCCGCCGAGAGCGGGCCAACTTTCTACCCGTCACTTGTCACCTTATACTTTCCTCGACCGCACTCCACACGCAGACGGAGCAACCATGCCTGACTCACTCGACGACTTCCAACGTACCCGTGCCGACCTCAACGAAGAGATCCTCGGCTGCGGCCATCTCGGCATCAAGCGCTTCTTCGCGCTCGATCATCAGGCCTATGAACCCGGTCCTCTCGGCACGAAGACCAAGGAGTTGCTTGGACTGGTCGCCTCCGCCGTCCTTCGCTGTGACGACTGCATCACTTACCACCTCGTCCGCGCCGCGGAAGAAGGCTGGAGCCGGGAAGAAGTCATTGACGCGCTCAATGTCGCCCTGGTCGTCGGCGGTTCCATTACCATTCCCCACGTCCGCCGCGCCTTTGCCCGCATGCGCGAAATCAAGGGCCTCAAGCCCCAGTAAAAAACGTTTCCCCGAAACTCGGCCACCGTAAGCGCATTTAATGAGCAACTTCTCATTCCGGCCCACCGCCCCAAAATTGTGCAATTTCCCTGCTCATTTCGCCCCCACCCTGCTAACATGATGGGCCCCGACCCGCATGAATGACCAATCTCACCCTCCGCTTTTTCCCGGCGATTTGCCTCCCGCCGAAGCCGTATCCGGACTTGCGCGCTTCCGCGACTCGGCCGCCGATTCGCTCTTCCAGATTTCCCGTGCGTTCCCCAAGCTCCTCGCCCTTCGCTCCACCCCCAGTGCCTGGACGGCGTTTCGGGTCGCACTGGGTGTCATCGGCGCTGGCCTCGTTGTGCTTCCCTTGAGTCTCTGGAATGCCTGGGCCTTCGCTCCGGTCGGTCTCGTGCTTTTCCTGCTCGCCGTGCTCCTTCCCCCCATTCGCCAAGATCGCGGCACGGCCAAGGCCGTTCAGCAGCTTGGGGCGTACCTTGTCTTAGATGGAGGGCGCCTGGCCTGCGGTCCGCTCTCTCCGGAAAATGCCGCGCCTTGCACCGTCAATCTCTATCTCACGCAAACGCGCGTCTGGGCGCTGGACCCGGAGCTTCGCCCCGTCGTGGTTATTCCGGCCGAAGAAATAAATGTCGTCACCGCGTTTCCTTCGCAGGAAGACTGGCTCCTGCGCGTAAGCTGGCAAAATGGCTCCGCAGAATTTTTCTTCACCGGAATTTTTGCGGAACGCCGCGCGCGCCTCGCCGAGCACGGCCTGCGTCACCTCGTTCACACCTCTGAACTGCGCATCGAAGAGCAGCCGAAAGCCGCGCGCGCCAAGGCTGCCGGAGTCTGATGCCCTTCTGTGCAACAAAAAGTTTCTCTGACCCTGCAGCGATGCACGCGCTTGTGGCAAACTGGATCTGTCTATGGCACGCGGCTGGGAAAGCAAAGACGTGGAATCTCAGGTAGCGAGCAAGGAGATCATGGCAGCAGCACCTGGTAAAGCACCAAAAACTATGGATCAACTACAAAAGGACCGTGAACGCGCGAACATCGAGCTCTCGCGCAAACACATACTAAACGATCTCGAAACGGCGACCCACCCCAACCACAAGAAGACTCTGGAAGCGGCTCTGGCGCATCTTGACGAACAGCTGCACAAACTGGATTAGGAATCTGATTTTGCGGTTGGCCGGCAGATAACCAGCCTGCTAGGAATCAAATCAAGGGCCGGGGATACGTGCCCTTAATCCGTAAACACCACGCCGACTGAGCTGTGGCCCTTCTTTTCGTCGGCGTCAATTCGCACCACGTACCCGCGCAGCTTCATGGTCTTGGTTCCGTTCGCGCCGGCCGTCTCCATCGTCACCTGTAATTCCGATTGTAGCCGCGGACAATGCGCCAACGGAATCATCGCGCCCTGCAACGCCAGATCCCGCACGACGGTTTCTTCCTCGAAGGCGTGCCCGCCCTCCGTGATGCCGCTGACCCGCGCCCGGAATTGCGCGTCGCGCCGCAGCGCGGTCCGCGTCTCCGGCATATGCGCCTCAAACTTCCCCTCTGTTGACCCCAGCGTAATCGCCATGCCTTCGCTGGCCGCAAACACCGAATCAAATTCTTCCCTGGCCTGCCGCAACAGGCCGTCGACGATCCTATCGGTCGAGTCGGGGTCGTGATGGAACAGCACCAGCGTCTTTGCGCCGACTTCGCGCGCGACCTTTACGCCCTCCCGCCACGACGAATGTCCCCAGCCCTCGCGCGTAGCCGCCAACTGCTCCGGGGTGTACTGCGCGTCGTTGATAAAAATGTCCGCCCCTTGCGCCAGTTCCCGCAATTCGGCGTCGAGTTTGGTATCGCCGGGTTCGTTGTCGGTGGCGTAAACAATTGTGCCGCCGGGAGTTTCGATGCGATAGCCCAGGCAGCCTTGCGGATGATTCAGATGGCGGGCAGTAATTTTGTTTTCGCCGATGGTGAAGGACTCTCCGCCGCTCATTTCCATAAAATGCTTTTTCGCGGTCATGGCGGACATGTCCACGGGAAAGTACGGCATGGCCATTTGTGTTTCGAAAACCTGTTTCAAGCTGTCGCGGCCCAGATGCTTGGAACGAAAACTATAAAAATGGAAATTGTTGTTTTCGGTATAAAGCGGCGCAAAGAATGGAATGCCCTGGATGTGGTCCCAGTGATAGTGCGTGACGAAGATGTGCGTTTCGGAATTTCGTTCGCCGGAAGCAGGAGCGGTCCAGCGGCTGCCGAGAACGCGAAGACCGGTTCCACAGTCGAGAATAAACTGCGTGCCATCGGGCGCAGTCAGTTCCAGGCAAGGCGTGTTGCCGCCGTAGCGCCAGGTGGCGGGGTCCACCGTAGGCGTGGAACCGCGCACTCCCCAGAAGCTGAGCCTGGTGACCGGTTTGCCGGCCGAATTGTTTTCCGAGCCGCTCATCATTTTTCTAAGCATTTTCTGAGGTGTTGGTCACGGCGCCTGGTTTTCTCGCAACGCCAACAACAAGCCAAGAATGCGGAGAAACGGAACTGCGCGAGGCTCTACTTGATACTCGCAGCGGCAACGAAGAGCGTCAATTGATTCGCGGAGAGGGCGTGTCAAAGTGCCTAACAAGCAGGCGAACACAGGGAAGCTGGGCCTCGGGACAGGTACAATAGCAAAAGATGCATACCCACGGTCACAGCCACGGCGAGGGGCAGCCGCACCAGTGCGGAGATGCTCCTTCGCACAGCCATTCCTCGCAGAATCATTCTCACGATCACGGTCATTCTCATTCCCATGGGCCGGGCGGCCATGCGGGACACGCGCATCCGCCGATGCAACCAAGCGTGCTGGCGTGGGCGATGGCGGCAACATTGGGCCTGGTGGTGGCGGAAGTTTTCGGCGGCTTGCTGGGACACAGCATCGCGCTGCTGAATGATGCGGTGCACAACCTCTCCGACGTACCCGCGCTAGGAATTTCATGGCTGGCGATGCGCTGGGCGCAACGGCCGGCAGACGACGAAAAAACTTACGGATACCGGCGCGCCGGAGAGCTCGCCGCGTTCACGAATGCGGTGTTACTGGTGCTGCTTGCCTTGTGGCTGGGATGGGAGTCGATCGAACGTCTGCGTGCGCCGCAAAGTGTGGTGGAATCGTGGATGATCGGGACGTCGATCGCGGCGTTGGCAGTGAATGGCGGAATCACGCTGGCCCTGGTGCGCGGGCGCAGCGATTTGAATTTACGTAGCATTCTGGTGCACAACTTCGGTGACGCGCTTTCGAATGTCGCGATCATCGTGGGCGCCATCGTAATCGGCTACACCGGCTGGCATTGGATTGATCCGATCCTCGGTCTTGCCATTGGTTTGCTGGTGCTGTGGTCGAGTATTGGAATTTTGCGCGCATCGGCGCACGTGCTGCTGGAAGGGCGCCCGAAAGAACTGCGGATCGAGGAGGTGGCGCGGGCGATCCTGAAGGTTGACGGCGTCATGGAAGTTCACGACGTACACATCTGGTCGCTGGGCGGCGGCGAAATCGCCTTGTCGTGCCACGCGCGTGTGCCCGATATGCACATGGACAAGTGCGAAACAATACTTTCCGGCGTTAAGGAACTGCTGAAAGCCGAATACTCAATCGGCCATGTCACCGTACAGCTGGAACGCGCAGGACTGCCGGCGCAATCCGGCTACGTGATGCCGGAACCCGCCAAGCGCTGAACGATTCACGCGGATTTTCCTTTCCAACACTACTCAAAGGCAGTGTTGCTGGTTTTCCTCGTTTTTTCTTGGGAAAATAGCGTCAGTTCCCCGCGTTGTACAAACGATCCGCGAATTAGCCGGGAGGTTCCATGGGCAGAATTTCTCGAAGCTGGGATCTCGTCACCGATAGTTTTGCGATTTTGTGGAACGACAAGCAACTGCTGATGTTTCCGGTGCTTTCGGGAATCAGCTGCGTGGTGGTGACGTTTTTGCTGCTGGCCGGGGGCGCGCTAGTTTTTCAGCCGCAGCTGGCCAATTGGTCCACGCTGATTCCGCACGACAATCCGGGAGCGATGGCGCGTTCACCATACCTGATGGGAGCGCTGTTCGTGCTCTACCTGGCGAACTATTTCGTGATTATCTTTTTCAATGTAGCGCTGGTCGGAGTGGCCAACAGCCGGCTGACCGGAGGAAGCTGGACCTTCGATCAAGGATTGCAGCTGGCGTGGCAGAGAAAGTGGATCATTTTGCAGTGGGCGTTCATCGCGGCCACGGTCGGAATGGCTTTGCGCGCGTTGAGCGAACGCGCCGGCTTCCTGGGACGAATGGTCGTGGGAATCATCGGTGTCGCATGGAACCTGGCGAACTACTTCGTGGTGCCGGTGCTGGCCTTTGAGGACTTGAGCCCCGGCGCGGCGTTGTACCGCTCGGCTGAATTATTCAAGGAGACGTGGGGCGAAAAAGTAGTTGGTGGATTCAGCCTTGGGCTGATTTTCTTCGTGCTAATGCTACCAGGATTTGCCGTGTGGATTGGCGCGGTGCAGTTCTGGGGACGAACCGGCGTGATTCTGGGCGGCGTGCTGATGGGCGTTTATTTCCTGTTGTTGTCGGTAACCAGTTCCGCCGTGCAGGGAATTTTCAACGCGGCCCTGTACCGGTATGCGGTGGATCAGACGGCACCTCCGGGATTTTCGCCGGGCCTGTTTCGCGATGCGTGGACAGCGCGCGGCAGTTTGGAATATTGAAACTGAGAGAACAAGACTCGAAGAATGCCTAAGCGTGGAATTTGAAAATTGTTGGCCGCTTATTTCGTGCTTTCGTGGACCGTAAGCGGCGCTACGTTGAAACCATCGACCAGCAATGTGGCCTTAGCTGAGTCCAGCTCGCTCTTGCGAACGCTCACGCTGACTTCCCTTTTTTCACCCGGCATCAGGGAAATGTAGTTGTCCTGCCAGAACACGGGAAGAATTTCCTGGTGTTCCTTGCCTTTTACCAAACGAAGCCGAGTGAGAAACGCTACGCTTTTGCTGGTATTTTCAACGACCACGCGAAAAGACGAATCGTGCTCCGCACCCGCGGCAGGATGGAACGCAGCGCGTACCGACGTTTTTGGCAAATCCTGCAACGCCGTAAAGTCGGCGAATTCGGTTTGCGGCGTGTAATACCACTCGGTTTTGGCGTAGTCGAGGACGTCCTGCTTGGTGGAGAGCCAGTAAAAATTGCGGCTGAGCAGCTCGCCAGCCGAAGAGAAGAGTTGCAGGCCTAGGAAATACGTTGAGGAAATATCGGACGGCTCCGGAATAGCGATGGACCGGGCGACGCCATCGGCGGCAACATCGAGCGCCGTATCGCGAGAAAACTTCTCCGCGCCGGAAATATCGTAAAGCTGTGCCACCACTTTCAAGCCGGACTGCGCCTTCTGCGTACCGTTGACCACGGCAACGCTGCGATCGTCATACGAAAATTGAACGTGCACCGGCTCGAGCGCGATTTTGGAACCGAAGTAGCCGCCGGCCGGCCGCAAATCGTAGCCGTAGAGATGCCAGATCAAGCTGGGCCACGCATTGTTGAGCATCCACTGGATAATTCCAGTGGATTTGTATTTGTTGCGGCCGTAAGCCTCAAACATGGCGCGCTGACCTTCGTAGGTCATGGCCTGGGATTTCCAGGCCACGTCGGCGGCGTCCTTCGCTTTGCCATAGCGCATCTCCAAAGCGTGCATGAAAAGATCGATGGTCTTGAACTGTCCGCCGCCTGCGTGAAAATTCCAGACATCATTGGGCGGCCAGAGTTTGTCCTCTGGAATAAATGTTTTCAGTTCTTCCAACGGAGGCACGGCCGGGCCGGGGCTGGTTTCGGTGTTGAAGCCGTACGCGCCGCCGGCGCGCGTATCGAGCAGCCAGTAGTCAGGTGGTACGTAGTCGTACGGGCCGCTCATTTTTACCCCGGAATCTCCGGAAACTTCGGCCTTTTTTGCGGTCGCGGAAGAAAACACCGGCTTGGGCCAGCGGGTTTCTTTTTCGACGTCGAGGTAGGCCTGTTCGCGTTCGGCGGGCGGCGGATTGTCACTGCCGTTGAGCCATACCAACAGGCTGGGATGCTGACGCAAGCGCAACAACTGATCGCGCAACGAGCTGACGGAGACGCGCTTGTTTTCGTCGCCCCACTTACCCCATTTTTCCCAGGCGTCACAGCAGCACCATCCCGCCATAACTAAAATCCCGTCGCGATCAGCGCGACCCAGGAAAGATTCATCCTCGAACTTACCTTCCAGACGAATCGTATTCAGGCCCATTTCCTTGACATAGCGGATTTCGGCTTCGCGTTTCGATTCGTCCACGCGCAGCAGCATATCCGGCGCCCAACCGCCGCCGCGAATCAGGATTGGTTTGCCGTTCACTTTGAGCAAGCGGTAGCCGTCCGGCGTCATTTCGGAGTCGGTCTGGACAATCCCGAAACTGATCGATTGAGAATCGGAGACGGTCTGGCCGGTCGCTATTACAAACTCCAGCGCTAGCTTGTGCAGAAACGGTTCGCCCATCTGATAAGGCCACCACAGTTTGGGCCGCAGCAAATTGAGGCCCGGAACGGCATCGGGCGAAACGGTAATTTCCTTCGATTCGTTGGCGGCGAGTTCTACATCCTGCGAGAAATCGATGGCCAGGCCCCCGCCTGTGATTTTGCCGCGCAGCGTTCCCTTCACCGGCGTGCCGATGGAATTGTTGACGTATGCGTGGACGGTCAGGTGCGCAAGCTCGGCTTTAGGCAAATCGAGTCTGGTTTTGACAAACGGATGGCGCAGCGCCACTGGGCCGCTGGTGGAAATGACCACTTCCTGCCACAGGCCCATGTTCTTGTCCGGCGGAGTCGGATTCCAATCCACCCAGGTGATGCCGAGTTCGCCGGCGGCGGGTGCGGAAACAGCAACGGCAACGGCGTTTTTCTCACCGGGACGGACCAGCGCGGTTACGTTGAAATCGTAGCGGCGGAATGCCCCGACAACTTCGTCGGAGCCGGCCACTTTTTTCCCGTTGATCCAGATATCGGCGCGATAGTTGATGCCGCGGAATTGCATCCAGATTTGCTTGCCAGCATCGCTAGAGAGAAGTTCGAATTCCTCGCGATACCACCACGGAACGGCATAGGGGCTGTTCGACGGCATGTCCTGGTTGGCAAATTGACTGCCAATTTTGTATTCGACTCCCGGAAAATTGCGCAGATTCGTGCCGTAGTAAGGATTTGTGTAGACGCCATTCTCGACCAGGACCGCGAAAACAGTTTGTGGCACGGAAGTGGCGTACCAGCCTGGCGTCGCGAAGCCGGGTTGGGAAATCTTTTCGCCGGGCGCGGCAACTTGCGCCGAACTCTGCACCTTCCAGCCTTCACGCAAAACCGTCTGCGCGGACACCACGCCCGGGAAAGCACAAAGAAAAAGCAAGCTATTCAGGAGCGTGAATAAGCACCGCATCAGAAACTCTCTTGCCGCGAACAAACTCATAAAGAACATGGCTCCGTTTCATAAGCGGATTTCAGCTGCAAAGGGAGTACCACGTTGCGGCCGTAGTTTAGTGAAGCGCAGAAGGACAGGCAAGACGACAAAAGCGCTCCCCGTGGATCACGGAGAGCGCTTAGAAGTAGGCAAGTTCGAGGCTTACGCGAAGTTACTTCGCGGGCCAGATAAACGCGTTGTTGGCGTGGGAGAATTCGACGTCGTGGAGTTCGGTCTTTAGCTGTAGGCGCACGAATTTGCCCTTTGCGCCGCCGTCACCCACGAAGCCGAGCAGATATTGGTTGTTGAGATGCATATTGATTTCGTCGAGATACGGTTTGAACGAAACCGGCGCAGACGTGCCTAAATAATAGGTTTCACCGCCGGTTTGATCGGTCATCTTGGCGAGGTTGTTCTGCCCCATGTTGGCAAGAAAGAACGAGCGGCTGCGATGGCCAACCGTGGGCGAATAAATGCTCCACAGGTTGATGTTGGAACGCTGAGCTCGATCAACGGCAGTATCCACGTCGGGATAAAATGGCCCAAAGCCGCCGCGGAAATAGTCGATGCCGGAAGAGATGAGCAACAGCGAGCCGCGGCCGCCGGTTGCGGGCCACCGCTTTAGCCAGTCAATCACCGCCAGGTACGGACTGGACGCCGCCCCCAAATTACCGCGCGGAATGCGCAAGGCCTTGGCAGCGAGCGCATGGTCGGTGGTGAAATCCTGCGCGATCATAGCCGTGGAATTCGAGGCGTACGCGACGGCGACGGAAGTGCCGGCAGGTTGCGCCATAATGAAGTCGCGCAAATCGTTCCACTGAGTGGCCACGCTGGTGTCCAGCGCATCATCGATCAAAATGGCCAGTTCCAGCGAATCGCCTTTGGCCCAGCCGGCAATCTGCTTGCGCTCTTTGTTAACTGTCAACTGGACGTCGTCCTTGGAAACCGCAGGAGGTGCGGCATCCTTCTTGCCTATGGCGGTGACGGTGATGATAGCTTTGCCGCCGCCAGCAGGCGTCTGCGCCGCCAAGCCGGCGGACATACCTAAAAGAGCAAGACCCAGAAGCAGCACGGCCCTGCGAAGTTGTACGGTCATGACTGTTTCGCTCCCTTTCTAATTGTTCCAGTGAGTTGTTGCGGCGGCGCGGCTTCTGAAGCTATCTGATATACCATGCTCTGCTTTGCCTGTCACCCGCACTGGGTCACGGGAACACTGGTAAAACACGTGAGACCACGAAAAGATGCGCTGCCGGTCGTAGTCGCTGAAAAGTTCGATGTTTGCGTAATTGGAGGTGGCGCGACGGGCGCGGGATGCGCTCTGGACAGTCAACTGCGCGGACTACGCACTGCTCTTTTAGATGCAGGAGACTTCGCTTCGGCTGCATCGAGCGCTTCTACGAAACTGGTGCATGGCGGAGTGCGCTATCTGGAACAGGCCGTAAAGGGCCTGAATCTTGAAGAATATCGGATGGTGAAAAGCGCGCTCCGCGAGCGGCAATACATGTTGGCCAACGCTTCGCATCTTGCGCATCCTTCGCATTTTCTGGTGCCGGTGTATTCGTGGAGCAAGGCGCTCTACTACCTTGTTGGCATGAAGATGTACGACGCG
>Ga0157379_10003775_pt1 | contig 12896 bp, 10 predicted proteins | sample S25metaG_FD_121802 | JGI IMG/M metagenome (GOLD analysis project Ga0157379, IMG submission 121802) | Switchgrass rhizosphere microbial communities from Kellogg Biological Station, Michigan, USA - S2-5 metaG | ecosystem: Host-associated > Plants > Roots > Rhizosphere > Soil | place: USA... | reverse complement strand
TCGGCCCCTGTACCGAGAGCAGTTCCGAGGGCGGCGCCTATCGCCAGCCCGATGAGAGGCATGACTGCCTCGAAACTCGCGATGATCAGGCTGAGCCGCAGCCGGGTCCTTCGTGGTAGCCCCAGCATGCCGATCGCGGCGCTCACCGCGAAGGTGTCGAGGGAGAGCGGGAGGATCAGCGCCAGCAAGCGCAGCATGGCGTGACGGTAGCTACACGGTGCGTGGCCGCCAGGGCTCGCGCTCGTGCGCGAGCCAGACGAGCTCGGGCTCGAGCGCGCGCACCCGTAGCTGGCCCTCGCTGCTTGGCTCGTCGAGCTCGCCGAAGCGAACGGCCACGTCCCCGCCGACGACGACCGGACGCCCGCCGGTCTCGACGACGACCACCTGCATTCCGCGAGTGTGGCCCGGCGCCGGGACGAGGCGGAGTCCGGGCAGGAGCTCGAACTCGCCATCGACCGCCTCGTAGCGCACGCCGGGCGCCTCGACCCACTCGCGGATCGTGTAGTCGTCCTCGGTGCGCGCGTCCTCGAGCTCCTGCCGCTGAACATAGATCGGCCGTCCGGCGAAGAGGTGGTTGCCGCCGCGGTGGTCGAAGTGCAGGTGCGTGTTGACGACGAGGTCGACGCCGGCGAGGTCGAAGGCTTGCTCGCTCAGCGGGACGAGGCGGGGGTCGAAGTCGGCGATCTCCGGGCGCAGCTCCGTCATGCCGGTGTCGACCAGCACGCGGGCGTCGGGATGGTCGATGACGTGGACGTAGACCGGCAAGCGCTGCTCGTCCTCGACGAGCAGCTCGGCCACGAGCAGCGGCGTGATCGTGGGCGACGGCGGCACTCGCCCATCTTGCCACCGCCGCGCAGCGCATTGGGGGACCAGATGGGCACCAGAATGCGGTACCAGCGGAGTCGTGTCGGCTCGACGACGAGCCGCAGCGCGGGCTCGCGCAGCGACCCCGACCCCCCGGGGAAGACTCGCTGACGCAGCCGCCGTCGGCCTGGTGCCGGCATGAGCGCCGGCCGACCGAGGCGCTCGACCTGCTGACGCGACCCGCGTCGATGCTGCCGCACCTGCGAGCCGAGCGCGTTCGGCCGCCAACTGCGCCGCGACGGCTCGGGCGCGAGCCCGGTAGCGCGTTCCGGCTCGCGCTGCGCGAGGCCGGGTGGCGCCGCGCGCCGAGATCCGCGCGTGACCGCGCACCGGCGAGACGCCTGGGAGGCGCGTGAGCCGCCTGCGGTCGGTCGCCGACGTCGAGGACGCTGCTCGGGCAGCTGGGCTGGACATCCTGCGGACGCAGCTGCCCTAGGTCGCGGTCGGATGCCCGTATGTCTCGCGAAATCCGGGCGCGAGCGTCGCCCTTCTTATGCGAGCGTGGCTCTCCCCCGGCTAACCACTTGAGCATGAGGTATCCCATCTTCGGCAGCTTGTCGGGAGTCGCGGCGCTCGCCGGGTGAGCGCCGCGAAGCGTGTTCGCGATCTGGGATTCGCTTGCACCGCGCCGAGCCTGAAGCGTTCGGCTCATGTCGCACCGAGGACAGCAGCTGCTCGCCGAGCGGGTCCAGGCGCTGGAGCGCGGGCGCCTCAGCGCGCATATCCAGGTGCAACTCGTGAACGACGGCCCCGTCACGATCATCCTCGACGTCGAGACGCCATTACGTACAATTTTTCCACCGTGCTGAGGTTGCGGATCTCACGAGCCGGGTTCGGACGACTTCCGAGGCGATTGTGAAGGAGGCGCTGTATGTAGTCGGCGGCCTCGCGGTGGTCGCGTTCTTCATCGTTCGCCAGCGTCGAAGCGATCGCTTCAGCGAACGCTCTCTGCTCTTTCCGATCGGTCTCGGCATCTACGGCGTCATCTTGTTGACCGACACGTCCGAGCACCACGCGCTCAGCATCGCCTCAGCTCTGCTTCTCGTTCTGAGCGCCTTGGCATCTGTTGGCTTCGGCGTGATCCGGGGGCGAACGATCGAACTTTTCGAACGACGCGGTGAGTTGTGGGAACGTGCCTCGTGGACCACGATTGGCGTGGGCTGGGGTGGCCTCCTCGCGACCCGCGTCGCGCTGATCGGTGTCGCAGCTGCGATCGGAGCGAAGGTTGCCGCGTCGCCGACCTCGATCCCGCTTATGTTGGCGATCACCCTCGGAGCGCAGATGATCGTTGTCAGAGAGCGTGCCAGGGGGACGGGAGTTCCGATCGCGTCCTCCCGAGGAGCTCGACGACGTTTCTGGCGGACCTAGAGACCTCGCGGCGTAGCGCCCGAGCTTTCCCCTGACCCGCCGCGCCCGAGCTCGCCGAGCCCTTCTACGAACGCATCTGCGCGCACCGGACGCACGTTCGAGGCATATCGGTCACGGGTATCTCCCACGGAGCAAATGCGGTTCTTTTGCGTTTGCCCGCGGAAATCGGGATGGGCCGAGTAAGGATCGAACCTACGGCCTGACCCGCGCGGAGAGACCGCTCCTACGCCGAGACGCAACGATCGGAGATGCGCCGCGCCGCGGAGCGCTCGGGGATTGTGCAGCCGGCCGAGCGCTGAGCCTCGTGCGGCAGCTCGTAGCGCGGGACCCGGTGCTGGGGTTAGCCTGACACGGTGGTGTCGCAGCCTCCGTGAGTACGCCCGGCCGTTTTCGCGCTCTTCTCGGGAGCAGTCATAGGCGGCGTGCCTGATGGCGAGCCGCGAGATCGCCGTTGATCGGCTGCCCGAGGCGGGCTTCTCGCTGGAGGTGGTGCTGCTCGCGGATGCGCGTTTCGGAGCGGACTCCGACCGTGGGCCGCGTCGCCCGCATCGCCACGACTATCACGAGCTCGTCTGGACGCGGGGTGGATCCGGCCAGCATTTGATCGATGGTGAGGTCTCGCTCGTCGAGCCGAACACCATCACCTTGATCGGCCGTGGGCAGGTGCACGTCTTCGAGCGCGCCAGTGGCCTGTACGGCGCTCTCGTGCGGTTTGGCGAGGAGCTTCTTCACGGAGACTCGGCCACGGGCGCGAACCCGGCATGGCTCGTCGGAAACCGCTCGGTGCAAACGGTGGATGTGCCGCCGGGCGAGGTCGGCCGCCTGGAGGCAGTCGTCGAATTGCTGGCCGCCGAGACGCGCCGCCCGCCGGACTCCCACAGTGTCGCCCTCCAGCGGCACTTCGTCTCAGCGCTGCTGCTCTGGTGCGAGCGCTGGTACGAGGCGGGCCGCACGGAGCGGGGTGACGTTGACGACTCCGATCTTCAGCTGTACCGGCGCTTCACGGAGCTGCTCGAGCGTGACTACGTGCGTCATCACGACGCGCCGCACTTCGCGGAGGCTCTCGGCGTTCCGCAGGCCGCGCTCTCTCGCGCGTTGGTCAACGTGGCGGGCCGGGCGACGAAGGAGCTGATCACCGATCGGCGGATGCTGGAGGCGGCGCGGCTGCTGCGGTTCACCGAGATGAGCATCGGCGAGGTCGCATACCGGGCGGGGTACGGCGACCAGCTGTACTTCTCGCGCGCGTTCAAGCGCCAGTTCGGCGAGGCGCCGTCTGCGTATCGCGAACGGATGCGCGGACGCGCCCCGGAGCGCTGAGGCTTCGGGGCGCGTCTGATGCGAGTCGCTTACGAGGCGACTTTGAGCGCCGTGGCGTAGCTGCCGCCGAGGCCCGGCTGGATCGCCATGTGCACGTAGCCTGCGCCCTCGAGCTGGCGAGCGTGGGCGAGCGGGCCGGCGTCGATCACGCGCAGGCCCGCGCCCTCGGCGAACTCGCGGATCGTCTCCTTGGCGTCGTCGTCGTCGGAGGCGATGAAGACGTCGAGCGGCTGGCCGCCCACCTGCCCGTCGACGAGCGTGCCGGCGAACGTGGTGTTGAACGCCTTGACGACCTTCGCGCCCGGCGCCTTCTGCGCGATCTCCTGCGCAGCCGAGCCGGCCGCGACCGGTAGCGGCGCGTAGGTCTGCGGATCGACCGGGTTGGTGATGTCGACGATCGTCTTGCCATTCAGCTGATCGCCGTAGCGTCCGAGGATGTCGTCGAGCGCCTGGTACCAGACGGCGAGCACGACGACGTCGCCCGAGATCGGATCGCCGACCGTGCCCGTGCGCACCTCACCGGGCAGGTCGCCGGCGAGCGCCCGCGCCTTGTCCTCATCCGTGCCCAGAAGGGTGACGGTGTTGCCGCCGGCGAGTGCACGGGTTGCGATGCCGCGGGCCATGTTGCCGGTGCCGATGATGGTGATGTCCATGGTTTCCTGACTCTCGGGTTCGTTGTCTTGCTGCGCAGCATCGGGGCGGCCGGGGCCGATCGAAATGGACGGACTGCTCGAATCCATGCACTTCTTGGGCGGTGTCTCGAAGAAGTCCATGCATCGGCCCAGGTCCCCCATGCCTCAGCGCGCCGAGCGCTCGACACTCTGACCATGAGCAAGATCGAGACCACACGACCGGCCATCACGCCGGCACTCCCGAGCACGTTGCGGCTCGGCGCAGTCCACCTCACGGTCGCCGACCTCGACCGGGCCGTCGCCTGGTACGAGCGCTCGCTGGGCCTGCGTGTGCATACCCATGACAGCGCCAGGGCCGAGCTCGGCGACGCCGCACAGACCGTCGTCGTGCTCCACGAGAATCCCGACGCGCGGCCCGCCGGACGCCACGCCGGCCTCTACCACTACGCGCTGCTGCTCCCGACGCGCGAGGAGCTGGCCCGCGTCGCAGTCCGGTTGACGCAGACCCGCACCCGGATCCAGGGCGCGTCGGACCACGGCACGCACGAGGCGATCTACCTGGCCGACGTCGACGGTAACGGCATCGAGCTGGCCTGGGATCGCGACCGCCAGCGGTGGCCGGCCGGCCTGGGCTACGACCGCGGCCCCGCTCCGCTCGACTTCGAGAGCCTCTTGAGCACGGTCGCCGGCGAGCAGCCGACCGGCTTCGTGGCCGAGAGCCTCCGCATCGGCCACCTGCACCTGCACGTCGGGGACATTCAGCGGGCGCTCGCCTTCTACCGCGACATCTTGGGCTTCGAGCTGCAAGCGGACATCGGCTCGGCCGCGTTCGTCTCAGCCGGCGGCTACCACCACCACCTGGGGATCAACGTCTGGAACGGACAGGGCGTCGACGGCCCGCCGCCGCACACGACCGGCCTGCGCCGCTGGACGGTGGAGATTCCGAGCGACGCCGAGGTCGCCGCTCTGCGCGAGCGCCTCGAGGCCGCCGGGAGCACGGTCGAAGCGGTCGACGGGGGCTTCGAGGTGCGCGATCCGTGGGGCACCGCGCTCGCGGTCGTCTCGGCCGAAGCGACCGGGCATGGCCGCCGCGGCGCGGTACGGACCGACGAGCCCGCGTCATCGGAGGCGCAGCGATGAGCGGGCCGCACGTGCGGCGCGTTTCATGCGCCGATCCTACGCCGCGCGCGTGGAAGCCGCTCGAGGTTCAGGAGATCCCCGCACCTTTCCCGCACCGGGCTGTAGGTCCCACGCACCCTCAAGGGTCTCAGACGTACTGAAGGCGCCTCGTGGGCGCCTCCAGATTCTGTCCGTTTCCCTGATGGATAAAGGGATTGAAGGATGGAGCCGAGGGGTCTCGAACCCCTGACCTTCTGGTTGCAAACCAGATGCTCTCCCAGCTGAGCTACGGCCCCTCTCGCCAGTCAGGGTAGTCGATCCGGCGCGTGATCTCGTCGGCCAAGTGGCACACGCGGCGAGTGTCACTTGGCCGCGTCCGGAGCCTTGCCCAGCAGGCCGCGAACCGGCTGGCGAGGCGTGCAACGTCCGAGCGCGAGCTGCGGATCGTGCACAGGTGCTCGCGTCTTTTGCGTGCAAACCGCTACGATCGGACGTTCCGATGCCTTCGACTGCACATCGTGCCCACGAGTGCGCCATCTGCCGGCGCAGCTTCCTGGCCGGCGAGACAGTCCGCCTCTATCGCGACCATCCGAGCCGCGCCGCCGTGCGCGTCTGCGAGTTGTGTCCGTCGACTGCGGAGGCGCGCGGCTGGCTGCCCGCGGAGTCGACCGGGCGGCGGTTGCGCATGCCTGCCGACCCCGGGCGGCTGGAGCTCGCGGAGCGCCGCGATGCGCTCGTCGAGCGGCTCACGGGGCAGCTCGCGACGCTCGAGGAGGAGCTCGAGCAGGCGCGCGGCGTGCGTGAGGAGGCCGAGGCTGCGCAGACGGCGCTGGCTGCCGCGCACGGCGAGATCGATCGCCTCACGTCGCGGCTGGCATCGACTCGCAACGAGCTCGAGGCAGTGCTCACGGCTCGGCAGAAGGAGGCGGAGGAGCGCCGGGAGCTCAAGGCCGCGCTCAGCGCTGCGCAGGATGGCGGTGCCCCCGTTCCACCCGATGTGACTGCAGAGGTCGACCGCGTGCTGCGTGCGCGCGAGCGCGAGGCCGACGAGGGCGAGCTGATCGGCATCGCAGCGCGCGCGTTCAACCGCTCGCCGCACCTCGAGCGCGTCCGGGAGCTCGCGACCCGCCACGGCCGGCCCAAGGTCGCGCTCGGTGTGCACGGCGTCGATCTGCCGCGCCGCGTGTTCATCACCTTCACGTTCGGTGGGGAGTCGCGCACGTTCATCGTCGCGCTCGACCTCGTGGCGCGGAGCGCAAGCGTCGCGCGCGGCTCGTCCGACGACCGGCAGGCGCCGGCCGACCGCCCGGGGCGCTGGAGCCCCGAGGGCGGCGTCGAGCTTGCGGACTAGCGGCTAGTCCGAGCCCGCGAGCAGCGCGGCCAGCAGGGCCTTCTGCGCGTGCAGGCGGTTCTCCGCCTGATCCCAGACGGCCGAGCGCGGGCCATACAGCACCGATTCGTCGATCTCCTGGCCGTAGTGCGCGGGCAGGCAGTGCAGCACGACGCCGTCGGAGGCGAGCAGCGAGACGCGGCGCTCGTCGACGCGGTAGCCGGGCATCAAGGCGTCGAGCCGCTCGGCCGTCTCGACCTCCTGGCCCATCGAGACGAAGGCGTCGGTGACCAGCGCCTGGGCTTCGCGAGCGGCCTCGTCGGCATCTTCGGTGAGCGTCAGCGACCCGCCGCTCGCGGCGCTCATTGCTTCCGCGAAGTGCACCGTCGATTCGTCGAGCTGGTAGGCCTCGGGGGCCGCGACGACCATGTCCAGACCGGCGATCGCGCCGGCGCACACGAGCGAGCGGCAGACGTTGTTCGCGTCGCCGACGTAGGCGAGCCGGACGCCGCGGAGGTCCGGGCCGAATCGCTCACGCAGCGTCAGCAGATCGGCCAGCGCCTGGCACGGGTGGTGATCGTCGGAGAGCCCGTTGATGACCGGGACGTCGGCCCACGTGGCCAGCTCGTCGATGTCGGCCTGCGAGAACGTGCGGATCATGACCGCGTCGAGGTAGCGGGAGAGCACCATGGCCGTGTCGCGCACGGTCTCGCCGCGCCCCAGCTGGAGCTCGCCCTGGGCGAGGTGCAGCGCGTCGCCGCCCAGCTGGCTCATGCCGACCTCGAATGAGACCCGGGTGCGGGTGGAGGCCTTGTGGAAGATCATCCCGAGCGTGCGGCCGGCGCAGAGGCGGTGCGGAATGCGCTCCTGTTGCGCCGCCTTGAGCGCGAGGCCGAGGTCGAGCAGGCCGTCGAGCTCCTCGCGGCTCAGGTCCCGCGCGCGCAGAAAATCGCGTCCTGCCAGCGAAGCGGGAGGCGCGGGAAGCCCGTTTGCATGATCATTCACGTAAACGCAAGAGTATACGAGTGGTGACGACTAGACTTGGATCCGTGCACCCTGCCGGCGCGTCGTCCGAGATCCTTGATGATGCGCTCGCTGCAGCGTTTGCGCGGCACTTGACGCCTGCCGAGCTGTGCGACATCACGTGCGCGCTCCTGCATCGCCGCCTCGCGGTGCCGGTCGCGGTGTGGGTGCAGCGCAACGGCGAGCTCGCGCTGTGCGAACAGCGCGGCCAGGACTGGATCGTCGAGCGACGGGCACGCGTCGACGAACCCGGCGCCGTCGTGCAGCCGCTTGGGGCCGCGGCCCTGCTCGTTGCGGGCCCGGGCGCCGCGGAGCACGCCGGCCTGCTGCAGAGCTCGGCCGCGATGCTCAGCGACGCGCTGGGCGGCGAGCCGCCGGACACGGGCCAGCCCGCCGGCGCGCGCTGGCTCTGGCAGGCCTTCGCCCGCCTCGCAGAGGCGCGCGAGCACGGTGCGGTGCTGAGCGTCGTGGCGCGCGCCATCGGCAGCGCCCTGGGGCTCGCCTGCGTGCAGATCGGCGAGATCGTCGAAGGCGAGCTGGTGCTGGCGCAGACCTGGCTGCGTGACGAGCGCTCGCGCGAGCTCGCACTCGACGGCGAAGCGCTGGCGGGGCTCGCGACGGAGGGCGAGTACGAGCGCAGCGTCGAGCTCGAAGGCTGCCGGCTGGGCCTCCCGCTGCGCACTTCGACGGGCACGCACGGCTACCTCGTCGGCCTCGGTGGCAGGGGCGCGCTCGCAGCCGACCTCGTCGACGACTCGGCCCTCCTGGTCGCACATGCGGCCGTCGCGCTCGAAAGCCTGCGGGCCTTCGAGCGCAAGGAGGCCGAGGCCGCGACGGACGCCCTCACGGGGCTCGCCAACCACCGCAGCTTCCACGAGACGATGCGCGGGCTCGTCGCCGCCCGCTCGGCCGGGTTCGCGCTCGTCCTGGCCGACATCGACGACTTCAAGGAGCTCAACGACACGCGAGGGCACGTGGCGGGGGACGATGCGCTGCGCGACGTCGGCGCGCTCCTGCGGCGGGGGATGCGACCGGCCGACAGCGTCTTCCGCATCGGCGGCGAGGAGTTCGCGCTGCTGCTGCCGGAGACCACGAAGGCCAATGCGCGCACGGTCTGCCGGCGCCTGCAGCGCAGCCTCGCAGCCATCGACCTGGGCGGCTGGCGGCTGACGCTGTCGTTCGGCGTCGCCAGCTGGCCCGACGACGGCAGCGACCTGCGCGACCTGCTGCAGGCCGCCGACGCAGCCCTGTACGAGGCCAAGCGCCTCGGCAAGGATCGCATCACGTTTGCGGACGAGCGCCTGATCGCGCGGCGCTCGCCTTCGATGGCGGCACGTACGCGCCGCTCCTTCGAGCAGATGCGGCACCTGCAGACGCTCTCGCGCACGCTCTCGGCCGCGCAGCGCCCCGCCGATGTCGCGCGCTCGCTGTTGCGCGTCCTGCGGGAGACGCTGCCCCACGATCGCGCTGCGGTCTGGGTGCGCGTGGGCGACGACGTGGGGGTGGCGCCGATCGCGTCGTCCGGCACGCGCAAGCGCGTGGCGCTGGACGAGCTGCGGCCGCACGGGCAGGAGGCGATGCAGGGAGGGCAAGCGCTGCTCGTGGACCTGCCCGGCTCGACGCTGCTGGCCGCGCCGCTCGTGGGCGAGCATGCGACCGTCGGCGCGCTCGTGCTGGCCGGCGACGGCGAGGGCCGCTTCGACCGCGACGACGTGCGCATGCTCGAGGTCATGGCGCACGTGGCCGGGCTCGCATTCCAGAACGCCATCCTGCACGAGCAGGCCGCAGAGGAGCGGGCCCGCACCCAGGTGCTGCTCGACCTCGCGCGCGAGCTCGCCCACAGCGCCACGCCCGACGCGATCGGACAGGCCCTCACGCGCGCCGTGCTTGACCGCGTGCCCTGCGACCGCTGCTCGCTGTGGCTGCACGAGAACGGCGAGAGCGTGCGCTGCGGCAGCGCCGGTGCCGCCCCCGGCGAGGCGGTCGTCGAGCGCTATGAGCGCGACCGCTCGGCCGTCGCCGAGCTCCGGCTCGCCAACGGTGAGACGGTCGTGTCGTCGGCCAACGAGCGGGGTCTCCCCCCGGGATCGCAGTTCCCGCCGTCCGCCCTGACGGCCGACGTGCCCGTGCAGCTCCACGGCGCGCTGGTCGGGACGCTCAGCCTCCTGCGCCTGGACGGCGCGCCCTTCGCCGCCGCCGAGCTGGCGCTGCTCGAGGGCATGGCGCTGCAGGCCGCACTGGCGCTCGACGGGCAGCGCATCGCCGGCGAGCTCGAGGCGAGCTTCCTTGCCACGATCGACGCGCTCGTGCGCGCTCTCGAGGCACAGGACATGTACACGTCCGGCCATGCGCTCTCGATCGCCGACCTCGCGCGCCGCGTCGGACGCGTGCTCGGCCTGGATGCTGCGGCACTGCGCGACGTCGAGCACGCCGCGGTGCTGCACGACATCGGCAAGATCGGCATCCCGTCCGAGCTGCTGCGCAAGCGCGGCCCGCTCAGCACGGGCGAGCGCGAACACATGCGAGCCCATCCCGAGATCGGAGCCCGCATCCTGGAGCCCGTCGAGCGGCTGCGGCAGCTCGCGCCGCTCGTGCGCTTCTCGCACGAGTGCTGGGACGGCAGCGGCTACCCCGACGGTCTGGCCGGCGAGCAGATTCCGCTCGGGGCGCGCATCATCTCCGTGTGCGACGCCTTCGACGCGATGGTGTCGGATCGCCCCTATCGCGGCGGCCGCAGCACCGCCGAGGCCCTGGCCGAGCTGCGCACGAACGCGGGGACGCAGTTCGATCCTGCGGTCGTCGAGGCGTTCGAGCAGGCCGTGCGCGACCACCGTGCGCCCGCGCCCGCCCGCGTTGCGGGCGCCTGACCGTCCCCCGAAAACAGGAAAGCGGTGCGACCGGGGCAGGCATCCGGTCACACCGCTGTCTGAGTCCCAGCATCGCGGCCGGCACGTAAAGAGCGCGGCAAGACGCGACTCGCGGGTGTCAAGATGGCGTTCGATCCGTGACCGAGCTGCGCGACATCGATCTCGCCCTCGTCTCGTACCCCGAGAGCGAGTGGGCGGCCCTGGCGGGCCCGCCGCTGCTCGCGCGCATGCGTGACTCCGTCGGCATCGACGAGGACGAGCTGCGCGGGGCCGTCCGGCGCTCGCTCCTGCTCGCGGCTGCGGCGGGCGATCCCAACGACGCGATCGGCGCCGCGGACGCACGGGCCGTCACCGCCCTCTCGGAGGAGCTTGCGAGCGGCGAGCGCCGACGCGCTCTGGCGGATGCGATTCGCAGCGACCTGGCCCGGGCGACCGGCGCGCATCTGCCGCGTGCTGCCGCCGTTCTGCGCGAGCTCGCGGCTCCCGAGGAAGACCCGTTCCTCGCCTGGCGCCTGTTCTGCTCGGCACTCCTGGCCGCCTCGGCCCTCGAGGAGTGACTCCTCGGGAAACCGTGCGCAGCCCCTACCGGCTGCTCGTCCTCGCGCTCGCCTGCCAGGCGTCGATCTCGATCGTCCAGTGGGGGCTCGGCGTGATCGCGCCCGACCTGCAGAGCCGCTACGGCCTGAGCGCCGCGGGCCTCGGCGCCCTCGTGAACGCGACGGCGCTCGGCAATGCGGTCGCGCTGATCGTGGCCGGCGTGATCGTGGATCGCTCGGGGCCGCGCAAGCCGCTGCTCTACGCCGGCTCCGCCAGCGGCGTGCTGCTGATCGGCGGGTCGCAGCTCACCAATCCCGTCGGTCTCGGGATCGCGCTCTTCGCAAGTGGTGTGGCCGGGGCCGTCGTCGCCGTGGCTGCGACCGTGTCGGTGTTTTATGGCTTTCCGCCCGAGCGGCGCGGGTTCGCGCTCGGCATGCGCCAGATGTCGGTGGCGCTCGGCGGGCTGCTGGCCGCACTGCTGCTGCCGCTCGCCGTGCACCTCAGTGGCGTGCCACTCGCGCTCGGCCTGAGCGGGGCGCTCACGGCGGTCACGGCCGTCGTGTTCGCGCTCTACACGCCGCACGGGCCATTGGTGCCGCCGACAGCGGCGCGGCGCGTGATCGCGCCGTTCGAGGTGCTGAGGGCGCCGGGCATGCCGCGCTTGCTGGTCGTCGCGCTCTGCTACATCGTCGGGCTCACGACGGTGCTGACGTTCGGCGTGCCCGCGCTGCGGGACGGCGGAGCGAGCCGGGGCGACGGCAGCCTGCTGTTCGCGTTCGTAAGCCTGAGCGCGATGGCCGCGCGCATCGGCTGGGGCCGGCTCGCAGACTTCGGCGGAGGCAGGCGGCGCGTCGCCACCTTGCGCGATGTCGGCATCTTTGCCTCCGGTGCCGCGCTGCTCACCTGGCTCGTCTGGCCCCAGGGCACCGCCGCCCGCGTCGTGGCGCTGGTCGTGCTCAGCCTCGGTGCACTGGGCTTCAACGGCGTCCTCTACGTCATCGCGGGCGAGATCGCAGGCGCAGCGCGCGCCGGGCAGGCCGTCGCCCTGATGTCGACGGCGCTGTTCGGCGGCGGCGCGCTGGCTGCCGTTCCACTGGGAGCCCTCGCGGACGCCCAGGGCTACCGCAGCCTCTGGCTCGCCGCCTCCGTCGCGTCCGGCCTGGGCGTGCTCGCGACCCTGCGTCTCCGCCCGGTGCTGCTGCGGGAGCCGCTGCCGGAATAAGAGCACGCACCTATGCTGCTCTCGTGGCTGCGCCGTTTCGGGTCGGAGAGGAGCTCGAGCTCACCGTCGACTCGCTGGCAGCGGGTGGGCGTGGCGTCGCGCGCCATGATGGCGTCGTCGTTTTCGTCGATCGCGCGCTCCCGGGCGACCGGGTGATGGCGCGGATCCAGCGCGTGAAGCGCCGCCACGGCGAGGCGATCGCCTTCGAGCGCCTGTCCGGCGGGCCCGACCGCGTCGAGGCGCCCTGCCCGCACTTCGGAACGTGCGGCGGATGCCGCTGGCAGGACTTGCGCTACGAGCGGCAACTGGAGCACAAGCAGCAGCAGGTGATCGATGCGCTGCAGCGCATCGCAGGCCTACCCGAGCCGCCGATCGAGCCGATCGTGCCCGCCGTGCGCGAGTACGCCTATCGCAACAAGCTGGAGTACGCCTGGGCGAGCACGCCGGAGGGCATCTCGCTCGGCTTCCACAAGGCGGGCCGCTGGGAGGAGATCGTCCCCATCCAGGTCTGCCTGCTGACGGGCGACGCCGGCAACGCCGTGCGCGAGGCGTTTCGCGATTGGGCGCGCGCCGAGGGACACGTGGCGTACGACCAGCGCAGCAACACCGGGTTTCTG
>Ga0157379_10003774_pt1 | contig 12897 bp, 8 predicted proteins | sample S25metaG_FD_121802 | JGI IMG/M metagenome (GOLD analysis project Ga0157379, IMG submission 121802) | Switchgrass rhizosphere microbial communities from Kellogg Biological Station, Michigan, USA - S2-5 metaG | ecosystem: Host-associated > Plants > Roots > Rhizosphere > Soil | place: USA: Michigan... | reverse complement strand
CTGTCGATTGACAGCCACGGCCAGCTGACGCTCGGCCCGGCCACCGAGCTCGTGTTCGAGACGTCGGCGCCGTTTCTGTGGTCGATGATCGCGGAATCCGACGGCTCGCTGTTCGTCGGCACCGGCAACGAGGGCAAGGTCTTTCGAATCGATCCGCAGGGCAAAGGATCGCTGTTCTTCGACAGCACCGAGCTCGAGGCCCACGCGCTCGCGCCCGCGCCGAACGGCGGGATCTACGTCGGCACCTCGCCCGACGGCCGCATTTACAAAGTCGATCGCAACGGCACCGCGTCGCCGTTTTTCAGCTCCGAGGACAAGTACATCTGGGCGCTGGCGGTCGACACCAAGGGCAACCTGTTCGCAGCCACCGGCGACAAGGGGATCATCTACAAGATCGCACCGGACGGCAAAGGCGTGCCGTTCTACAAGACCAACGCGACGCACGCCACCGCGCTCGCGTTCGACAAGGCCGGTAATCTCCTGGCCGGTACCGGCACGCCGGGGAAAGTGCTGCGGATCGATCCGGAGGGGAAGGCGTTCGTCCTGCTCGATTCGCCGTTCCAGGAGATCCGCGCTCTCCGGTTCGACGACAAGGGCACGTTGTACGTGGTGGCCCTGAGTGGACGTCCCGGGAGCAGCGGCGGCGGCCCGCCGGCGCTGACGGACGATCGCCCCGACCGCCCGGCGGCGACGGAAGCCCGCGCGCCAATCCCGTCGGTGTCCGTCGAGGTCACCTCGATGTCGATCGTCGACGTTGGCGGGAGCAGCGGCGCCTCGACGCGGGAAGATCGCCGCCAGCCGAAGGGTGCCGTCTATCGCATCTCTCCCGACGGCGTGTGGGACCAGCTCTGGGAGTCGCGCGACGACGCGCCGTACGATCTGGCCTTCGATCAGAACGGCACGCTCGTCATCGGCACCGGCGGCAAGGGCAAGATCTACCGCCTCGAGGGCGACCCGCCGCGGCCGACCCTCCTGGCGCGGGCCAGCGCCCAGCAGGTGACCGCGTTCCACAAGGACGCGCGTGGCCGCCTGTACTACGCGACCGCGAATCCGGGAAAGGTCTTCAGGCTCTCGCCGGACCGCGCACCGCGGGGCACCTACGAATCCGACGTGCGCGACGCGCAGATGGTGTCCACCTGGGGCGCAATCAGCTGGCGCGCCAGCGTGCCGGCCGGCAGCCGCATCGAGATGTACACGCGGTCTGGGAATACCGAAACCCCAGACGACACCTGGAGCGCCTGGGCCGGGCCGTACGTCAACGCCGAAGGATCGCCGGTGACAAGCCCCAAGGCCCGCTACCTGCAATGGCGGTGCGTCGTCACCGGCCAGGGCGGCCCCGGGCCCGTGCTGACGTCGGTAACGGCGGCCTACCTGCAGCGCAACCTGCGGCCGGTGGTGCGCTCGATTACCGTGCATCCGCCAGGCATCGTGTTTCAGAAGCCGTTCTCGACGGGCGATCCGGAGCTCGCCGGCTTCGAGGATCAGTCGACGCCGGACCGTAAGCTCGCCGCCGCGGCCAGCGCCCAGCCCGGCTCATCGTCGTCGCTCGGCCGCCGCACCTACCAGAAATCGCTGCAAACGCTGATCTGGAAAGCGGACGACGAGAACGATGACGACCTGGTGTACGACGTGCTCTACCGGCGCGAAGGTGAGACGGCGTGGAAGACGCTGCGAAAGGCGACGCCGGAAGCCATTCTCGTGTGGGACACGACCACCATTCCGAACGGGACATATTTTGTGAAGATCGTCGCGTCCGACTCGGCGTCGAATCCGGCGGCGACCGCGCTGTCCGGCGAGCTGGACAGCGTCGCGTTCGAAGTGGACAACGCGCCGCCGGCGATTGTCGTCGGCAACGTCCGCGTCGATCGCGGGCGCACCATCATCCCCTTCGACGTCAAGGACGACCACTCCCCGATCCAGCGCGTCGAGTTCTCACAGGACGGCCAGCGCTGGCGCGGCGTTTTCCCGGTGGACGGGATTGCTGACTCCCGCGACGAGCACTACGAGCTGTCTGTGGACGGCGAGCTCGGCGAACGCGGCCTGACGCTTCGCGCGAGCGACTCGATGAACAACGTCGCGACGACCCACGTACCAGCGCCCCGTCGCAGATAATCGCGGACAGCCAATCGAACGCGGAACTCGCGGAGCTCGCGGAGCTCGCCAAGAAGATTTGGCTCTGCGTGCTTTGCGCGCTCGCGTGCCTGTTACGCGCGGACGGAGCGGATGTGGGTCGTCGTGTCCGCGCGCTTCTTTGGCGGCAGCGGCACGTCGAGCGGCTTGTTGGCGCGAACGGTCGCGCGCTCGACGAGCAGCAGCACCTGCGCGGTTCCCGGCAGGACCGGCTGCGCGGCGTCGAGACGTGAGCGCGACACGACGTCGAGCAGCCCTTCGATCAACTGCACTTGGCTCGCCGCGGTTTGTCGGCCGTTACGCAGCAGCGGCAAGTTCGGCAGGCGGCCCTGCCGGGTCAGCACCGCCTCGAGCGTGAAGACGGCGTCCTGCCCCGCCGACGCGTTCGCGCGTTGAAACCGCTCGGCCCAGCGCTCGCGACAGGCCAGCGTCTCTCCCAAATCGGTTACCGAGTCGCATTCGAGCGGTGTCGCCAGCACGTTGACGATCGCCGCCAGCGAATCGGGCCGTTCATCGGCCGCGAACCGCATCATGCCGAGCACGATGACCATGCAGACCAACGCCGCAGCGGCCGCCCCGAGCCCGGCGTACACGAAGTGCATGTCATCGAACAGTCCACGGACAGTGGTGACGAACGCCGCGTCCTCCTCGGCCTTGAGGCGGTTGACGACGTTGGCGTTGAAGGCGGCGGCTTCTTCGTGCGAGAAGGCAGGGCGGCTTGCCGCGCACGCCTGCAGCAGCGTCCGCACCTCACCAAGCTCCGCGAGCGCCGCGGCACAGTGATCGCACCACTCCAGATGCGAGCCGACCGCAATCTGATCCCGGACATCGAGCTCGCGATCGTGAAACGCTTGCAGCCGACGGCGCGCCGCCGCGCAGGAAAGCGGTCTCATGCCGTCCTCGCTTCGCGCAGCTCGAGCCGCAACGACTGGCGCGCGCGCGTGAGGCGCGATTTGACGGTGCCGATCGCGACGCCGAGGGAGAATGCGATCTCGTCGTAGCTCAGGCCGTCGATTTCGCGCAGCACGATGGCGGTGCGCTGATCGAAGGGCAGCTGATCGAGTGCCTGCTGCAGCCGCTCGGCCAGTTCCTTCTGGGCGAGGACGCGGTCCGGGGTCGTGTCGCCGTTCGACCGGAACTCGCCGTGCAGCGCGATGTGCTGATCGAGCGACACCTGATCCGCTCGGTGGCGCCGCCGCCAGAACCGGTGCCGGTTGCGCGCCTGGTTGACCGCGATGCGGTAGATCCAGGTGCGGAGGCTCGACTGACCGCGGAACCGGTGAATGGTGCGGAAGACGCGAAGGAAGACTTCCTGCGAGAGATCCAGCGCTTCGTCGTGATCGCCGAGCAGGTTCATGGCCAGCTGGACGACCATCCGCTGGTGTTCGGCCACGAGCTCCGAACAGGCCGATTCCTCCCCGGCCGAACAGCGCTGGATGAGCGCCGCCTCTCGGCCGCCTACGTCGCTCCAACTGGCAACGCGCGCCTGCTTCACGGAGATCTCCACTATACCAAGTTAGACCCCGGCCGTGGCCCAGGGTTCCACCTGGGGCTGCTAGGATAGACGCCAGGCCGCGGGCCCCCTATGAAACGCTCCCTTGCCGTCGTCGCGGTGCTGGCCCTGAGCGCCGCGGGGGCCGTCAGCGCTTGCCAGGCGGTGGCCAGGCAGCGGGATTACCGGAAGCTGCTGAGCCGCGGCGATACGGCGCTGCGCGAGGACCAGACCTTTGCGGCGATCGAGGCCTACAGCGGGGCGATTGCCCTGCGCGGCGACTCGATGCTGGCCTACCTGCGACGGGGTGAAACCTACCAGCGCCGTGGCGACCGCGGCGACCTCGACGCCGCCGCCCGCGATTTTCGTAAGGCGGCGTCGCTCGACCCCAGCGCCACCCACCCGCTCGAATCGCTGGGCGACGTGCTCTATCAGGTCCAGCGGTATGGCAATGCAGCCGACGCCTTCGCCGAGTGCCTGCGGCTGGACGATCGCTCGGCGCGCGTGAGCTACAAGCTCGCGCTGTCCCGCTACCGCGACGGCGACGTGAATGGCGCGCTCGCCGCCGTGAACCAGGCCGTGCGGCTGGACGATCGGATGGCCGACGCCTACTACCTCCTGGGGATCTGCCTGCGGGAACAACGCCGGTTGTCCGACGCGCTGCCAGCGCTCGAAAAGGCGGTCGCGCTTTCTCCGGGCTTGATCGCGGCACGCGAGGAACTGGCCGACGTGTTCGCGGCGCTCGGCCGGCGCGGAGACGAGCTGGAGCAGTTGCAGCTGCTGGCAGGGCTCGACCGGGATCACGTCGAACGTCAGGTGGCGGTCGGCCTGGCGCACGCGCGCGCCGGGCACTGGGATCTCGCCGTGCTCACGCTCGGGAATGCGCTCGAGCGCAACCCGGACGAACCGCAGATCTATCGGGCGCTGGGACAGGTCTGGCTGGAGCGTCCGCGCGACGACGGCGCCTTCTTGAGTAAGGCGCGGCAGGCGCTCGAGCGCGCCGCTGCGAGTACGAACGCGGGCAGCGACGTGTTGACCTTGTACGGGCGCGCGCTGCTGCAGGAGGGCGAGAACGAAGCGGCCGAGCATACGCTACGGCAGGCGACGAGCCGTTATCCGATCGAGCCGGCCGCGTTCCTGCTCTATGCGTCCGCCGCCGAAAGGCAGAATCATCCGGATGCCGCTCGCAACGCCCTCATTCTCTATGGCAGCGTCGTCCCTGAGGATCGCGACTTCGTGGCGCGCGCGTCGCGAATCGCGGCGTTGTCGCTGCGGCTCAACGACCCTGACACCGCGGTCGAATGGCTGGACCAGGCGGCGTCCGCCAGCCCGAACGATACGAAGCTGATCGCGCTCCTCGCAGAGGCCCAGCTGAAAGCCGGCGACACCGAAGCGGCGTCGGCGTCGATCGAACGCGGCCTGGCCAAAGAGCCGGCGAACGCCGCGCTTCGGAGCGTGAAGCTGCGGGCCGACGCCCTCAAAGCGAAACGCTGACTCGCCGCGACTACAGCAGCGTGGTGCGCGGATTGGCGTGGCCGTCGTTCAATGCCACGCACACCATATTGAGCCGGTAGTACAGATCGTCGAGAAATGCTTTCTGCGAGACGAGCGAAAACAGGTGATGCTCGGCGATGGTCACGATCTGTACGTGCGCACCCGGCCCGGTCATCCACGCGAGCAGGTGACGTTGCTGGTCCAGGTTGAGCGCATCAGCGCCCCAGATAATCATCGCGCCGCTGGTGATCCGTGGCGGATCGGTGGCGACTGCGGGACGCCACTGCCAGATCGGTGTTCTCAGCTGTGGCCGGAGCCGCGACAGAGCCGGGCTGACATTGGCGTCGTCACCCACGAGGAGCACGTGCGGATGCCACTCGCGGAACCACGGCGGCTCGTTGACGTGTCGCGCCGTCGCAACGGGGAATCTGTCGGGTGGGGCGAACGCTTGAAGCATGTCTGTGTGCCTGTCAGTCCGTAAAGTGGCGGACCCAACTCCCGAGCAACGTAGATGCCATCCGGTCGATCCATAAGCAGACGAGGATAAGCTCTGCCGACGTCTCACCCTGATACAGCAGTTGTAATGCTTTGATTCGATGAGCCGGCTCGTTGCACGGCACTCGATTTAATTCCTGCCCAAATCCTCCGGTTCGCGCTGGCACCAAACCTGCTGAGTTTTTGCCGAGGTTTGGCGCCAGTGAGTGGTTCGTGTCTTCTGCGCACGCTGTCGCGCACGGTTTTCGTAATTGCAAGCGCTCTCGCTCTAGCCACCCCTCGGGCCGTCGAGGCCCAGACCGGCGCCAACGTCCTGGTCGTGATCAACCACGCCAGTTCCGCCAGCGAAACCATCGGACGTCGGTACGCGGAGCGGCGTGGCGTCCCCGAACACAACCTGTGCGTCCTGCAGCTGCCGCTCGACGAGTCGGTCAATCGCGAGTTCTACGACACGCAGATCGAGCAGCCGATCTGGGCCTGCATCGCAAACCGGCAGGCACAGGATCGAATCCTTTACATTGTGCTGACCAAGGATGTACCGATTCGAATCAGCGGTAGCAGCGGACGATCGGGCACCAACGCGAGCGTCGATTCAGAGCTGACGCTGCTCTACCGGCGCCGCACCGGCGCGTCGGTTCCGGTCGTGGGCTTCGTACCCAATCCCTACTTCGCCGGCGCCACCGCCTCGGCGACGGTCGAACCGTTCACGCATCGCTCGCACGATATCTATCTCGTCACACGGCTCGATGGTTACACGCTGCAGGATGCACTCGCGCTCATCGACCGCGCCGCCGCGCCGACGGCGGACGGCATGTTTGCCCTCGACAAGCGAGCGGCGGATGGCGAGCTGGTTCCCAACCGATGGCTCGGCGCGGCCGCCGAACGTCTGGCGGCGCAGGGACTCGGCAACCGAATCGCACCGGCCGGAACGGCGGCCGGGCGCCACGCAATCGGCCTGCTGGGCTACTACTCCTGGGGATCGAACGAGGCAAGCAACCGCCGCCGGGCCGCCGATGTCACGTTCTATCCTGGAGCACTCGCCGGCATGTTTGTCAGCACGGACGGCCGGACGTTCAAAGAACCGCCAGCGTCGTGGCAGCCCGGCGACAGCGCGCCGAACGCGAGGTTCGCCGGCACCTCCGATTCGCTGGCCGCGGACCTCATCCGCGCGGGCGTGACGGGCGTATCCGCGAATATCGACGAGCCCTATCTCGATGCGTCGATTCGACCCGACATTCTGTTTCCGGCCTATGTCGGCGGCCGCAATCTGGCGGAATCGTTCTACGCCGCGATGCCCTATCTAAGTTGGCAGACACTCATCGTCGGCGACCCGCTGTGCGCACCGTTTCCGCGCCAGCCCCTCACCGCCGAGGCCACCGACCCGCCGATCGAGACCACGACCGAGTTGCCGGCCGAGTTCAGCCGCCGAAAGCTTGCGAACATCTATCCGGCGATTTCGCGGTCTGCGGTCGTCGCGTTCATGAAGTTCCAATCGCGTGCACTCCACGGCGACACAGCGGGCGCACGCAAGGCACTCGAAGCGGCAATCGCCGCCGAGCCGCGGTTCATTCCGGCGCGGATCGAACTGGCGCTGATCGACGACCGCGCCGGCAACCGCGAATCGGCCATCGAGCAGTACCGCGCCATCCTGACCTACAGCCCCAACGATCCGCTCGCGCTCAACAACCTCGCGTACGCGCTCGCCGTGTATTGCAACAATCCCGAAGAGGCACTGCCGATCGCCCAGCGCGCAACCGTCGTCGCGCGTGAAGATCCGACACTCCTCGGCGGTGCGAGCATCGCGAACTACTACTCACTGGGCACGTATCGGCGCGAGCCGCTGGTGCCCTACTCGCTCGACACACTGGCGTGGGTGCAGCATCTGCTGGGTCGCCACATGGAAGCGGCGAGCACCATTCGAGACGCGCTGGCCGCCGACGCCGGCTTCGCACCCGATCTCCGGTGGCATGCGGCGATCATCTACGCTGCCATCGACGATATGCATCAGGCGTCGGCCGAATTGAGCGCGGCGGTCACCGCCGATCCCACGCTCGTGAATCGTGCGGAGATTCAGCAGCTGCAGCAGCAACTCGCTGTCAGAAAATTCTGATCTCCGTTAGAATTGGAGAGGTTTTCGCCGAATGGCCGCACGTCCGCAGCGACAGCACCCGTTAGACCGATCGGAACCAGCTCACCCGTTTCTGCGTCCGCATCGACCAGCAGCTCAACCGGAGGCGCCGCCTCCGATCGCACCGAAGGAGCGCTTCGAACCACGATGGACCGAGCGCCTGTGGGTACGGCTGGTGTGCCTCGCACTCAAGCCGTTCAGCTGGCTGCTTCGTTGCAAATGCTGCTGGCGGGGCCGGCTCCGAGCGAAGATTGGCAACCATCGGGATCATCTCGTGCTCTTGCACGTCTGCCCCGTATGCGACGCTGCGCGACCCGCCCCCTCCTGGCTGCAGCCAGCATCACGCCGGAAGCGCCGCCTCGCCGTCTAACCTGCCGCATCGTTTACTCAGCCTCTGACGTCGCGTTCGACTCGTTGGACGCGATGCCAAGGCGCGTCATCAGTTTCGTCAGTCCCTGACGCGACACGCCGAGCTCGTCCGCGGCACGGCTCCGATGCCCGCCGCTTCGCACGAGAGCGGCCCGGATGAACTGCTCGTCGAAGACACGGCGCGCCGCATCGAGGCGCCACGACTCGTCTCGCCGTCCACAGAACGCGGGCGGCAGCGCCGTCGGCGGCACGACACCCCGCTTCGGGGTGCGCACAGCGAGTGCGGCCAGTACATTCTGCAGCTCGCGGACATTCCCCGGCCAGTCGTAGCGCGCCAGAGCTGCAATCGTCGCCGCGCTCAGCGCTGCGCGGCTGCCCACGCGCTCGGTCGCGTCGCGCCAGATGTGTTCGGCCAGCAGCGCGATGTCCTCGCGGCGCTCGCGGAGCGGCGGCAGGGTGATGCGGATGACATCCAGCCGGTACAACAAATCGAGCCGGAAGCGGCCGGCCTCGACTTCCGCGGGCAGCTGACGGTTCGTCGCCGCGACGATGCGAACGTCGATCCGGCGGGAGGCGTTCTCGCCGATACGCCGCAATTCGCCTTCCTGAATCACCCGGAGCACTTTCGCTTGCGCGCGCAGCGAGAGCTCGCCGATTTCATCGAGGAACAACGTACCGCCGTGCGCCTCTTCGAACACCCCGGCACGCTCTGATAAGGCGCCGGTAAACGAGCCGCGCGCGTGGCCGAACAGCTCGGCCTCTACCAGGTCGTCGGGGAGCGCGGCACAGTTTAGAGTCGAAAACGCGCGGTCGCGGCGCGCGCCAAGGCGATGAATCGCCCGTGCGACCAGCTCCTTGCCACTGCCGCTCTCGCCGTCGATCAGGACGGCGAACGGCGCCGCCGCCGCGCGTTCGATGGCGCGCCGCAGATCAACCATCGCCGGCGTGACGCCGATCATTCCGCCGAGAGCCGCGGCGGGCGGCTGATTTCGACGCACGAGCGCCGCGGACACCAGCGGCGCCGCCGCCGTCGCCGCCATTGTCAACACGGCGGCGGCGCGCGACAGGTCGTACGTGGATCCAACGGTCCAGCGCGCGCACAGCGCGGCGATCGGTGTGCCGCCATACTGCACCGGCGCCGCGGCCTCGGTTCGATCGCCGCAGCGGTGCGGGGCGATGGTGATTCCGGCCGCAATCGCCCGCTCCGAGATGTCGCCGTCCAGGCGCACGCCATCGCCGACGAGGACGTCGCAGTGGCCGTTCCGGCTGGTCACCACACCCACCGCTGCCGCGTGCAATTGCGCCCGGATCCGGCCGCACAAATCCTTCAACACGGCCGCCTCGTCTTCCGCGGTCTGACACGCACGGAGAATGGCGACGACATCGCCGACCTCGCAGGCTGCCGGCAATGACGTACCTGCCGCCGGCGTAGCGCCCGGCAGGTACAGGGCGAGTGCCTTCAGGCCCGTCGATGCGATCTGCCGACGCAGGAGCTCGCTGCTGTCGGCGCCGGCGTTCGCGGCGGCCAGGAGATCCCACTGCGTACGGAGGAGAGGCGGCAGCTTCGCTCTGATACGCGTTAGCCGCTGCAGCTGCGCTTGCGCGGAGGCCGTTCGACCGCGCCGCCGTTCGGCCTCCACAAGCAGGAGCCGCGCCTTCAGGCTGCGCAGCGGATCGTGCGCCGCCCGCGCCGCAGCCGTCGATTCGGCCACGTCGCGGTCGACGGCGTCCAGATCGCCGACCGCGAGGTGAACGAACGCGGCTGTACTCGCGATCGCGGCCACTGTGCGCGGATCGCCGCATCCCTGGTACCGCTGCTTCGCATCCGCGATCGTCGACATCGCCGACCGCAAGTCCATCCGCCCCACCGCGATCCGCGCCGCCAGCCTCGAGTGGCGCGACCCGAGCGTCACGGACACGCCGTCGGGTAGCGCGCCGAGTACCGTCTGGGCGTCGGCATACTGACCGCCCCAGAACAGGCAACGCGCCAGCGAGAGAGACGCAGCGGTCGATGGCGCGCGGTCGTCCGCGGCTTTCGCAGCAGCCAGCGCCGCGCCCAGGACACGCTCCGCTTCGTCGAGCCGGGCCAGGCTCACCCATGCGTCGCCCGCGAGCGTGGCGATGTCGATCAACAGGCGATCGCAGCCAGCGCGCACCGCATAGCCCTGCGCCTCGTCGAGCGCTGTTTGCGCGTCCCGGGCCCGACCCCGGTGAAGAAGGGCACCAGCCAGCGATATCGCGCCATCGGCAGCGTCGGACCAACTCGCCCGACGCGCCAGACCACCGATAGCCTGTCGAAGGTGTCGAATTCCAGGCGCGTGACGGCCCGCTGCCAGTTGGAGACGCGCCGCGTCGACACGCCGGCGAAGGGTCGCCAGTTCCCCGGGGGCAGGCCACGTCGAGGCGACAGCGGCGGCATCTGTCGCTTCGAGGTCGTCGTTGACGGCGCCCTGCCACCCGTACACGGCGGTCCGCTCCGCGGCGCGCGGCGGGCCTGACTGCCGCGCCGCATTTCGATTCGTGACCGGGCCGGGCCAGAGCGCTTGCACGAAACGTCCCGGCAGCCCTCGCGCGTGACGCGCCGCCTGCCGCACCGCTCTGATCGCCCGGATGTCCATCCGTTCGACATCGGGTCGAACAGCCGCCATCAGCATGTCGGGATCGATTCGCTCGACCGCAACGGTGTCTACGCCTCTCACCTCGTTGTCTCCGGCGAGCAGCAGGACGTGTGCCTGCGGCGTCGTCGTCATCGCCCGAAGGAATGGAGAAAAACCGTTCGCCGGCCCGCGATGGATGATGAACAGGCTGCGACCGCGGCACACCTCTGCATATCGGGAGCCGACGAGCAGCGAGGCGATCGGAACGAAGCCCTGCTGGCGCGCGGTCCGCGCCAGGTCGCCCACGATTGTCGTCCTTCCCGATCCCGCGGGCCCGACCAGGACAATCACGTGAGGCCGATCGCCACATGGCGCTCGAAACATCTCCGCAAGCGCAGCAACGATCGGACGGGGGATGACGCTGATTCCACACATGTCCAGGGGCAAAGCCTCGCAACACGGGTCGACCGGCGATCGGTATCCGGTTCCCGTATCGGGTAGCACGACCGCACCAGTCTCCGCGGAATAGACCGCCGTGTGCGCGTCCAGCGGCGCGGTCAACGCATTCGATCGGAAGAAGCGATTGGCACGTTCACGCACCGCGCCTGCAACGTCTGGCGACCCTTGACAGATTTCAGTACAACGCCAGGCTTCAAATCGCGACGTTTCGCCGACGATGCCAAAATCCACCAGCGGCGCGATTGCTCGATGGCGCAAACGATGCAGCCAGTCGCACCGCCCTGACCATCGAGCCTGCTCGGAGGCGCCACCCGCCGTCCCAATCGCGAGGATGACATGCGCACCGGTCGCAAGGTCGATCGCGCGGCGCATCCCATGTTCGATTCCATCCTCGAGTACGAATCGGTCAGCGACGAGCTGCATTGATGCCTCCATCGGTCGGTAGTCGCGACGCGGTGCAAAAATGCCGCCTGTGTTTTTGGATAGAATGAGGCGCTCATGCTGCGCTTTCTCACCGCCGGCGAATCGCACGGCCAGGCGCTCGTTGCGATTCTCGAAGGGATGCCGGCGGGCCTTTCGATCGATTTCGAAGCGATCACGATGCAGCTGCGTCGCCGGCAAACCGGGTACGGGCGCGGCCGCCGCATGGCGATCGAATCGGACCGCGCGCAGGCGCTCAGCGGCATCCGTCACGGCGTGTCCACCGGCGCGCCGATCGCCCTGCAGATCCCGAACAAGGACTGGGAGAACTGGCAGCGCACGATGCACGTCGAAGCGACGATGCCCGAGGGCGCGACCGGGGCCGATCGATCGGAAGTGACGCGCCCGCGGCCGGGGCACGCCGACCTTGCCGGCTTCATCAAATACGGCCACGACGACATGCGCAACATCCTCGAACGCGCCAGCGCCCGCGAGACCGCGGCGCGCGTCGCCGTCGGGGCAATCGCCCGGCAGCTGCTTCAAGTCGTCGGGGTTGAGATCGTCAGCCACGTGACGGGCATCGGCTCGGCCGTCGTCACGGATCCGCTCGCGATTGGGTTCGACGAGGCTCGGGCGATCTCTACCGAATCACCGTTGCATTGCGCGGACACCGAGATCGAGCGGCAGATGATCGCGGAGATCGATCGCGCGCGGGATGCCGGCGACACGATGGGCGGCAGCTTCGAGGTGATCGCGCACGCGGTGCCGTTCGGGCTGGGCAGCCATGTGCAGTGGGACCGAAAGCTCGATGGCCGTCTGGCCCAGGCCCTGATGTCGATTCCCGCCATCAAGGCGGTCGGCATCGGCCGCGGCCCCGCGGTCGCCACCGTGCCGGGATCACGGGTTCACGACGAGATCCTTCCCGGTAACGCCAAGGCAGCGGTTCCGCTGCGACGGCCGACCAACAACGCCGGCGGCCTCGAAGGCGGGGTGACCAACGGCGAGGATCTACGGGTGACCGGTTACATGAAACCGATTTCCACGTTGATGAAGCCGCTGCGCTCCGTCGATCTTGCCACCATGACCGAAAGTCCGGCCGCGATCGAACGCAGTGACGTCTGCGCCGTTCCGGCAGCCGCCGTGGTCGCCGAAGCGATGGTCGCGATCGTCCTTGCCGACGCCGTCGTCGAAAAATTCGGCGGCGATTCAGTGGAGGAACTGGTCGCGAACTGGCAAGCGTTCACCAATCGAACCGCTGCGCGCTTTCAGCGCGCGCCCCGATAGAACGCAAAGATCGCCAAGACCGCAAAGAT
>Ga0157379_10003772_pt1 | contig 12898 bp, 17 predicted proteins | sample S25metaG_FD_121802 | JGI IMG/M metagenome (GOLD analysis project Ga0157379, IMG submission 121802) | Switchgrass rhizosphere microbial communities from Kellogg Biological Station, Michigan, USA - S2-5 metaG | ecosystem: Host-associated > Plants > Roots > Rhizosphere > Soil | place: USA... | reverse complement strand
GGGGGTGGGTGGGGGGGGGGGGAGGTTAGAAGCCTACCAAAGATGGAGGAAATACGAGAGGGATCATGGCAGAAAGGATGTAGGAAGGAGTCGTGGGCGTCCTTATCAACGAAATGAAATGCCCAAATATTGGTACAGAAAAATTTATCAATGCAAAATATCAAGTATAATACACTCATCTAATTTCCCCCCAAAAAAATACAGATAAACATGAAGGCTCAGCCATAAATGAATATCGCCAGAAAATACGAGATAAGAAAGTCCAGTAATGAACTGGGTATGCAGTCCATCAGGAAAGGTATTATGAGGGTATAAGGTACTTAGGTAGATAGGAATAAAGGGAATTTGGGGTTTGGATCATTTTGACATGACCCACTGTCGCACTACCTGGGAACCCCCGACTTCCGGATGGAGGAGAACAGCTGACAGCCAATGTTGTAGACGGCGACGGCGAGACTCGAGAAACGCGGGACGATAACGAGCTGCAAGGATAAAAGGAGCGGAAAGGGGAGAAAAAGATGTAAGACATTAGCACTTGAGGGGGATATCAAACACTCTTACCCAGAGGGGATTTCGGTGGTAAAGATGATATGTTGTGTATTAGCTCGCCCTGTGATTACAGAATCAGTTAACGGGGAGATTGGGTCCGCGGGGTGGTTGATACTCACAGGTAATGATTTGCGAAGTGCTACATATAGTTGCTCGAAGTCGCTATAACGCTTTAGGATATGGAAGGTTGTTCCCTATAAGACTATGAGGAGAAAATCCAGATAAATTAAAATGGTGAATACCTCTCTTGTTATTACAGCAACGTCATAGACTGAAACGCCCGTAAGTAAAAGTAGTTCAGCCAAAGTTAAGACAACACCTAACCAACATACGCCCCGCCCATTTTATCGCCTACACTTGTCCAGCCACATATTCGAACATCTTTGGTGAAACCCATGCTCTCTCCGCGGCTGTCCCCCAAACAAATCTCACCAGAGATCAGCGAGCGAGTTTCAAGTGTTGGTGATCTGCCTCTTGGCACCGAAAACTGATCAAACAAGAATTGATCAATGGATTATGTTCAAAATGTTGCAGAAGCTTATAAGGAAACGCACACCAAAGTTTTGTTGCTCAAACTCTTCGTAAAAAGCTGATTCCTCTTCCACGTCTACATGATCTTGAGGAATGACCACCAGAAGACCTTTGGAATTGGCAAAGGGATGGGATGGCACCGGCGTTGTTGACGTTGACATAATACTATCCTCATAGGACGTCTCTGACGACGACGACGACGACGTTGCGGTGTGAGGCATGAAAAGAAGGGATGGTGGGGAGCGAAGAGTCCGTCAACCGATACAAGGGTCTTACACCGTCCTGACATAATCCTTCGGCGTGAGAACCCCAGCGGGAGGATCGGCAGATCACAGCCAATCGAGTTATTTCTGTCCCTGAATGTGGACCTGGTTGTTTACCGTTTTCGGACGTTGAATTGCACCGCCTTGACAGTTTGTTAACGTTCTCCCAAGTCTTTTCCAAGAGTCTTGAATCATATACGGGTCAAACTGCAATTTGAACAATCAAAATCTTTTTCAATGGCTACATATTCGGATCCAATCATTTACAGGAGGCAGGTACAACCATTAACGTTTGATGCGCAGTCTGTAACTTATAAGGTGAGCACCTCTCTTTTTCTCTCTTTTTCATGGCTGACATTGACTGAAATATTTCTTTGTTTAGTAGACCTATGTATTAACTGGGCGACGAAGTCCAGCAAATCAAAACAGTCGTGATTCATGTTCCAATTTTATCTTGGAGCGGATCCAGTGACGACAGTCAGGATGATACTTCTTGCCTTTGAACCTTTGGACTTGATCCAATACGACGGATGGGGGCACATTTCATTTTCCTCTAATCTAGAATTTTTTTGGACAACTCCACATAGTCGTGGCAACCATTCACTGGGAGGGTGGCGGGCCGGTCTGTTACGCCGGGCGATGCAAAGTATTCTTATGATCTCCAGTGTCTGAAAGTCTCTTGAAGTTTAATGCACAACGTTAATGATCCCACAAGAACCAGTTCTACCTTTTATACTAGCTCATGGTGGTCTTTGCTTCTCTTTCATGGATGGAACGCCACGAAAGCACAGACGGAGAGAAAATGCACGACGATTCACCGTAGAAAAGGCTAATTAGATTCAAACTTACTTAGTGCGTTCATGTGTCTTTAAATTTTTCATTTTGGTGAGGTAGCTGAGTAACCTTTACTCCCTAAGAGGGTAAGTCGGTGGTATTTCACGGGCCGTCTCCAATAAATCAGTATGCTTTTGGGGCCTTCTAATTTCATAAACATTAGAACTGGAACCCCATTAGACTGCTGATATAGGTATAAAGCTAGGTTGGAAGGCAAAGGGTTATCTGAGTTCAGACACTACAAGATGCAACTTTCTACTTTGGTCTTGCTTTTGCCCATTGTTTTGGCTGCTGCTACGCCGTTGTCCCCTGAAAAGCGTCAGGTTGACACTTCCCAAGTAACGACTTTTTATCAACGGCCGTAATGTTTGTTACTCATCATGACCTTTCTATAGCACTGTGGTCAGTGGGACACGGTCACTGCGGGCAACTATGAGCTTTTCCTCGATCAATGGGGTGCATCTGGGGCAACTTCTGGCTCTCAATGTGCTCAGATTACAAGCATGAGCGGAAGTACCATTGCTTGGAAGGTGCCGTCATTCTAGACTATCTCCTACCGATTTCTAAACTCAAAGTTGGACTTTCAGACGACTTTCAATTGGGTTGGAGGCAACGGTGTAAAGAGTTTCACTAACATCCAACAAAACGCTGGCGTCAACAGGCAACTCAGCGCTATCAAGTCTATGCCAGTCAGCCTTTCTTTGATTGAATGTATCGCAAAGCTACTAATTCACGGATTTATAACAGGCCACCTGGAAATGGGCCATGTCCTCTTCCTCCATCGTGGCAGATGTTGCCTTCGATATTTTCACCTCATCCACTTCGGGAGGTGCCAATGTCAATGAAATTATGATCTGGCTCGCCAACTATAATGCAGGACCAATATCGTCGCAGTATAATTCCGACGGTACCCCCAAAGCTGTAGCGTCTAATATTTCCCTTGGAGGACACACATGGAACCTGTATACCGGTTCCAATGGAGCTAATAACGTCTTCTCGTTCTTGCCAACTTCTGGAACCATCACCAGCTTTAGTGCCGATGTCCTTCCTTTCTTCACCGTAAGCTGCCACGATCGCTCCCATTAACTGTAACATTGATAATGCTTTCCGCAGTATCTGATTCAACATCAAGGTGTCTCTGCTTCCCAATATTTGAAGACCGTTCAAGCGGGCACAGAACCCACGACTGGAAGTGCAACTCTGACGACTAGCGCATACAGCATCGCTATCAACTAGGAGGTAAAAGTAGTTGGCATTGGCTTCTTTCGAGTACCTCACTCAAGCTTTGTATGTACATCTTGAATATGATTCTCAGCCAGTTTTGTACTCCGTCGAACATTTGGGCGAGTCGCAGGTCAGTACTCTCAAATTCATAGACCGCGCCAGGAACTCAGTCGCTCAAGATACCGTGATGCGAAAAATTAATTCCACTCTCTTCTCGCTGTAGCTTCTCCGTGCCAGGAGGGAATAAAGAAACGCTCGTCAAAGAATCCACGAACCGAAGGAAGTTTCATGAGAAAGCACGTGCACCAAAGTTGTGCCGGACCATCGGCGTCTTTAACATCCGGCTTCCAGACCGTTTAAGTGGTGTGCACCTGCCAATTCATGCATATCTGAACCGCTCAGCTCCTGGCTCAGACTGCGATCATGTCGACGGCAAAGACCCAAATTTTCACTCTTCCGGATGGCGCCAAGCTGGGTTATGAAATTCAGGGTGCACAACATCTCGGGAAAAAGCTTCCGCTGGCGTTCATTTGTGGGATGGGAAGTACAAAGGTAGATTGGGATCGAATTGTTCCGTCTCTCGTCAAGAAGAGACCAGGTTGGTCCAAATTTTGAAATGGCACGGAGAAATATTTTTATTGATGCTTCGAAGTCCTGCTCTTTGATCACAGGTACCTGGTCGCTATTAGATGCCGTTAATTTTCCTGACCAAATTTTCCAGAGGCATGGGGGAATCGACGGAGTCGTCACCAAAAAGGACCGATGTGATTACGCTTGAGGTTATGGCGCGCGATTTGGTCGCAATAATCCAGCATTTGGGTTGGATGGAAGTCGACATTTTGGGTTTCTCCATGGGCGGTAAGGCTTTGACGTTTTTAATAACGTCTATCCTTCTAACTGAACTGATTTAGGGGCAATTTTACAGCAAATACTTTTACTGCATGTCCATCCCACAAATCCTACAACCCCGCCATTCAAGATCCGACACGCCTTGTTGACGGGGACACTTGCTTCCCCCCTGAAGCAGCGATTGCAACGGCGTCATGGTGCTAATCCTGAACAACCACCTTCGGATCAGAAGATGACCCGAGAACAGAAGATCGAAGCAGCTCGCCCATTTACCGAAGCTTCTCTAGGACCTTCTTGGGTTGCAAATCCTGTCAATAAAGCCAGGCTTGATCTATGGCTTGAGCGAGGTATTTATGGAAGGTACACCAGGATTTGTCTTTTTTTTTGTGTGTGCAATGCTTATGAATCTACGTGCTTAGACCCGCTAGGACCATTCGTAAGCTTATCTCGCCTAATTTTCATATGCTTCAATATCAACTCCAATGATATCTAGTCAGACAATCGGCAACGGTGAGACCTTCACCAAATCCGCCAGAGCCATCCTGACATTACTGGAATTCCGTCAGATTGACAAAGTCAACTTCACCAAACAACTTCACCTTATAGATCCTTCCACGAAGATCCTCGTAATTCATGGAACCGAAGACATCGTAGTTCCTTTCTCACATGCTGAAGAGATCATGCGGTGCTGCCCCAGCGCTAAGATGGTGCAATTGGGTTCAGGGAGGGGACAGGTACCAAGCTATGCGGTTGGGCATATATGGTATGAATATTTTGACTCGGAAGTCTGGATAGGTGTCCTCGAGGCCTTCCTTGATGATGAGACCGACGTTAGGCCAAGATTGTGAGTCTAGGATGAGCATCGGTGAACCAAGATGGGTGATGAAACATCCAGTTTGTTGGAGGTAGGTCTTGTAACTCCCGACGTGAGGTGTAAATTTTTGTATTTATTCAATTCTGGCTGATTTAAGAGTGAACCTCAGCTTCGTAAGTCAACCTATCGAAAGTCTGTTTCCTCTGTTGCGCTTCTGCCATTAACAGACCACATATCTCCCTTAGGAGCAATACCATTTCCTCTCACGCTGTTTCCCGTCCTACAACATTAAAGCCTTTACTAAAGCACATTCGAGAGAGAAATATCTTTGCAACCGCAAAGTTTGGAGTCTCCTTCCATGCATATCTGTCAGAATATACTCGCCCCGCTTGCAGGTGCTATCCCAATAGTGGGACCAACACATCTGCTGGATCCGCTCGGAGCTCTGTTCTCCTCTGGAGATAATGCTACCTTCTATCCTGAAGAGCAGCCGGGTTCTAGAGGTAACATCAAGAGAAGGAGTCATGCGGAAACGCCATTGAATCCACAGTCCCCTTGGAAGTAAGTGCTTAATTGCAATAATGATGATATGAGGTTTGACAAATTCTTTTATAGAATTGAGCCAAGCCTTGTTAAAGAGATTTGGCCAATTGTGAGGAATTCTTTATCTCGTCCCAGAGAGGTCGGATCATTCCTGCCTGGCTCTTCCAACAAGCCGATAAAAATCTATGTTTCAATCACAATAACAACTACAACACAGGATTAGAAGCTAGGAAAATCCCACGGTTACATAAACCGACTGTTAATGGCATTGAGCCGTCTAAATAGGTTGGCTCTGGAAATTGATTCTAATTAAATTTATGTCCCGCACTCCCATGATTCTGTTCCTTATACACCGACCAATAGGTTACTCTATGTGGCCTGACTAAATGATCTGTATTTACAGACTGAAAGCGCATCTGGACATCTCTTGGATGAAAGACAATAGGGTGATATATGCATGCCATGGGGGGTGAAGGTTCTGAGTTCTATTACTCAGACGTACTCTCTAATCGTACAGAGGATCGCGTAAGAGCATAGAGGAATCTATATATTCTGAATAAGTATACCTAAGGAAGATAAGCGTAGAAAAGATTCATAAAAAACAAATTGCAACATAGGGCCATTCCGTGACAAAAGGGTCCGTGAAGGGGAATTAGCTGCTAGTTGTGACTGTCCATCTACGGTAGGTTGGAAGGCCACAAAGACCACACTTCACTTTACGAAACAGCCCCTAGCATATGCCAAAATCCCCCTCACGATTATATCCCTCAGTAGAATACCCCCCGAACCGTGGGCATAAAAGGGCTTTATTCATGGCGTGAATCGGGGAATCGCGCGGAAAAGGAGTTTCAAGAACGTACATCCCTGGGATTGGCACTCAAGAACATGTGCATCTTTTCTTTCAAAACTTTGGGAATTAATCCTTCTAGGAAGCGGAAAAATGTGGGCTTTAACTGCGTGGGCTACTCAGTTCTCGGAGCCTTCCCCCCTTTATTTCCAGGCCACTATTTGCGCCTGGTTTTGTCTTGAACATCCCGCAACGATCTTCTCCAATTTGGATCTAATACTGAGGCCGACGACCTTCCCTGGTTGCTATAAACATCTCAACCTCCCCACAGATCTACTCCTCCGAACCCCCAATTATTTTGTGTTTATTCTCCAGTTCCCCCCGCTTAGTCAGTCTATGGACTCGAGCCCACCCTCGTCGAACGGACCTGTTGGACCTAATACTCTGAGCCCTGGAACCTTCCTAATTGCTATAAACATCTCAACCTGCCAGGAGATCTTAAGGAACGATTTAAAGATATAATCCACAAATCTCTTTGGTAATGTAAAGCGCAAGTGGCCCAAAGTCTGGTGAGGCTGCAATCGAGCTTCGCGCACTCAGCCACCACTCATTGCAGGGGCGTAGTAGCTGCAAGCACCACTGCCTCCATGTATCTAAAGCCCCTTTCTGAACCGTTTGACCATAAGAGCTTATCTCCTGCGTCTATTCCAGACCCGTCGATACGAATAAAGGACGCACGGCGTTGGTTGTCCATCGAAGGCAAAGTTCTTCGTCGACAACTTGGATTGAGGTTATGCATCCTAACTGTTATCTTCACTTTTATTGTGATTCCAATTCTATGCGTTAGATTTTGTTTTGTATGTACACTATATAGATCGCTTCTTGATCGGAGTGTCCGCTACAAATATATGTGGCTGCGATAATAGCTCCTCATCGTCAATATCGTCCTCGCGACTTGATACTGGACTCCATAGTAACTTCCCTCTCAAAAGGATAGGATCCGGAGAATCCTGTTCGACTTCCCTCTTGATAGTCCTTTTCACGGGCGTGTCTTTTACGAGTGCTTTAGCACCCATGGATGCTGGAGGTAGTGGAAGCTTTGAAGAGGAAGGCTTAAAGATATTGACTTGAGAGGGTTCTGGGTATGAGGTTGAGTGAGTTGTGCTACACGGAGTACCATTCAGACTTACGTCGGGTGAATCCACGAGTGGCTGTCGACCCGGATGAAGTCGCAGTAGGCTGAAAGAGATTGGAACCTTTCGAAGTTACCTTCTTTTTGTTCATCACGAAATCGCTCTGGAAGAGACTCTTGTTGTTTGCGATCCCTCCGCGATTTGCTCCGTGTACTTTCATATCGTCGACCATTACCGACACGGATCTTGACCGTTCTCGTTGCCTAGGGGCCGCGTTCACTCCAGACATGCTACTGGAAGCCTGTGTACGCGACTGCGCTGGGTTTGCCTTCTTCTGGACTTCCGTTAGACGCAGAGGCGATGGAGCTCGCCGCTCTTTGGCTTTGGACTTTTTGGGTGCACGAACTGGCAATGGCTCATCGCCCGGGTCATCAGAGAAGATGTTGTGGGGAAAGACCTTTGTACGTAGGAGGTCGCAAAGCTCTGGTAACCTATCGCGAAACCTAAAAGGAGCTGTAGGTAACAATGTCGCTCACATAGGATGCTAGAATCTTACAATGGCTCCACGACATCTTCGCAGAATACTTGCATCCAATCGCGCTGTGTCCTGTTTGTTGGCTGTGGCTGAGAGGATGTAGGGTCGCCGAGAGACGAAACTAATTGCCACAGAGAAAGTTTATCCATGAAGAACTCTAATCGGTCTTCGAGCGCCATCGATTTATCCGATGCAACTATGGCAGGTGAAGGTGTTGCTACAGCAGCCTCGATGGAGGATGCAGGGGGAAATATAGGTTTCGCTGGGGTTGGAGGGCCCAATGGTGCCTTTCGCTTCTTTGAAGACTTAGGTGGCGGTGTGGAAGGCGCACGTTTGGGTAAGGAAAGAACGTAGAAATAAAGCAAGATTTGGAGCATAACTCTGGGAAGAATGTTACTTGTCTGAGAAGAGTTCCAGACTATAAACGCACTCTCGTTGCTCCAACTTGGTGATCCATTCGCGCTTCCAAGACTGCTCTAGACTCGCGTCATTTGAGTCACCATCGTTAGGGTATATTCCTTTGTTCCACGCGAACCACATCATGTTGTGTTCGATATCCGGGGACTCTTCCTCTTGGTCTAGAATGCGGGACACCCGCTGGTGGTATTTGATTTGCAGTGAGCGAACCGATCGAAATAAACCTTTGAGGGAGTCATGAAGTTGTTTTAGCTGCGAAGTAGAAGATTCGATAAGTCGTAATGACTGTACAAAATGTTGTAATGGTTTAATAGACTACAAGGTGCATGTCAGTATCAGACATGGAAGTCATGAATATTGACTACCTCAGGCAGCCATAGCGTCTCCAAATATAGTTTCGCAACGTAGTCTGTGTTAGAACCACTCTCATCATGCCTACAACAATAATACTCATAATCGAACACGAAATAGTTCATTAGAGGAGAACTTACAAAAATGGGTATTCCTGACAGAATTCCTCATCCATTCCAACAGGCCAGGATACTGGGCATTCTTCGTCCAAGGAATAAGGAAGCTTGTTGATTTTCAGGTCGTTGAAACGTGGACATCCGGTTAATGAGCTTGAAGGGGAATCCATCGAATTAATACCAATTCTGTTACTCCTGTCGCGTGGAGCCTCCAATAGATATCGTGCTGCAATCGCTGAAATGATCGAAATGAAGCTTTTGACGCGCTTTTGGCGGGGGTCGATGGAGGAGGATGAGGGACGTCACGTCACATAAGTCACACTCCCATGAACAGTTATATTCCCAGGGGCAGCCACAATTTCCCTTTCGTGTTCTTCTCAACGGGCGCTATATCAGTAACTTGTAGTATTTAGACAAATATTCAAGTTAAACACAAATATATTATAACTGGCGAGGCTTTTTATGGCATGGTATATCTGAAGCCTTCCATTCAATGGAGAGTTATTTAGATTGTCACAAGCCGTATATTCAATCGCCAACATTAAGCATCCGAAGACCCCGTATTTTCTTGATATTCTTTTCCTTCTATTCTTTCTTCCTCATTTACTAACAATTTGAGTAGATAACTAATATTTACTGTAGGCTATAAAGCCGTTCTGTAGGTGCGAATGTACTCAGTTCAATATGTTTTAATCTTTTGGTCTCTCCACGCAACACCATACACCCATTTTATAACATATATATCCATGATGCGGAAAACGCTGGTAACTTGGGGAAACCTCATCAATCGTGAACCGTTTATTAGCTTCCGGAAATTTGTTATCGGAGGACAACTACTCTGTCATTAGTTTCTCCGCAGACATCTGAATAACGAGGAACACTAACCTAAATATATGAATAGGGGTATACAAGTGGGATATTTAAATGTGTAAGCATTTGAGCCATGGTTAGAGGATCAGCGAGGGCCGGTAGTAGTTCAAATCAGGCATCAGTTGTTACCGTACTTACTAACATTCAAATACTCTAGTTGAAACATCGGAGTGATTAGACTATCAGGAGAGAGGCGCGGAATAAGCAAGAAATACACTATCTAAAACTTTGTGGGCATAAATGCCAAATGGAGGATGAGAGTTCGACGCATGTAACCTCTTTGAGCTGGTTCGCACTGTCACAGTTATTGGGCGCGCTTTCTGACGACCGCGATGGCAAGGAAGCATCTAGATGACCCCTAACGGCTGAAATAATATTGGTGAATTTATCTCTAGCTGGGAGCTTCGGCTAGACTACGATAAGAAAGGGTGCCTGGATGAGTCGGGGAAAAGATTCCAAAACGAGCAAGATTCTGCACAGGGTTCAGAACTTATAAGCACTGATGCACCAGTTCACTTATGAACTGACTACATCACGAGATGAGCCAATGTCAGACAAGGAATTATCCAGGGCTGATTGGAACAAGATCTGTATCATGAGCTTCCAGATGTGCCCAGCTGAGCAAATGGATAACAAAAGAATTTCGTTGTCTGCCTCCATTTTTATAAAAAGAAGTAAGCCAAATGCCACTTCTCCTTGTCTGGTACCACCACAAGCCCTCGACTTCACTACCTCCACATTCTTTTTAATACTCCGGCTTTTCTATTCCGTCATGCACGCCACTGGATTGGTCACACTCTTTCTCGCGTTTACCAGCGCTGTTTGCGCTGCACCGATTTCCAAGACAGACACACATACTGGGGATGTAACGTTCTTTAATCCGGGATTGGGAGCATGCGGGAAAACTAACAGCGGGAACGACCTTATTGTGGCCGTTCCTTCAAACATATTCTCCCAATTGTAAGCCATGACAATGACAATGGTCATATCGGTGAGGTCGCATCTGATTGTAATCCTCCCTTGTTCAGCGGTCCCCAGGTGTCAAATGGGAACCCGGTTTGCGGAAAGTCGTTGAAGGTCACTGGTAAGACTTCTGAAGAGGGTTTAGAACCTGTTATACTTATACTTAACAAAATGCAATAGTCGGTAAAAAGAGTGTCACTGTCAAGGTGGTGGATAAATGTCCAGGTTGTGGCCCCAATGATATCGACTTGTCACCAGCCGCATTCGAGAATCTTGCCTCCCTTGGAGTTGGGCGGATCCACAAGGCCAAGTGGAGGATCTTGTAAGGAGTGTGGGTCAATGAGAAGGAAGGATATGATGGCGTAGGTGAATGATATATTGATTAAATCTGGCGGTTCCGAGTCATGTGATAGCTTGAATTGTTTGTTCTCCCTAAAAAAACGTTTTGCACATTTGAAGGTGGATATTTATGGTGAAAATTTTGCGTTAAATGCTCGATACGAGGGCTGTTTACGTGTCTTTGGAACGACTTAACCTATCGCCGCCGATAGGCTGCAAGAGTGCAAAATGAAACTAAGGCCAATAAATCTGGGATCAAAAACCAAAAGAAAATAAACTTCAGTACTCACACTGAAAGAATATATATCACGATCCAGGGACTCGTTTCCCCTTCTTTTTTCCGCCACCAGATCCCTGCGGGTGCGAAATAACAGGTAAAGGAACATATACAATGCCCCCGTCTCTTAGGTTTTCCCAACGTCTGCCATCGATCGCCAATTTCCCTCGAACATAATCCACTTCTTTTGGAGGTCGGGGTACACGATACACGGCCTCTTCTTGGCTACTGGGAGAAGAAGGGGCTGCTATGGATAGGGCAGTATACGAAGCCACTGTAACCTTTCGTGTCTGCTGGTTTAACGAGAGAACTTTCCGGGGTTGTGAAGGCTTTATAGGCTCGGGATATCCAGTACTTGTCGCCAGAGTAGGGAATGCACCGACTGCTTTCTCGTGTTCCAATTTTTGACGCTCTCGTTCCTCCTGCTCTCGCTGTAAGAGATCGCCGATTTCCTGTTTTATTTTGTCAATAAGAGCATCTTTGGAAGGTGGTGTCGTCAGAGGATTTGAACAGTGGGGACAGGGATATGCTGGTGCGTGTAGTGAACAAAGGATGAAGCCACACTTAGTGCAGAGGGGAGTATATGGCGATAATGGATGGGTCCGGGCTATGCAAGCAACTTCAGAGTCGAGCTTTATTAAATTGAGGTAAGAGCTTACCTTGACAAAAGCAAACTCCATTGGGGTCTTTACTACCGACTCCAGCTCGTAGGCCTTCTAGCAGTGTCTCCAACTTCAGGACATCTTTACTCTTAGGCGGGCCAGATTCCTTGGCTTTTCCTTTTGAACGATTAGGAGGAGGAGTATTTGTCGAACGCAATGGTGGTATACGATCTGAAGGAACACTGGACTTCGACCAAGCTGTCTTGCGCATCGTGACTCAGATGGAGATCGGTGGTCTCCGAGCGGTCATTGAATTGCTTCCGAGCCGGCAAGCTGAACAACACACCGCCTTGGACCCGGAACGATTTTCGCTACATGGAGGGGATAGAAGGGTTTTTGGATCTGGATTATGATGGAATATACTCTGATGTTTCAGAAACTTCCGAAGATCATGAGGCAATGGCCCAAGTGTGCATCCAAAGGATACCTGCAGAGCTGCTGTCGCACATCTTCATTTTTTGCCTTCAAGATACCACCGAATACGATTCAATTCTACAACAAGGGGAATGTCTCGGGACTCCTCAAGAAATAGTTCTCCGGCTAGCCTGTGTGTGCAAAGACTGGCATAATATAATCCTGCACACCCCCGAAATATGGTCGAAATTGTATATCAACCAAAGGCTCATCGATAAGGGAACGGGAATTATTCCTGTTTTACAGGCCTGGCTTAACCGAAGCTATGGAATGCCTTTGGACATATCGCTCAATGTAATGAGCGAATCGAATCAAGAAGTTCGGGTCACTTTTCTTCAATGGTTAGACAGGAACCTGCTGCGGACCCGTGCCCTCGCTTTATCATTCCCCATCGAATTTCATAGGAACATCCCTTCCATTCTTACCG
>Ga0157379_10003767_pt1 | contig 12907 bp, 19 predicted proteins | sample S25metaG_FD_121802 | JGI IMG/M metagenome (GOLD analysis project Ga0157379, IMG submission 121802) | Switchgrass rhizosphere microbial communities from Kellogg Biological Station, Michigan, USA - S2-5 metaG | ecosystem: Host-associated > Plants > Roots > Rhizosphere > Soil | place: USA... | reverse complement strand
TGGCCTAGTTATTCTCCTTGCTTCACTACGGTGTTGCTGGGTCTACAGAAGAACGCCAACGAACAGGCCACCAACTCCGGAAATAGACGAAGTGGACCGCACCAGGGCCCTCTTGCGCCCTCCTAGTCTTCCGAGTGAAAGACCACCTCCACCGCCATACCAGCGCGCACCGGACTACGATGAGGTAGTCCGAGAGAGTGGAGACGAATCGCCGTGTCCAACGAATCCACCGTCGCCTTTGCCTCCAGAGCATCCGCCAGAAGGCCGTCTTATACATCCATAACATTCGTCAGTCCTTTTATGTTTACACGTCTATATCTGTAATATCTTTATTTACTATCACATTTACATTAATTATGGACTGGAATTTTGTATGTAATTTACATAGTGGAGACAAATCAGACGCATTCGGAAGTATCCTTTTGATCATGAATTTCTCCCGCGGGTCCAGTTCTGCTCTTTCACAGTTTCCATGAAACCCGTTCAACCTCGCACAAAACGTCTGTGATACTTGTTCTCAAATATCTTTGCATCACTTAAAGCACGTGCTGATGGAGGAACCAAACACTCAAAATAACAAGGCCACCAAAAGCCAATCTTTGCCAAACGTTACCGGCTCAGCTCAGCCACCAGCCCAATCTTCGAACGCGCAGACAAACAACACGTACGTTTCACACGCTTCCTTGGATATAATGCAACCCAATGATTTTACCTTATAGTTCCGCCGATGAGAGCAAATTGCGCGATGGAATTACTGATATTTTGAGGACCCTTGTCACTGAAACTGGAATCGATACTGGGCTAGTGCGTCGACTTTCCAAAGAGCTTCTCCAGACAAAGAACAAGGTCGACGCTCTTACGGAACAGAATGAAGTATTACGAATACAAATAATAGGATCACAACCTGCTCAGGAGAAGCCAAATAGGGATGCACCGTCTGGTTCTCCTTCAGACCCCAACGAGGAAGCCGCGGAGAGAAACAAGAAATTGACAGAAAGCATTGTATTAGCGAATCTCCAACTTCGAGAGGAAAAGCTTGCTACGGAGAAACAATGCCAGTGGTATCTAGATATGAATAAAAGGCTTGAAGAGGAGAATGCACAACTTCGACAGGAAAATGTGCAACTTACAAAGGAGAAAGAGAACCTGAAGCGCGATTTCAACCAGCTTGGATTAAGATATGCCGATGCGTGTCAGTCGAATCACATATTTATGGATAATTTAGTACGGCTTGGTGTTCTTCCTCCAAATGGTGAGTAAAATTGCCAACGTTCCAATTCTGTTCGCTAATAATGGATCATATGAAGGTGTGGCTTCTCTCGAAGGCAGATGCAAAGTAAGTGATTTGTTACTTTTTTACATATAGCAAGATACTAATTCTTTGAAGGAACTGGAGATATTGCTTGACAGAATAAAGGTGATTCAAGATGAGCTGACAAAGGCTGGGCACAAGCAGGTTTTTTTTAACGTCAGCAAAAATTCTTTCAGCCCATTCAGCGCATTATTTATTCAGATCTAAACAGACTATGGAGGAATATACCCGATCCTGCTCTCGCAGTCCATATGCACGTCAATCACTCCCCTCTTTAAATATCGTCCCTGTACCAACTCAAAATCGTGGTCAATTCGGTCTGATTCAGACGCCTCCAGCTCCTGTACAACCAAATGCAATTGGCGGTGGACAAACACCTCAGCCAATTAGTGGACCATTTGCTCAAGCACAACCTCAAGGGACTGTCCAAGGGTTCAGACGCAATGGTACCCATCTCAATCAGACGGGGAATATGCAGCAATGGGTAGCGGGACCATCACAGGCTCAGTTTCCTTCTCCAAACCAGCAGCAATCCCAGCTAAACGGTTTTAATCAGTTCGGTGATATACCCCAGGGCCAACAGCAACGAATTCCTCAGGCGTCTTTATTCCAGGTTCAGGTTCCGCAAGGGCCCAATTCCGGGCAACAACAACATTATTTCCATCACTATGAATCTCAGCCTCCACATCCGGTGCAGGGAGTGCAAGTCCCTCCAGTTCGCGGAGTCACAACACTACAACAAGTGCCACCTGGTACCCAACCCCCTTCTTCTCAGAATCCACATGGGCAGGGACAACCGATTAGAATCGCCTATGTCCCTCAACCGGGAGGTACTGTCCAACAGCAACCCCATATTCAACCCACCTCTCCGCCCAATGTTCCTCCAAACGGAGATCCACAACAGCGTCATGACCAACCTAATAAGCGATTCCCAACGGCATGGAATCCAAGTCAACCCCTGGTCTCTCAGATGGGACATCATTGGGCTTTTGCAGGTCGGCCTTTGGGTGTCGACACCAATGTTACTGGTCCTCGTAATGGTCAACTGGGATCTCAAGGGAAGGGATCTGCACCGTTTTCTGCAAATGGTGCTTCTACGAGGTCCCCTATGTACGTTTTCCTCGTTTACAAAGTTAAGATACCGGTTTACCAAATAGTTCATTCGTCTAGCTCCACAAACACTCCAATTTCCAACGGATCCCCAGTTCAAGGCTGGGACGGTCCTCCCTCACACATTCCCCTCCTGTATCCTAATAACTCCCCTGTCGTTGGCCCGTCCTTTAAGCGTGCTGCACCTGGTGCGAGTCAGCTTACTGCAGATATCATCGACTTAACGTTGGATGATAACGAGGGGCCGCATCTTCGTCCTCTTAAGAGACGGAAGACAGATTCAGATATCCCTCAAGTTGTACATGCGAATGGATCTGGTGGTGCTGTTCCCAATCTTCCTGGGCAGAATAGCTTAGATGTCTCTGGAGGGGTGCCTTTACCGCCTACATCTGGTCCACCCGTCCGGAGCCCTGCTAGTGGACTGCTGTCTACGGAAGAGCAATCACAACCAGATACCACAGCCAGACCTTCGTTGACGCTAGAACAGACAGGTATGCGGGTTGATGAGAATGCTATGGAGCAGGATAAGTCAATTGCGTCCCAGCCCCCTGCGGTATCAGCACAAGAGGCGACAGAACCTCCTGTACCTGTTCAAGAATCGGCGGGCCCTACTCCTGTTATACTAGCTCAAGAATTGAATATCCCTCCTCCTGTGCAAGAACCGACTGGGTCACCTCCGGTAGTATCAGCCCAAGAGGCAAATGAACATCAAGTATCTGAGCGGGCTCAAGATAACACAGTGCCCGAACCTGAACCCGAACCTGAACCAACTCCAACTGACTGGCGGGAGAATCCTGACATTATCGAGACTTTGAATTCCGTATTTGTCATGTCTGAAGAGGATAATTCTGCAAAACTTTGTGCGCTGTGCAGGTATGTTATCCTCTCATTTTTATCGCTCCAAATCATACGTCTGATTTTCTCTCTCACAACAGACTCCGACATAATCAAGATCCTGTCGAATGGCCTGTCGAAAACATGGCCGTCTTCAAGAATCCCACGCTGGACGAACTCGGGGCGCACCTGCAAGAAGTCCACACAGCACCTTGGGAGGCTATCATCAATCCGCATAATTTCAGTGACATGGAAGACGAAGGCGAAGTTGCCGAAGATGTGGATCCTGCTAATGAGTAGAACATACCTAAATTATTCACTCTTACCATCGGTTTTCTGCGTACGTGCTGTATTTCTTGATACGATTTGCATTGTATATAGAGCATATTCGCTCATACTATGTATTGATCATTGTCTTTTTAATGGAACTTAGCAACATGCTTTACATTTTTCTAATATTTACAGTCTAATGAGAACGTGTCCACGAAGAAGATAAAAGTCCTTGAATGGGTGTATCTAATTTTTCGCAAGGATCAACGCGGTCCTGCAGGGAATATATACCTGAAGCCAATTCTTTCTCCCATTCCACTCCATAGGGGTTGTGAAGAACTTGGTGTTCGGATCAATTCGATCAAAGCCTCCGAAACGCTTTTCATCACTGGATAGAGCAACATGGTATTCACCGGCTTCCTCGACTCCAACACGATAATCCGCAAAAGACTGAGAAGGATGGAAGTTGAAGATGAAGAGGAGACCAGCGCGTTCATATACGATGACTTTGTCAACTTCGTGTTTCAAAGAGACGTATGCCGGACGGGAGTTAAGCCAATGATATTTATCGTCGAGCTTGTTCATGGCTTCATCGAAGTTGTTGAGGTATTTGTAACGAAGAAGGTCATCGTCGACGACGTTCCATTGGCGTCTTGCGTAGTGGAAGGAGTTGCCGTTACCCTCGCGGGGGAAATCGAGCCACTCAGGATGGCCAAACTCGTTGCCCTCAAAGTTCAAGTAGCCTTCGCCACCGAGGGAGTGAACTAGTAAACTAAGACGAGGTGAGTAATGACTCAAAGGGTTGGCATGCTTTCTAACTTACCGAATGAGCTTGTGGAGCGCAAGGCCCCGCTCGATAATTGGTGTCAAAGGAGTAAGATCCGACATATGCGTATCTGTTCCCATACATAAGCCATACAAATGCAGAAGAAGTCATCCGAAACCAACTTACACATCTCTTTATCCATGAGCCAAAATGCCAACGTCTTATCGCCGACCAATGCCTGATCATGGCTTTCAGCGTACGCAATACTCTTCTCTTGCCAGCGACGATTCGTAAGAGTCCAAACAATATCGGCCATATCCCAATCTTCGTCCTTGGTATGCTTCAAAAGCTTGATCCACATATCAGGGATAGCCATGGAGAGACGATAGTCAAACCCGACACCGCCTTCAGAGACAGGTCGACATAAGAGAGGCATTCCAGAGACATCTTCGGCAATGGTGAGAGCAGTGGGGTATAAGGTGTGAATCATGTCGTTTGCCTGGGTCTAATTAGCTTCCGGAAGAATGAGGGAGTTAAGGAGCTTACAAGCATGAGGTATACGATGCTCTCTTCGTCAGCATTATGGCCAAAGTATTCATGATACCCGCCAGAAAATCCAGCACCAATACCATGGTGGAGATACATCATACTGGTCACACCGTCAAAGCGAAAGCCGTCGAATTGGAATTCTTCCATCCAGTAGCGTAAATTCGAAAGAAGGAAACGAAGAACCTCATGATGACCATAGTTGAAGAGACGGGAGTCCCAGAGGTCATGTTGACCCTTTCCACCTTCGTGGAAGTACTGATGGTCTGTTCCATCGAATTGGTTGAGGCCATCGAGGACATTCTTGGAGGCATGCGAATGGACAACATCTAGTAGGATGGTCATGCCCATACCATGAGCGGTATCGATGAGTTCCTTAAGGTCTTCAGGTGAACCATAGCGAGAGCTTGCGGCAAAGAAGCTTGTAATTTGGTAACCGAAGGCTATCAAATATAAGTAAAGCGAAGTCAATTAAAACAACAGATACCCCTACATGCATAATACGCGTGCTCCATGGTAGCCATGAGTTGGATGACGTTGTAACCGAGCTTGTGAATCCTAGGAAGGACATCTCTGGTGAATTCCTTGTAAGTCCCAATTCTAGGTTCGGACGTGGATATTCCAACATGAGCTTCATATATGCGAACTCCTTCGGGTTTAGGAGGACGAGAGTTCTTAAAGGTATAGCGTTCATTGGCAGGAGGATTCCAGAAGCGAGCATCGTAGACCGGTGAGACTTTGAGATCTTGAGTGACCCTGGTGATCCAGACGGGGAGACGTTCTACTCGTTCTCCAGAAGGAAGAACTAGAGAGATCTGTATGATAATTCCGCTTATAAATTCGATCGGTTATAGTGGGATGCTACGGCTTACTTTGACTTTAGAATCGTGTGGGATGGCTGACTGGCCGCCCTTGGCTGGAACCGTAACCTCCCAAACACCGAACTCATCCCTCTTCATTGGGTTCGCAGATCTATCCCAGCCATCTTAAACGGTTCAGCACCCGGAGTGAGATCGTCAAAATGAACGACTCACTGAAGTCTCCAATTAAATACACCTCTTTCGCATTTGGAGCCCACTCTTGATAGACCACATCGCCATTGGGCTGCGCATGCAAGCCAAACCTGAGATATCCCTTGGAGAACTTGTCGTATCCACCCTCATACTTGTCGATGGAAGTTTTCCACTCAGCGTACTTCAAGTATCGCTGGTGAATAGCAGGGATGTGCGGTTCGAGATAAGGATCCTGTTCGAGGATGTATTTCGGATCGAAGGGGGGAACGACGGCGGTCATCGTGACTGAGATTAGTCCGGAGTGCTCGACGATGTCTGGTTTTGAGCGGAGAACGATATCGGTTGGGGCTCCTTGGAATCGAAAGTGGACGTCACGGCGCGTGACGTCTTCTCTTTGTCTCAATTTGTCACTGTGGCTGCCTGATGTCGCGTCCTCTCCCAGAATAAATAGCTTCCGAACGTGAGTCCTTGAATTATTTTTACTTATCCAGACTTTCTGCTTCTCTAATGTCTCCTGAGCCTATTAAGACTGCTATCGTAGGCGTCGGTCTCGCCGGGACTGTCTTTCACATTCCTCTCTTGCTTGCCTTCCCCGATCTCTTTGAAGTAACTGTCGTGGTTGAACGGAATCCAAAGCAAGAAGGCGGAAAGGCCACAGAATTTGGTATTAAACCCAAGGTCGTATCTTCCATTGAGGAAGCTATTTCCGATGCAGATGTTGAACTGGTATGATTATATCTGATTGAGTCTTTGTACCGTTACGAGAGCCTTGTCATAGGTCGTCATCGGCACCCCTAATGCCACCCATTTCCCTTTCGCCAAGGCTGCTCTGACCGCAGGGAAACATGGTGTGTGAGAGCAATATACCATCTCCTGGTTTATGCTGAATCCATACAGTCCTTGTCGATAAGCCCATCACCCCTTCCTATAAGGAAGCCGTTGAGCTAAACAACCTGGCAAAATCTAAGAATCTTGTCCTTTGTAAGCCTTCATCAACTTTTCCTACATGTATTTTCCTAAAGATCATTTAGATGCTTTCCAGAATCGCCGTTGGGATTCTGACTTTTTGACCGTCAGGAAGCTCATCCAGGAAGGAAGTATGTTATATTGTTTTATATGCATTTTCCAGAGAATTACAATGGCTTTATAGCACTCGGACATTTGACCGAGTTTGAGAGCCAGTGCGTTCTAAATTACATATTTATCCACGAAATCAATTCGTGGCACCTAGCTTTGATCGTTACCGTACGGCCTTGAGGGTGGACTGGCATGGTAGTCGCACCCCTGGCTCTGGACTTATCTATGACCTAGGCTCCCATTTGATTGACCAAGCCTTGGTCCTTTTCGGAAAGCCCGAGAAGATCACCGGATTTCTTCAAAATATTACAAAACTTGGCGATGTTGAAGACAATGTACGTATCCTCTTCCATGCTTCCTGGTGTTGTATCTTATATATGCACAGTTCACCGTATTCCTTCATTATGCCTCGACAGCCAAGAGACCAACTCCAGTTACTGCCATTCTGAGGAGTAATTTCCAATCTGTCAGGCAATATCAATTCCGTTACAGTGTTAAAGGCCTCAAAGGCACCTATCTCAAGAATGGAGTCGATATTCAGGAGGATCAACTCAAAGCCAGACAAATTGCGGTTGCTGACTCTGCATTTGGTGTCGAGCCGGAAGAAATTAATGGTACTTTGGAGGTGCTGCAGACGGACTCGTCGGTAAAAATGACAAAGTAAGATTAAATGATTGTGTTTGTATTTCCTAATTCTAATCATCCCCTTAGGATTCCCTCCGAGAAAGGAACATACCCCTCTCTGTATAAGAATTTGGCAATGGCGATCCGAGAGGGTGCACCTCTTGATGTGAAATGGGAAGATGCTGCGTTCGTCATTCGTCTTATTGAATTGGCGAAGCAGAGCTCAGAGGAAGGCAAGACTCTCGATGTCACTATTTAAATTCTCACGTGCAATAAATAAATGAGTACACGTATCACTGCGTTGTCCTGCGCGAACTTTCCGAAATCCATCCTTCCCAATCCGGCATCTAATAAGCCAGCGCTTAGCGCTTGCGCAGAATATTACCTTTCCACGTCAGTTGCCGCCACGCCGCGAACAGGCAACGCAGCTCTATCGCATAACGTTCCTCGCTCTACGTACATGTCGGTCACCACTGTTCAAGTCCATCTGCCAGCATATTCTCATTCCTTTAATGTTTCCGTGCCTTCTGAGTCGACGGTGCAAGATTTCAAACATGCGATATCAAGAGCTTGTATAGGCGAGCCGCAGGTATCTGGACAACGCGTGATCTTTCGTGGACGGGTGCTGGAGGATTCAGAGAATGTTAGTGAGGTGTGGAAGGTAAGTTCGCCCGGAAATTATTCAGGTTGTTTTCGTGTGTTTAAGATTCTTTGTAATTAGAGTGATGAGGCTCCCCATGTTTGTCATTTGGCCGTTCACCCTTCAGCATGGAAATCCACCCCGCCCAACACCCCATCTACTTCTCAAACAGTTAATCCTCTCCCCCAAATCCAACCAAATGCGCCCTATTATCCCTTCACACAAGCTGGTCTTGCACCTCCCCCATTGACCAGGCCACCTCTCCCACTAATCCAACCCATAGCCCAACAAGGTCGATCGACATATTTATTCATCCAATACATGCATACCAACGCTCTTCGTATTCTCGCACGACAGCAGCGCATCCCATGGCCTGAGCAGTACGGAACACTAGCTGATTCACGTTACGTTGCGAAACGGGGGATCGAAGCCGCCGGACGGGGATGGCCTTCGTTCTTGAATGATGATTTTCCAGTCGGTATAGACGAGGATGCGACTGAGGGTGTTGTTTATACCAGTACATATATTGAGTGAGTTTCATCGTCCTTCAAGAAGAGCCGATATCTAATCACAATCATAGTGGTCTCCCCTATTTATCTCTCACCACTCCCAACGCAACGCCAACGCCTCTCCAACAACATGCCATCCGCGTCCTAAGCTATACCTTCCCCCTCCTCTGCGTCAACCCTTCTGCTCCCCTCCCCAGCAATCTCCTCCACGTCAACCCCCCTCGGCCTTTCGCCCCATTCGGCGTTCGAGGCCCCGGCCTCCAAATTCCCATTCGCCCACTTATCCTCCCAATTATAATGTTATTCATTCGCACATGTCTTTTATTCTATTTTTTCCAGCCTACGAGAAAACCTGTGATGGGGGCGATGATGCTTATCTGGGTTATTTGGGAGCTTGTGGGAGCTGTGAGGGGCGCTTTTGGACAGGCGGAGAGGAGAAATAATGCGAGGGGGGCGTTTCCACGAGGTCAAGACGCTGGTGCGGGTGCTGGTAATGCAGGAGGAAACCCAAATGCTCCGGCTGATGCGAATCAACCCGCACAACGCCGTCAAGGAGGTGGAATAGGAGAGGCCGCCAATCCAAACCGTCCTCCAAGCACACAAGACCTCATCCTCAACCATCTCTCCCAAATCAACATCCAAGAAGAATCGCACTTCGTCGAACCAAGCTCCACACCGCCCGTCACATCCCCTCCGCCAACCCTCCTCCACAAAGCCAAGACTTTCTTTATTTTGCTCGTTCTTACCTTACATCCTGCGATTTGGGATAGGAGACGTACGACGTTGCGTGCCAGGGAGGGAAGGATTCGCGATGAGGCGAGGACGAGGGAGGCGAGGATTGGGCAGAGGGAAAGGGAACGGCAGGAGAGGGAGGAGATGAGGAGGAGGGGTGCTGAAGTGCCAGATGAGGAGCCTGAGGCGGAGGTTGCCCCTGTTGTTCCTAAGCCATTTTGGGTGGTGGAGTATTCGCAGAGGGTGAGGTCTGGCGATTGGGTTGATGATTCGTAGAGCCGGTCATTCCTTGAACTCAATATTTATTTTGCGATGCGATAAAAAGGGTGTTTGTAGGATTTTGAGTCAGAATGCATACTGGTACATATTGAATAGCGTTCTTTCACCCTTTTCGCTTTTGTTTGATTGTACGTTTATTTAATACAATGGTTCAATAAAGCAAGCAATACATATGGATTATACAAAAGACAGATGAACGGCCTCTTCACTGTTGATGTTATAACAAAACCTTCATCTTCCATCCAGGTTTATCATCATCCGGACACGCATCCGCCCACTGAATATCCTCTTCCCATCCCTTCTCATTAATCCTGATGAAATTCTCCGGTTCATCAGCGTCGTCCTCTTCTTCAACATCGACATCCTCCTCTTCTGCCCGCATTTTACGCGCGAGAAGCTCTTCTTCATCTTCCTAAAAACCCAAATGAAAACGAGTTGAGTTGACATGAATAATGTGAAGCAGGACTTACAATATCGAATTCATCTTCCTTTTCGATATATTCAACATTCTCATCAAGCTCTTCAAAATCACCCGCAAATGCACTCCATTTTTCTAGCGTTGGGATATGCCAGATGAGAATATTGCCGTGGACGGTTGTTGAAGCCATTAGTGGTTTCGTAGGATGCCACTATACCTCATTATAAGAAACAAATGAAACAAATTAATGAGGGATTTATTTACCTGAACATCAACAAGTCTCTCCCGACCTCCTTCAACAGCCTCATACAACACCCCTTCATTATTCAAATCCCATACATAAATCTTATGCGTCGCTGCATCAGCCGCACCTAAAAACATACCTCAATCAGCACCCCTCAAAACCCAAAGAACCTCCGGTTACTCACCTCCAATAACCCATTCCGAATCCGCACTATACCCTATCCCATTCCACTGAACCTTATCCACCCTATCCGCAAACTTGAAAGTAGGCTCGATCTCCAACTCGAGATAGGCAGAGGAATCTTCGAGTTCGGTGGGTGGTGGGTAGGTGGGGATTTCAAAGTGGCGGATGACGCGGTCTTGCGAGTTTGTTAGGAGATAGCTGGATAAAGAGTGAGGAAGGAATGTGAGTGAGTTGAGGAGGTATGGAATGGAGGAGGAGGGGCATACCGACCACAACGACTGATTTTGAGCTGTTTGATTGCGCCTGAGCCGGGGATCTCGTGGCGGGCGATCATCTGAAATTGAGTATATTAGTAGGAGAATGAAGAGTGGGTAAAAGACATGACATACTTGTTTCGTGCGCGTACGGAATACAAGGACATTGCCCTGCATAGTCCCAGCGAAGATAAATTTCCCAGTAGGGTCGAATTCCGCACATGTTAGGACTGATCTGTGGGGTTGTTCAGCGACGAGAGTATTTAGAGTAAGATGGGAAAAGAACTGGGCTTACCGCTGGGTATTTGGGTCTTCTTGGTTAGATTGAGGTGAGTCGGTGGGATCTGAGGAAGATGTTGCAGTGAATAGTGGCTCATCCAGCGGCACTCGAGACTCGTGTCCAGGTCGTGTATCGACAATATATCCTTCCCCGCTTGTGAGTAAAGCCAAAATAATCTGACTGCATCACCAATTCATCAAAAACCAACAAAGAAACGAAAGAGAACACCTCTTCACTCACCGATTCCTCGGGTGAAACCCCACCTTCCAAACGGCACAATCGAATCGAAACGTCTCCTTCCTCTGCACCGGCTGCACCTCTTCCTCCAAATCCCACACTACCACATTCCAATCCTTCCCCGCCGTAACCAAAAACCTCGAGTGTCTGGACCACCCCACATCATTCACCTGCAACGCATGTCCATTCAATACGCGTACTTCCCTCATAGTGTCTAAGTCCCATATGACTACTGCGTAGTCTGTCCCGCGCGAGGTGGCGATGAAGCGGCCGGTGTTGTCGAAGCGGGCGAAGAAAGCGGAAGCGCTGAGAGAGGCTTGGATGGCCTTGGGGATGCGGAATGCATAATGGTCTTTTGTGAAGAGATTAATTAGATGGGGATTGGGAAAGGGAGGACGAGCTTACTGACTGAGCGGGGGCTGTTTCATGGGGGACATTGTGACTGTGACGTTCCGCGTTGTCGTTGTGGGTGTTTGCGTGTCCACGCGTTCTCGGTCCGGAATCAATTTGAATGTGATTTTGCGGGATTTGTCCAAATGCGGCCAAATTAGGTCTTTATTGGGATGGTACGGATACATGCGATGACATTAACGAGATAGATCAAGCTAGCAAACATGGGGAATAGTGTAACAACAGTGTTTCAACGTGGAACCCAAAACAACTGAGATGCGGGAGAGTGTGGTCAGGTGGTGTACAAGTGAGGGGAGGGGGTACTAAATAATTCATGAGCAGTGAGATAAAATGCGAAAAGGGAAAGAGCGTTTCTGTTGTTATCTGTCGTGGGGTATCATGAGCTAGCAAGAGCGTAGTAAGACTGCAGCGCGTATAGCATCCTTCTTGTCAACCTGTGTGCCCGCATATAAGTACCTAACCTGGCAGACAAAACCATGCACACTCACCAATAAATTGGCAGTTTTAAAAGTCGAACTGTACATATGATTAATCCCATTCGAATCCAACACCTTCGAAAACCGATTAATCAAACCGTGCTTGTCCAGGCCAAACCTTCGCACGTCGATCTGCAAGCAGCGCATCCGCGACGGGGCGGTCCGGTCACTATCAAATTCGTCCGTCCACGCTTCCTCATCATCTCCTTCGACATCATCTAGTTCACCCCCACAAAGGACCATATGTCGTTCGTGCGGAGGAAATAGTGCAGCAATGACTTCACTGCCCGTCGTCAAACTCGACCCCTCCGACGTTCTCGTAAAACTGAAAAACGGGACGGGGTCTTCTTTCTTTTTGCGAGGGATGAGTGGAGGGAGAGTGAGGCTGCCCGTGACAGTGTTGACTCGAGGGAGGCGGGATGGGCCAGGGATGAGTTCGCCAATTTCAGGATAGGACCGGGAGCAGGAGATGAATGAGGCACGAGGCGAGCCTTGTCCAGATGAGGGGGGCGTGTATGGCAGTTCTGAAGAGAAATAGCCATCTTCCGATGACGACGGCGGGGTGCCAGCTGAAGACGAAGCAGGAGAGGCGGAAGGAGATGGGTACCACCCGAATTCGGGACGTCGGCGGGGGATATCGATTCCTAGCCCAGATGGGGTAGGGGGCGTATCATCCTCGAGTTCGAGGTTGT
>Ga0157379_10003766_pt1 | contig 12909 bp, 11 predicted proteins | sample S25metaG_FD_121802 | JGI IMG/M metagenome (GOLD analysis project Ga0157379, IMG submission 121802) | Switchgrass rhizosphere microbial communities from Kellogg Biological Station, Michigan, USA - S2-5 metaG | ecosystem: Host-associated > Plants > Roots > Rhizosphere > Soil | place: USA... | reverse complement strand
TTGTGAAAGTCGGGACGAGAAATATTCGCCATCGCTGCAGCAAAGAAGCCAGCAAATGTGGCGAGGGCCGTTATTGGAACAATCATGAACGCCCGAGCTCGATCACCATATCCCGCCGCCAAACCGACCGACAGCGAATCGATCGAGGCTGCAAGACCGACAAAAATCATTGCAGTTGCGAGTGAGATGCCAACGAGTCCCAGCGAGCGGTGATACTCGACGCGACCGCTCGCGACCAAGAGAGTCTGGGTCAGAAAAAACAGCGGCCATGCAGAGAAGACGAGTGCATGCAGGTGGACGATCGGATGCCCAATGAAGGTCCCGCGCGGCAACTGAAGCCAGTATGTTCCGGCGAAACCACCAACCGCAACGAGCACGGATGCTACTGCAATCGAGACATAAAATTGATTGTCGCGACGTTGCCCTGCAACGGCGACTAGCGCTGATTCTGACGTAATTGCTGACACCCTTCAACCGCCCTAATTGCCGCCGTAACGTAACAGAGCATCCGTCACTTTCACAGGTGCAGTCGGTCCGTTGTCTGCTTTGGTCGCGGAGCGGAACGGGTTACTGAACGAATGAACGAGTTCGAATACGACGGCTAAAGCCGAGGAATTGCACCAAGGCGGCTATCCCAACGACGCAGTTGCTAGCGTGATACGTGTAGCGGCGTCCGCCGCTGTCAGGCGAGGACACCAAGTGATGGCTTCAGCCTGAAAGCCGTTGAGGCATTGTAGTCCGATTGTCGCGCGGGATGTCTGCTCCCCGGTCAGCGGCCAAAGGGAAAGAACGACCCAGAGCAACCGTCACGCGCTCGCCGCTCGCTCCGCCGCGTCCCTAGCCGCCTGGTTTGCCGCTCTCATCTTCTCGAGCTCACCAGTGCTGATCTGTACGCGGCGTTCGTCGCGCCCGCGGTGGAACTCGGCCAGGACTCGCGCCGCGGCCTCCTGTCTCTGGATTGCGGTCTGATAGGCAGCCACGTTGACGTTCGCGGCGATCGGGTCGGCGAGCCCCCTGTTCAACAGCATGTGCTGCACATAGGAGAGCGCCGGCACGAGCGCGCAATCGGCCAAGGTGAGGCGGCCGAGGCAGGCGAAGCCGTCGCGGCCGATGATCCGGTCCAACGTCCGGATGCTGCTCGCCAGCTGGCCGCTGAGCAGCTCGACGATGCTCTCAATGCCGGTAGGGACAGGCGTCCGGCCGGCGAGGACTCGGGTCTGAGACCCGAGCGTGAACGCGGTGTTTATCAGATAGACGTCGCCAATACGCGCCAGCGTGCGGATGTGGGCGTTCTCGCGCGGCGTCGAGCCCAGCAGGGAAGGCTCGGGATAGATCTCCTCGAGATATTCGGCGATCACCGCGGACTCCGGAATCGCGTCGCCGTCAATCTCCAACGACGGGATACGGCTGAGTGGACGGTCTTCGTAGAACTTCTGCGTCAGGAAAAATGGCGTCTGCTCGGTGGCGATGTCGGTCAGACCCTTGGCGTAGATCTGCATCCGCACCCGCGCCGCGTAAGGACTGATATCCCAGGAATAGAGTTTCATCGTCATCCCGCTGCTTCCTCGCGAAAGGCGGGAGTATTGGGGAATCGGCCCCTTATGTATATTCACTGGTTGGTATACAATGAAGCCATGGCGCGAGACGCGCGGGCGACCCGAGAGCAGATCATTCAAGCGGCCGACGCCCTCTTCTATGGAGAGGGAATCCGCAGCGCGAGCATGGACGCGATCGCGGCGAGGGCCAGCGTTACAAAGCGCACGATCTACTATCATTTTCCCAGCAAGGACAATCTCATTGCGGCTTATCTCACTGCACGCGACGAGCCGACGTTCGCGCGTCAGGCCGCGTGGCTGGACGAGACCAAGGGTGATCTGCCCGAGCAAGTCTTTGGACTGTTCGAAAATCTGGCTCGGGCTATGAAAGGCCCGCACTGGAAGGGATGCGGATTTATCCGGGCGGCGGCCGAGCTGGCAGGTACGCCGGGCCACCCCGCCCTGAAGATTGGATCCGCACACAAGAAACGGATCGAAGCTTGGCTCGAAGGCCGCATCGTCACGGCGGGCTTGAGCGAAGCTGCGCTCCGCGCTCGCCAGGTGATGATTCTCCTTGATGGCGCTGCAGCCCAGGTGCTGATCCACCGCGATCCTGCCTATGCGCTCGCTGCCGGACAAGTCGCGGCAGCGCTCGTCACGAAGAACCCCTCGCGAGGCTCGACTTCAGATATTTATTTGTCAGTTTAGTGTTTGCCACTTCATTGTTTCTGCTTGCGTTGTCGCTCCCTCGACTAGAGAAGGGGTCAGATTGATCGGCAATGCACCTTCACATCTGGCGACCAATGGGTATTGCCAACGTCCGCTCGAGAGTGCATCTGCTTTCAATTGAGAGTTAGAGCAATGGGTATGCGGCGGCATGAATCGGTCTAAATCGACGATGCTTTTGTTGCTGATTGGTGTGGCCGCTCTATCTGACCTAGTGCTCTTCCCGTTTGTCTTGGTGATTCTCTTCCCGCATCTACAATTCAGTGAATTCGCTCTGTAAATGGAGAAGCTATAACCATCAGCGAACTACGGCTGTGCAGGCCATGCGCCAAATTGGTGAACGCAATGAATTATAGAGTGTCACTTTTCTCGTTTTTTTTCCTGTCGATGATAGTGGTGCCGGCAAGCGCGCAAAACCCAATGCTGCAAGGCGGGGTACAGCAGAACGAGGCGCCATTCGTCGATGTCATTGAAGCCGGCAATGGCTATGCCGCGGTGGCTGATCGCTCAGGAAGAGTCTTCTGCGACTGGATGACGGGTGCTTGCGACGAACTTCATGCACTGGTTGTTGGAGGCGGGCGTCAGACGCGCGACTGTCTTGATCCGCTCAAGCAGGCTGTCGAATTTGAGCGCAAGGAGCATGAGATTGAGCGCTCCGGAGAAAACTCGCTTGCCCTCGCAAGAAAAGCCAATGATCTCGAGCAGCGACGCGACCTCGCACTGAAGAGCGTGCCACATGATTGCTTCGCCGCTGGTCCACATCCAAACGCGCAAGCCGGCAATGAGGCACCCTTTGTAAAGGGATTTGTCGACGGTGTCGGAGATTGCGTTGGCGGTGTAGTCACGGACCCGCAAAATCTCGCGATGATTGCCGGCCTTTGGGCCGCAGGTGAAGTCAAACAGCTTGGCACATTCGTGCAGGGTCTTGGCCTTGTCTTGCGCGGCGGCTCGATCGCGTCATTGGCATCGATGATCCAGGAACCGAGTGAAATCCCGTCGGCAGATCCTTACCAAATCGGAAGATTCGAAGGGAAGCGCTTCTGCAACTGGGAGCTCGCTTGGAACGGCGCCATCCTGCCTGGACCAAAGAAGAAGCCCGACAACGGCGGCTCGGCCATGCCCGGCGTTGAAGAAACTTTCGGATCGGCGGGCGCGAGAAACGATTGCTTTCAATGCACATTGGCGTGGCTCGAAGATCGACCCTACACGCCTCCACCTGGCGGCGGTCGAGCGGCCGACTTGGAAAGGGAAATCGAGCCGTTGCTCAAGAAAAATTGGGGCGGCCAGAAGCTTCAGGGCCCGCCAGTTCCGTGGTGGCAGCAGGAGGCGCACGTCAAAGGCATTCCAACCTCGATGTCAGAAGTTGGAATTGTGAAGCAGATGCAAGCCGCCGGCGACGGAGCCAAGGGAATTGTATTCATGAAAAATCCTTTGACCGGCGAGATCGGACACATCTGGGGTGTCAAGACGGTCGGCAGCGGTCCGAATGCAAAGGTCATCTTTTGGGACGCTCAGCAGCAGATGGACGGCCAGTTGTGGTTTCCTGGTAATCTCGGAGCGTGGATTACATTTTATCGAATTCAATGAAGTTTCTACACCGCGCGGCGGGTGGCGGCCGGCGCCTATGGCTCGCTTAGCGTGAAAGAGTCGGGAATTCGCTCGCCAATCCTGGCCTTTGCGGCCGACTAGTCTGGTGACTCAAGCGCGCCGCATCCTTATGACGGCGATCTCCATTTCTGACGCGCAGTGATGACCACACTGGATGAACGACGAAATCGTCATCGGTAGTGGGGGGTGAATGTCCACTCTCGACCCAAATCGGACACTCGGCAGAATTGGTCCGCATCTGACATTTGCTTTGACGTACGTCGTGAACAGCATGCGCAGGTTTTGTTCTCGTTCTGCGCGATGCAGGCCACTGCGGCGACGACGCTCCGCCGCACGCGCTTCCCGGCCATTGCCAAAGGCGACGTAGAGGGGGGCGCCATACGAGTGTGGATTCGCGATCTAGTTCACCTATAATACAGCAGCGGCCGGCGCGCCGTGTCGCGCAGATTCCTGGGGAGAAATCCCATGAGACGGTTCTGGTCAGCTCTCGGGTCCTTGCTCTTTTTCGTGATCGCGCCGGGGACACTTGCAGTGTACATCCCTGGGTCGATTACGGATTGGCATTTGAAGCCCGCCTTTCTTGGACTTGATGCGTTGCGCGTTGTGGGCGCAGCACTCGTCTTCCTCGGTCTCATTGTTCTCATCGAATCTTTTGCTCGCTTCGTATGGAAGGGTTTTGGAACACCCGCGCCCGTCGCGCCGCCCACAAGGCTTGTGGTGACCGGTTTCTATCGGCGGGTTCGCAATCCCATATATGTCGCCCTCATCGCGATCATCATCGGCGAAGCACTCATTCTTGGCGATGAAAGGATGCTCATTTACGCGACGATCCTCTGGCTGTTCTTCCATGTGTGGGTCCTTGCTATCGAAGAACCCTCGCTCGGCAGTTCATTTGGCGACGAGTTTGCGACCTTCAAGGCCAATGTCCCGCGCTGGTTGCCACGGCTTACGCCTTGGGTGGGGCCCGCGAAAGACAAAGCCCTGCTAGCGCAGACCGACGTTCTATCCCGCGGTCGTGATTGATCCAGACGGCAACAACTTCGACGCAATTTGTCCGACTGAGCGCACGTGCCGAGGGACCTCCCCCTCAAGCAAGAGTGCAGTCCTTGGTGCGGCTTCCTGTTTTTTGCCAGAGCGATTGGGCCATCTCGATGGCCGAACAACAAGAGGCACCGATGCTGCGCAGATGCGAATTCGACTGATCAAGCTGAACGATCGACTTGTTGGGCATTCCGTCACGGTTGGAAATTCATGTTTGGCGGCCGTGGTCAGTTTCATCGAGTGCTGCGTTATCAAAAATCGATACCAATGGACGATGATCAGCCGATTTGTTGCTCACTCGTTCGATACCGAGCAGATCGGGGGCATGTATATGAGGTCGCCCTCCCACAATCGATTATCGGGTCGGTATCCTTCCAAGCGAGGAATCTCCGGTCACTCGCCAATGCTCCTGCCAAACTCGGAAAGCGAGATGGTCCGTCGATGACGACTTTTTTGACAGCGGAATTCCTGGTCCTCAGGCCGATTGGATGTGCGTTCATCGAGCATGAATCGGAACTTGTCGTGTTCACTTCGGACGGTTGGTCTGTTCGCCTACCTTGCTGGCTTTCCCAAGGGCGTTGAACCGGCCACCATCAAGTCGGCAAGCGAGCGCGAAGCTAAACGCCGTCGCGCAGTGGGCGGTTCGGGTGCAGGATGTCCTGACGCCTTTTCTTCCAAACCGTTCAGCCCACGAGTGTTCCCCGTAGCCGACAAAATCTTTCCGCTCGATCGTTTCGCTCGGTCGCGCGGCTTCCTGTTGTGGGAAGCCGCGGTGACCGAACGAACCGTCTTAGTCGTAGTCGACGCGGTAGTATGAGTAGGCTTTGGCGTGGATGACGTCGAAGTCGCCGTCATTCTTCGTCAGGTCTTCCAGGCGATAGGCCGGCGCTGATTCGATCTGTTCCTGGGTGATGGGGACGACATAGCCGCCTTTGTCAGGCTCATAATCCAGTACTGACCAGGGGATCGGATAGAATTTTTCACCGACGCCGAGCACGCCGCCGAAGCCCAGCGCGGCAAACATGATGTGGTCCGATTGCTTGTCGAGAATGACGTCTTCGACATGGCCGATCTTGTCGCCCTTGGCGTTGTAGACGTTGGTTCCCTTCACTTTTGAAGCCAGTATCGCACTGGTATGTCCAGTCGCGGTTGTCATGCGCGTTTCTCCATAAATGCGAATGGAAACGTCCGCCGCCAGGCATTGTTCCGGAAGCGGCAAGAATTTTCTCAACAATATGGACACGAGGCCTTCGGACGGGCGAGTTGGGCGCCCGCTGGCGCTTGCGGCTGCGCCTGGTGCCAGCGGGTCAAACCAACCCGGAGTCGTGAATGATTATAGGGTCGAGTTCGTTCAACCCGCTGGCCCGATTCAACCGAAAAGCTGCGAGATTGTTCCCGGCCGCCGGGGCACCTGAAGTTTCAGGTTTCCAGTACAGCACTGGCGCGACAAGACATCGACTGCGTGCGGTACTTCGCATCGTTCGCGGCAGGGGAAACGCCGATCCCGAGAATGATTCTTGTACCCCGCGACCCCGCAATCTTAGCGACGAGTGGAACTGCAGTGGGGTGTAGTTCGTTTTCGTCCGGTACATGAGCGGAGCGCAATCATGCCAGTAGATGTGATCAACACGGGTGGAGGTGGCGGAGGCGGCAAGATCCTCCTCGCTTTCATCCTTGGCGCCGTATTTATCGCAGTCGCCGTGGTAGCCTTTTTTATGTGGGACAATTACAAGAGCACCGGTTCGCCGTCGGTTCCATCGGCAATTCATGTCGACGTGAAGGGCAAATAGGTCCCACACATCGAGCGCGTTGCCCCACTTTCCGCCAAGATATTGGCGGGCCGCGTGTCGCTGCGCACAGCTGAATCATACGTTGCTACCGCAATGAGCGATGCCAAACGAAGATGGCTTGCGGTCATGTCGGACTAGGAAGTACGGCGTGTACTGCCTGCCGCCCGAGAACCATCCAATTCGAAGGGTCACGTATGGAAAGAGTCAGTTGGTTGGCTTACCAAGTTTTCTGCGCCTACCTCACACCACCTGCATCGCCATATACAGATGTGTTTCGTACTGAAGCTGAAGCCGCCCTCCTCTGCCCATCGACTGCTTGTGCAACGGCCGAGAGCAGGCCTTCACGCTCTGCCGGTGGCAACAACTGAATAGCTGACTCGGGGCGCAGAGAATCCACATACCCTTCGCCAGTGAGCGATCGACTCCACGAATAGCCCTCGTGACTTGGAGAAGTAAGAGTCGCGGGTAACTCCTTAAACAGATTGGATAGAACACCTCCGGAAAGATACCAACCAGGACCGAGATCAGCCCCTGCGAGATGGGGCGCGCAAAGCGCACAAAGATACGAGTCACCGCGCCACGCAGAGGAGAGACCAGAGGCAAGGCCGTACTGCCAAAGACTGCCAGGACGCCTCCCGGTGCCAGTGCCAGTGCGGCTTTCGAAAATCGCACCTCGGGCGCAATCCAGTGAAAGGATTGAGCCGCGAAGACAAGTTTGAACCTCGCGAGCTCGAGGGGCCACTCCTCGAACGTGCTATTTTTGGGGAAGTCGTTCAGCGAACGGCGCGCAACGTCAATGGGACTTGAACCAGGTTGGCTGGCAGCCCGGCCAGCTACTCAGTTCGCACACCAACCCATCGGTCCGGGAACCTTTTGCCAGTTCGGACGTTTATGGCGCTGCGGGAGAGCGTATTTGGGCGGGCGACTTAGCATTTGTTTTGCCATGGGCGGCGCACTCGTGGCCTTGCGGTCGGCCGTCGCAATAGCCGACGCCCCGACCACTCGCGTCATCCAACAGATGTCCATCGACCAGTTGAAGGACTTCGACGTGACTTTAGCCACGCGGACGAGCGAATGCGTCAGTGTCGCGAGCCGCTACATCATTGCGGCGCGCGGCATAATTAAGAAGAGCGACGCCCCGAATTTTCTTAGCATGCTTCGCGTGTGTGGAGCGTGAGCAGCATGAGTGGATTGAGTAATGTAGAGCAAAATCGCCTCCTGATCTACGTAGTGCTCCCCGTGAGCTACGTCATCGCTGGGCGACTCGAGCTATTCCTCGCTGTGCCGCCAGGCTATGCCACACCGATTTTCTTGCCTGCTGGCATCGCTGTCGCAGCCATGCTTCTCGCTGGCACGCGCGCGTTTCCGGGTGTTTTTGCCGGATCTCTCTTGCTCAACATCTTGGTCGGATACTCAAAAGACCATCACGTGGACGCAATCGACAGTACCGCCGCACTTGCCATTGCTGCCGCCTCCGCGTTGCAAGCGATAGTTGGTGGAGGCGTATTGCGGAGATTTGTTGGCTATCCCGCGACATTAGACACACCGCGTCAGCTCGTCACTTACCTGCTGGCCACCCCGTTTATTTGCGTGACGAGCGCCACCCTTTCGGTCTGCAGCCTTTGGGGCTTGGGCATTGTTCAATCGGACGGCTTGTTGATCAACTGGTTAGATTGGTGGGCTGGCGACAGTCTAGGCGTTCTTGTAGCGCTGCCTCTTATGCTCATGCTCTTTGGCGAACCACGCGAACTTTGGCAATATCGCCGTTTACGGGTTGCAGTTCCGATTGTTTCGATCTTTGCAATCTTCGTGCTCATATTTTCGCTGTTCCCCTCGTGGTCCGTCGTCACGATAGGAGGGATCGGTACTGGTTTGCTGGGCGTATTCCTTCTCCTGACAACAGGGCAAGCCTTTCAGCTCGCCGCCACACAAACGCGCATCGTCGCCGATTTGCGAGCCACGACGCGACTCCATGATATCGGTATTCAATGCGCGCGCGACACAAATGGAGTCGAACAATGTTTGCAACTGATTCTCGACGCCGCCATTGAAATCACGGGTGCCGACAAGGGTAGCATTCAATTGCTGGAGGTCGGTTCTGGGGTGCTGAGAGTCGCCGTCCAGCGCGGATTTGACGATCACTTTTTGACGTTTTTTTTTACGAGGCACAATAATATTTCGGCTAGCGGGGCAGCGTTCGATTCGCTGGAACGCGTTGTCGTTGAAGACGTAGCCCAGAGTCCCACATTTGTCGGTACGCCTGCGCTCGAAGTCATGCTCGAAGCGGGAGTGCGCGCCTGTCAATCAACGCCGCTTGTGGACAGCAAAGGAAAGATTTTGGGTGTGCTATCGACGCATTTCGGACGTCCGCATCGTTCCGACGACCGGGTACTGCGTTTACTGGATTTGTTGGCGCGTCAGGCTGCAGACTACTTGGAGCGTAAACGTGCCGACGATATCGCCAATACTTTGGTCATGGAGATCCAACATCGCAGCGACAATCTGCTTTCCGTTATCCAAGCCATCGCAAACCGCAGCCTCTCGGATGACCACTCGCCATCCGAGGTGAAGGCGGCGTTTCAAGCGCGACTGCAGGCACTTGCCAGGGCCAATCGGCAACTGATCAAGTCGAATTGGACTCCGATCAGCTTGAAAGAAATTGTCCGTTCGGAACTAGAACCTTATGCGGGGCGAGCAACAGCTGAGGGCATTGACATCTCGCTTTCGCCAAAGCAGGCGCAAGACTTCTCGCTTGCGCTGCATGAACTGGCGACAAACGCTGCCAAATACGGCGCATTATCGAACGGAAGCGGGACGGTTAGGATTTTGTGGACAAAATCAACGCAAGGCGACTCTGTTGCGTTGAAGTTCAGCTGGCGCGAGAGGGGTGGACCACCCGTGACTGCGCCCCGCACAATTGGGTTTGGAACGGCCCTGCTCACGGCAGCCTTTCCAAACTCGCATTTTGACTATGCGATCGAGGGGCTGAGTTGTGAGATCAATCTCAGACTCGATGCCACCAGCAAGTCTGGATAGAGGCTGAACTTAAGGCTTTGCAGCGATCGGTTGGAGGTCGGCCGGAGTTCGGCCCTGACCACCTGCGGCGGAGGACCCTTTGTCGAGGAGCTATCATTTGGATGTACGGCCGGACGCATGCCGCAATCCTGAGAGTTGACAGTTCCCAATGGCAATTGATCGCAATATTTGACGGCAGACGCGGCCGGTGGCGATCAACTCGCACGCTTCATGTGCGCGAGGTGCACGTTGGATCGCCTCAACAGTCCCGTGCAGTTGGCATCCTTGGCAAGTCCTGGGTCAACAAAAGGCAGGATCGCCGCAGGTGGAAATAGGACGCCCAGCGCGGTCGCGAGGCCACCTTGCAACAATGCGTCCTGCGCCTTCACGTCGATCCTGGGACTGGCCAATGATCCGGTGATGAGGAGTGGCGCGCGGACACGTCCGATGCGGAGTGTTTTCGGTTTGCCCTGCACCTGCAGATTTATCGTTTCGTTCTTGAGATCGATGCGTCCCTTGCCTTCGACGCGCACGGGATCCGTGTCGAAGACGAACCTTTCCGTCTGCAGCGCGCCGGCCGAAACTGTGAAATGCGCCAACGCGCAGCGCAGGCGCGTATGGCTCTTGTCGTTTGCGAGCAGCAATCCCAATGCATTCAGGAGATTGATTCCTGTCAACTCGGCGAACGCCTTGCGAAACTTTCCCTGTGGCACGACGACCGTTGCTGTCCCCGAGGCAGTTGAGGCGACCGCGTGGACATTGTCACCGAAGCCGTGCAACATCGCGTAGGCTTCCAATACGCCTTCCAACGGCGGTGGCGAGCCTTTGACGAACTGTTCAAGCCGCAACTCGCTGATGCGTGCGGTCGCATCAGCCGCCGGTATCGCACCACGGGCATCGACGCGCAGAATTCCATTCAGCCGGCCGCGCCTGAAGCGTACCGACAGCGGCTTGAGAACGAAAACGCCATCGTTGAGCGAAACATGCGTATGCAGGTCGCGCAGAGGAATCTCCCGCGAGCGGACCAAGTCCACGTCATAGTCCACTTCCGCATCCATCTGCCGCAAGCGCTCGACATGCAATGGGATGTCCGGCAGCAATCGCCCGTATGCCGTAGCGATTTTCGATTTGCTGCCGAAGAGGAGCCCGAGGTCCTTGAATTCGAGAACCTTTGAATCAATTGCGCCGTTGAGGAGGGCGCGCCGGTTTGCGGTTTCAAGGTAAAGAGTACCGTGCAGATCGGAACGACCCACGATTCCGTGGAAGTCTTTGAATCGATAGAGCGTGCCGTCACGCGTCAGGTCTCCCTCCAGCCGGTATGGCGCAGACTGCGGCAACGCAAGGCCAGTCAGGAGATAAAGGTCGGACAGGTTTGAACCGGCGAATATCGTTCTGGCATAGAAACGTCCGAGATGAAATGGCCGCACGATCGTGCCGGCCGCCGCCACACTGGTGGCACCAGAGTGCAAATCAAAATAGAAGTCGTAGGGCTTGGAAGTGTCGACATTGATCAGCGGTGCGCTTTGCAATTCGGCGCTGAACTTTTCGCCGTTGAGTGTTCCGAGCCCCGCCAACTGAAATGAGCCCATGCCGACGCCGGCATTTTCATGAGAAGAGACCGCACCCGTAAACATGAGCTTTCTCAGTCGATCTTCGATCGTGATCTGTCCATCGCGGACCAGAAACCTCTGGATCGGCGGTAGATTCCAACCGGAGCGCGTGCTGATGAAATCCCAATTTGTGCGGCCGTCGGCATCGCGGATCACGAGTATTTTCGGGCGGTCGATCTGAACCAATGGCAGAACTGTATTACCCAGAAGGTACGGCAGCAGGCGAAATGTGAAGGTGAGATGGCCGATATCAACGGCCAGTGGCCTTCCCACCACCCAATCGGGATTGGCAATGGTGACACCTGCAGCCGAGATCCTGGGCGTCGGGCTAAAGAGTTGCACATTGAGATTGCCAGCGATTTGAACTTGTTGCCCCAAACGGATCGAGGCGTAGCGCGCAACGGGCCCGCGGACAGAATTCCAGTCGAGGAAATAGAGCCACAGGATTGCCGCCGCGAAAAAACCGAGAAAAAACCAAGCAACGTCGCGCGCAAGTTGCAGCCACGTCCGTTGGCTCCGTGCCGCAAGCCTGAGTGCTGCGCTCCAGGTCCTCAGGACGGCGTCTCGCGCTTCAAAAGGCCGGACTCTCCAATCGCTGGTCTTAATCGGTTCTTCCATGATGCGCAGGCAAATAGGTTCTCCGCTAGAAAACGTTTCAGGGCGAATTTCGCTCACCCCGATTTTGCAACAATCTGGTCGTCTCGGGCGTTTTGTTCCGACAGGTGGAACCATGTTTTCGCTCACCTTTCGGCTGTGCCGGGAAGCTGTAGAAGCTTTTGTGAGAGACGAGGCGCTGACGCGCGGCGCGGCGATCGCCTTCTATGCCGTGACGGCGATGGCGCCGGTCCTATTCATCGCCATTACCGTAGCAAGTCTTGGCTTCGGTCCCGATGCAGCACAGGGCGCGATCGCCTATCAGCTTCGCCATCTCATGAGCCACGAGAGTGCTCAGATGCTACAGCTCGCCATCCGAAATGCGCACGGAACGTCGACTGGAATCGTCAGCAGCCTGATCGGTACATTTGCGCTAATTGTTACGGCGTCGGGCATGTTTGGCGAAATGGAAGACGCGTTGAATGTGATTTGGAGGGCGCCGCCAAAAGGATCGGTATTTCGCCGGTTGCTCCGTGGACGCGCCGTCAGTCTGGTGCTGGTGATCGGTCTCGGCTTTCTGCTCCTGGTATCCATGGTCTTCACGGCGGCAATCGCGACGCTGGGCCGCTTCATCGACGAGCACACGCCGTTCAGTCACATCGCACTGGCGTTCTTGAACTTCGCGATCTCCGGGGGCCTTATGTCAGCATTATTTGCCGCCATATTCAAAGTCCTCCCAAACAAAGACTTGGAGTGGCGCGATGTCGTCGCTGGCGCTCTCGTCACGTCGCTGCTGTTCGAGCTTGGCCAATTGCTGATCGGCTACTACCTGGCCAGCACCGGGGTCGCAACGCCGTACGGAGCAGCGGGAGGTCTCATTGTCATGTTGATCTGGGTATACTATTCGGCCCAGGTCTTCCTTCTCGGTGCCGAACTCACCAAGGTCTATGCCTGCCACTTCGGCAGCCAGAAGGATATCTTTTGTGAAGG
>Ga0157379_10003764_pt1 | contig 12911 bp, 10 predicted proteins | sample S25metaG_FD_121802 | JGI IMG/M metagenome (GOLD analysis project Ga0157379, IMG submission 121802) | Switchgrass rhizosphere microbial communities from Kellogg Biological Station, Michigan, USA - S2-5 metaG | ecosystem: Host-associated > Plants > Roots > Rhizosphere > Soil | place: USA... | reverse complement strand
TACGTGTCCGCGCTGCAAGCGGCCCATCTCGGCGCACATTCAGCGCGGGCGCCTAACGGTGATCGTGGAGGAGACGCCCGAAGAGGCAGAGCACCGCAAGCGGATGGACGGCAGCAGCTAGTGTATGGCTGGTCGGATATTCATTGGCGCGGTTGTCATCCCGAGCCGACAGGCGAGGGATCGCGAACCTACGGATAGAGGGGCCCTCTATCGCGATGATCGCGATCCCTCGCTCCGCTCGGGATGACACCTAGGTGAGACGGCCAGCGACAACTTCCGCGATGTCATAGACCGGCACCTCGCTCCCATGCGCCTTCGCGCCGTCCGAGATCATTGTCATGCAGAACGGACAGGCGACGGCCAACGCGTCCGCGCCAGTGCCAAGCAACTCCTCGGTGCGTTCGACGTTGATGCGCTTGCCCACCCGCTCTTCCATCCACATGCGCCCGCCGCCCGCTCCGCAGCAGAGTCCCCGGCTGCGATTCCGCGGCGCCTCCGCCACGGTCACCACCGGGAGCGCGCGCTTGAGCGTCTCGCGCGGGGCGTCATAGACATCGTTGTAGCGACCCAGGTAGCAGCTGTCGTGGTACGCGACGACCAGCTGGTTCCCATTCTCCGTGCGGAGCGGAACGAGATCCTGCTCGAGTAGCCGCTCGATGTACGTGGAGTGGTGAATGACCTCGTAGTGCCCGCCCAGCTGCGGATACTCGTTGCCGATCTGGTGGAAGCAATGCGGGCACGTCGTGACGATCGTCGTCACGTGATATCGATCAAGTGTCTCGATCGCTTGCCGCGCGAGCATCTGGTAGAGGTATTCGTTCCCCATTCGTCGGGCGGGGTCGCCGTTGCACGACTCCTCCTGCGCCAGGATGGCGAACCGAATCCCGGCCGCGTTGAGAATGCGCGCGAACGCGACGGCGATCTTCTTCGCACGATCGTCGAACGATGCCATGCATCCGACCCAGAACAACACGTCCGGCCGCTCGTTGCGCTCGGCGAATTCGGCCATGGTGGTGACCCCGAGACCGTCGGCCCATCGCCCGCGATCTGCCGGTTGGAACTTCCACGGCGCGCCATTCCGCTCCATCGCCTCGAAGGCCGGCTGGATCTCCTCGGGGAAACGGGACTCGGTGAGCACCAGGTTGCGACGCAGCTCATTGATCACGTCCAGCTGATCGATCGAGACCGGGCACTCCTGTACGCACGCCCGGCACGACGTGCACGCCCACAGCTCGTCTTCGGTGATGTAGGTGTCGAGCAGGCGGTGGCCCGCGCGCTCGCCGACCGTGCCTCCACCTGCATCGTCTCCTTCGCCGCCCGCGAGCACCGCGTGCGCCGCCTCGGCCCGATCGCCCATCAGGAGCGGCGCGAGCTCCATGGTACGCTGCCTGACGTTGACGACGATCTTGCGCGGGCTCAGCGGCTTTCCCGTGATGTTCGCCGGGCACGCGGCCGTGCACCGGCCGCACTCGGTGCACGAGTATCCGTCGAGGAGGTTCTTCCACGAGAGGTCCTTCACATCGGCCGCGCCGAAGGTCTCGACTCCCTCGGCCTCGAGGTCCATTGGACGCATGACGCCGACCTGCCCGGGGCCGCTCGTGTTGGAGAAGAACGTGTTAGGCAGCGACGTGATGACGTGGAGGTGCTTCGAGTACGGGAGATAGTTGAGAAACGCGAGCAGCAGCAGCGCGTGCATCCAGCTGCTCGCCGTCGCGATCGCTCCCGCGGTACCGGAAGGAACGCGGCTGACCATCATCGCCAGCACACTGGAGATCGGCTGGAATGCAGCCGAGTGACGCGCCTCCACCACGCGCTCGAAGATCGCGGTCAGGAAAAGCGTCACCATGAGCGCCGCGATCATCGACAGAATGAAGACGGCGTCGCCGGAGTGGACCTTGTCGCCCTGTAGTCGTCTCGGCTTGATGACGACGCGGCGATACAACAGCACTGCGACGGCGGCGAGCACGAGCGCCGCGAACATCTCCTGCGACAAGAGGAACAGCCCATACACGGGCGCCGGCAGCATCCGGTCGAACCCGAACGCGGGGAAGACACCGCGCGCGAGGATTTCGATCGAGCCAAGCGTCAGAACGACGAATCCCCAGAACACCGACGCGTGCAGAATGCCAGCGAACGGCTCGCGCAGGATCTTCGCCTGGCCGATGCCGATCACGACGACGTTGCGGAGCCGCGTCCACGGGTGATCGGTACGGTGCTCGTCGTGACCGGTGGTGAGGTAACGAACGAGACGTTGCGCGTTGTAGGAGAAGAAGCCGAGCGCCGCGACGAGAACGAGGAGGAAGAGGACGTTCTGGGTCATGCGGTGATACTAATCGGGAACGGGGAACGGGGAACCGGCAACCGTGACTCCGCGTGGAGCTTCGGTTCCCGGTTCCCCGTTCCCAGTTCCGGTTAATGCGCCTTCGCCGCCTTCACCGCCGCCGTCAGCGCGGGAACGACCTCGAGCACGTCGCCCACGATCCCGTAATCGGCGACCTTGAAGATCGGTGCCTCGGGATCCTTGTTGATCGCCACGATCGTCTTCGATGTGCGCATGCCCGCGAGATGCTGAATCGCGCCGGAGATCCCGACAGCAACGTACAGATTCGGGCTCACCTGGCGACCTGTCTGTCCGATCTGATCGCTGTGCGGGCGCCAGCCGTCGTCGGTGACGGCGCGCGTCGCGCCGACGGCGGCATTGCCGAACGCCGCCGCGAGGTCTTCGACCAGCTTGAAGTTCTCTGGGGCCTTGAGCCCTCGGCCCCCGCTTACGATGACGGGTGCATCGCCAAGGTCGAGCTTGGCCGTGTTGCCGGCGATCGTCTGCGTCACCTTCACTCGCGACGCCGCCGGATCTCCACTCGGGGCCGCGGTCTCGACGCGCGCGCTGCGGGGCTTCTCGGCTGCCGTCACCGCGCCCGGGCGAAGCGACACGACCGCCGGATTCGCCGCGAGCGTCACCGTCGCTATCACCTTGCCGGTGTTGACCGGGTGGGTTCCGACGACCTTGTCACCGTCAAGCCGAACCGTCGTTAGGTCGGAGGCGAGCGGGACGCCGAGCTTCCCCGCCACGCGCGGCGCGAGGTCCTTGCCCTGCGCCGACGCGATCAGGGCCACCACGCGATATCCCCCGCTCTTCGCACGCTCCGCGAGAAGCGCCGACAGTGCCTCCGGATTGTAGTCCGCGAACGCCGCGTGCTCGACGACCGTGACGACGTCGGCGCCGTACGTGCCTAACGCGCCAGCCTTCGCGGCAATGCCGGGTGGCCCCGCGACCACGACGTGAACGTCACCACCCGTGGCGTCGGCCAACACGCGCGCGACCGTCACCGACTCGTACGCGACCTTTCGCAGGTCGCCGCCACGCGACTCCGCGAATGCCAGAACATGGTTGGCCATCAGAGCACCTTCGCCTCGGTCTGCAGGAGTCGGACGAGCTCGGGTACCGCGGCGACGCCATCACCGAGGATCCGGCCGGGTGGGCGCTCCGGTGGGAGTGCCATCGTCGATACGGTCATGCGAACGTCGCCGAGCTGCGCGGGCTTCACCTCGAGCGGTTTTTTCTTCGCCGCCATGATGCCCTTGAGCGACGGATAGCGTGGACGTGCGACACCTTCGTCGATGCTCACGACGGCCGGCAGGGGGAACTCGAGCAGTTCGGCCGCTCCCTCCAGCTCACGGCGAGCAGTCCCCTTCCCGTTCGCGACCTCGAGCTTCGACGCAGCCGCCACGCACGGCAGATTCAGCAGCTCGGCGGTGATGGGACCAACCGCCCCATTCGACGAGTCGATGGACATCTTGCCGAACAGGATCAGATCGTAGCCGCCGCCCTGCAGCTCGGCGGCAAGCGCTCTGGCGATGGCGAAGTTGTCGAACGGGATCGGGTCAGCCTTGAGGTGGATCGCGCGGGCCGCGCCCATGCTGAGCGCCTTGCGAAGCGTCTCCTGCGCGGCATCGGGACCCACGGTCACGACAACGACTTCTCCGCTCCCGAGCTTTTCGGTCATCTGGAGCGCGGCCTCGACGGCATAGCCGTCGAAGTCACTCATGTCCCACTTGAGCCCAGTCTCGTCGACGCTGGTGCCGCTGGGCGCGATCTTGAAGCGCACGTCCATCTCGGGCACGCGCTTGATGCAGACGGCGATCTTCACCGTCGAACCTCGCTTGTGAAGGATTTCACAAGAAAAGGTAGACGGCCACAAAGGGACACGGAAGCCGCGTCAGCGCCCCAAGTGCGCTGGCACCTCGTAACTGACGAACAGCGTGCTGTACGCGTGCTCCAACGGACCGGTCGTGTATTCGCGGCTGCGCGTCACGGCTCGCCACTCGGCGACGAATCCGCGAACTCGTCCGCCCAGGCCCACGGAGTACTCGCCGACGAGCGGCACGCGATCGACCCGGCGCGTGCCGCCTAACGTATTGCCGTCGAGCGTGATGTTGTGCGCCACCGCCTCACCACGAACGCCTCCGAGGACATAGAGCTCGACCGGCGCGCGGCCACTCCATCCGCTGGTCCACCAGGGGCTCGACAGGTTGGTCCCCGCGCGGAGCTGGAATCCGCCCTCCGCTTCCGTCAGCACGTTGCCGAACGAGGCGCCGATCTGCGGAGCGAAGTCCACGACCGCGCGGCCCGACGGCGTTCGCCCAACGAAGCGGCGCACGCTCCGCGCGGACAACATGATTCCGGGCTCGAAGCCGACCTGCGTGTCCCAGCCGATCGGGTCCTGCGTGTATACGCCGGAGAGCCTGTGTGCCGTCCGCTGCGCAAGCTCCCCGAACGCCGGTGGCCCGATCACACCGATATGCAGACTGACTGTTCGCATCGACTCCTCGCCCAACACGCGTGCCTCACCGCTCGCGTACAGCCAGGCGGCGTACGGCCGGTCGTCGCGCCAGTCCGAGGTTTCGCGCGGCTCTCGGCTCGGCTTCGGCGTGTACATGTCCTGGCCGATGGAGAATGCAGTCGTTAGGCACCGCCGGCCCGACGGCTCGTTGCCGATGCACGGCGCGAGGCGGCTGGCGAACCGCTTGCCCCACCATGGCGCCGCCGAAAACTCGACGCTCACCTCATCGCCATTCGTGTATTCCTTGTCGGGTCGGTCGTGGATCCCGCGCCAGAAGTTGAACGCGTCGTTGTCGGCGCGCACGCTCATCCGCCATGGTGAGCTGCGATACGATCGCGGCACCGACGTCGGTTGCCGCGGCGTCGGCTGCTGCGCCGCGAGGGATCCGGCGGCCATCGCGACAAGCGTCGCGACGGCCCAGAAACGACCACCCATCACACGCCCACGCTCGGCGTCGGCGTCAGTTGAAGGCGTTGATCCCGGTGACGGCCTGGCCAAGGATCAGCGTGTGGACATCGTGGGTCCCCTCGTACGTGTACACGCTCTCCAGGTTCGCCATGTGTCGCATCGATGCGTATTCGGCCAGGATGCCGTTCGCGCCGAGCAATCGGCGCGCTTCGCGCGCAATGTTCGTCGCCATGTTGACGTTGTTGCGCTTCGCGAGCGAGACCTGCTGCGGCGTCATCGTGCCGAGGTCCTTGAGTCGACCGAGATGCAGCGACACGAGCTGCGCCTTCACGATCTCGCTCACCATCTCGGCGAGACGTGCCTGCTGTAGCTGGAACCCAGCGAGCGGCTTGTCGAACATCACGCGGTTCCGCGAGTACGACAGCGCTTCCTCGTAACACGCCATCGCGGCGCCGATCGCTCCCCACGATATGCCGTAGCGCGCCTGGGTGAGGCACATGAGCGGGCTCTTGAGCCCTCCCGACTTCGGGAGAATCGCGTCGGCGCTGAGGCATACGTCCTGAAAGACGAGCTCACTCGTGTCCGAGGCACGCAGCGACAGCTTGCCCTTCTGATCCTTCGCCGTGAAGCCCTTCGTGTTCGTCGGAACGATGAAGCCGCGAATCGATTTGTCCGACTTGTCGCCGTTGGTCTTCGCCCACACGACGGCGACGTTGGCCTGCGATCCGTTGGTGATCCACATCTTCCCGCCGTTCAGCACCCACGTCCCGTCGTTCTGCTCGCGCGCCATCGTCACCATGCCGGCGGGGTTCGAGCCGTAGTCGGGCTCCGTGAGGCCGAAGCACCCAATGGCCTCGCCCTTCGCCAACGCGGGCAGCCATTTCCGTTTCTGCTCGTCGGAGCCGAACGCGTAGATCGGATACATCACGAGCGCACCCTGCACCGACGCGAAGGAGCGAATCCCAGAGTCGCCACGCTCGAGCTCCTGCATGATCAGCCCGTACGCGACGTTGTTGAGCCCCGCGCACCCGTACTCCTCGGGCAGGTTCGCGCCGAGGACGCCGAGCGAAGCCATCTCGGGGATGAGCTCCTTGGGGAAGCGTCCGTCGACGTAACACTTGCCGATGATCGGAAGGACTTTGTCGTTGACGAACTGGCGAACGCTTTCGCGAACAGCGCGCTCCTCTTCGGCGAGGACGCTGTCGATGTCGTAGAAATCGGTTGGTGTGGGCATGGCGGAAAGCTAACCACGACGAGGCCTTCGAGCAGGGAACGGGGAACCGGGAACCGGGAACTCCTCACGGAGCCACGGTGCCCGGTTCCCCGTTCCCGCTATTCCTCGCGAGCGGCCTTCAATGACAGATGCTGCGCCGCAGCCGGCGCGTTCTTCTGACCCGGCAGATCCTTGCGCGACCGGAGCGGCGTGACGGTTCGACGCGCCGACGGCGCCACGCCAACGTCGCGCGCTTTCGCCCGGAACAGTCGGCCGTGATCGATCGGGTGACCGGTTTCGTCCTGCCACTGATGCACCATCTCGTGCAGCAGCGTGTGCAGCGCTTCTTCCCACCCGTGACGACGAATGTGGCGGCGACTCACCACGATCTCCGCCGGCTCGCCCGACGGCGCCGCGGACATGTAGTGGCCGAGTCGCGCGCGCATGCGACGCGAGACGCGCACGGTGATCGGCTTGAGCGCGCCGTCGAAGTGGCGCTCGTTGTAGCGGCGATGCCACTCCACGAGGCGCTTCGCGAGCGGCGCGTCGTCCGGGTGTGGTGCGTCAGGTCGGCGCGCCCGTGGAGCGCGCCCGATCGGATACGCGAGAATGCGGCGACGAGCAAGCCGGCGAGATGCGGCCGTGCGTCCGCTCACGAACGTCACGATGGCGGCCAGGACTTCCGACGGCGCGGCGAGGTAGCCTTCGTGCACGCGAAGCTCGCGGCCGCGATAGCTCACCATGACGGCGCGATTTCGCGTGAGACGACAGCGATCGATCCCGCTCAACCCGAGCGCTCGCAATCGCGCGAGCAGCTCGGTCGCATTCCGTGGCGCGGTATCGAGCGGGAGGGCGAGCTGGTCGTGCGGCCGCGTGAACAGCCGGCCTAACGATCGAAGCACCGTGACGGTCCTGGTGTGAATGTCTTCTCGGCCGCGGACCACACGAGTGTCGCGACCTCAATGGTTTCTTGCCGAATGCTAATCACGTTAGCTGATGATGGGCGACCGCCGCGAGAGCGACTCGAAACCGTACCCGCGGTCGAGATCACCGTGCCCTTCTGTGTGTGCTCGATGTAATGCACCGCTTCCTGATGGTCATGGCCGCAAAGCACGAGGTCGACACCGATCGTCGCAAACGCGCCGAGCACCTTGCGTGTGTCCTTGAGGCCGTGCCTCCCGGACAGCTCGCCCTTCACCGGATTGTGATGCATGACGATCACACGCGCGTCGTCCGATGGTGAGCCTTCGAACTCCTCGTGCGCGTGATCGACCTGCGAGCGACGAATGGCGCCGATGATGGAGATGTCGCGAAGTCGCCACGTGAGCGTGTGACGCGTCACGCCGTGTGCGGAGTTCAGCCCGACGAACGTCGCGCCCGGCACGCGCAGCACCGGCTCGAGATCCTCCGCGATATACTGGCGGTAGTTCTCGAACGGCCGCTCTCCATTGCCGATGCCGAACGGCGCCTTCCACCAGAGGACGTCGTGATTGCCCGGCACGACGATCGTCTTGCTCACCTTGTTCGCGTCGCGGATGAAGGCCTGAGCCCGCTGGAACTCTCCCGAGCGTGCACGCTGCGAGAGATCACCCGAGATGGCGACGACATCGAACCGACGATCCTGGATGATCGTCTCGATCGCTTCGATCTGGGCGGGTACGAATGGTCGACCGAAATGCAGGTCCGAGACGTGGAACACCGTCACCATCGGTCAGCCTCGGACGTCAAGCGAGCCGAGCGATGATGGCGTCGGTGAACTGCGCAGTGGTCGCGGTGCCGCCCAGATCGCGCGTCACGGTCTTCCGCTCCCGGATCACGCTCTCCATCGCATCGCGAATGCGGCGCGCGCGCGTGTGATCCCTGAGATGCTCGAGCATGAGGCACGCCGCGTAGAGGAGCGCGCCGGGATTCGCAACGCCCTTCCCCGCAATGTCGGGCGCGGTGCCATGCACCGCCTCGAAGATGGCGGCGTTCGTGCCAAGGTTCGCACCCGGGGCAAGCCCCAGTCCGCCCACCAGACCCGAGATGAGATCCGAGAGAATGTCGCCGAACAGGTTCGTCGTAACAATGACGTCGAACGTCTCGGGCTTGATCACGAGCTGCATCGCCATCGCGTCGACGATGCGCTCCTCGTACTCCACGCGCCCGGCGAACTCCTTCGCGATCTCGATCCCCACCTCTCGAAAGAGGCCGCCCGTCATCTTCAAAATGTTCGCCTTGTGCACGACCGTCACTTTCTTCCGGCCGTGCGCAACCGCGTACTCGAACGCGTATCGGATGATGCGTTCCGACCCGTACCGAGTGACGACCGCCGTGGATTCCGCCGCGGCGCGCGGATCCGGTCCAATCGCGATGAAGTGCTCGACGCCTGAGTAGAGTCCCTCGGTGTTTTCGCGCACGAGCACGATGTCCACGTTGTCGAAGCGACCGCCGGGCACGACCGACCGCGCTGGTCGCACGTTCGCATACAGATCGAACGTGCGTCGAAGCGCGACGTTCACGGATCGATACCCGCCGCCCACCGGCGTCTCGAGTGGCCCCTTGAGCGCGAGTCCCGTGCGCTCGATGGACTCGATCGTCTCGTCAGGCATCGGATCATCGAACTTTTCGACCGCCGCCATACCCGCGAGGCGTCGATCCCACTCGAACGTCGCGCCAGCCGCTTCCAGAGTGCGAACCGTCGCGTCGGTGATGTCGGGTCCGATACCATCGCCAGGAATGAGCGTGCAGGGCACAGCCATATTCGTTCAGCTCAGCGAGCAGGAGTAAAGAGGTCAGCGAGGCGGCCGGCGACTCCGGCCGCGATCGCGGGCGAGAAGTTACGCATGCCATCGCTCGAGATGTCGCCCTTCCACATCACGCGCGCGGCGCGCGTGTCGATGATGACGACATGGAGTGCCGCGCGCCCTCCGGATCCATCTGGCACGAGCGCGAGCTCCACGGGCACGAGTGCATAACGCGCGTTGAACAACCCCGTGAACGTCCGCAACTGTCCGGCCAGCGGTTCCGCGATGAGCTTGTCCGCATCGCGCTCGACGGGCGCCAGCGGAGCGAGCGTGAGCTCGTATGGGTCCGCGGTGTAGCCGGGATTCCGCCGCGCCGATCGCGCGAGGTCCGGCGGGAAAGCCCACTGGACCTTGAGGCCGTGGTCGCGAATGGCGAACGCGAACTCGTCGTCGAACGTCGAGAGGTACGCACGCGGGTCCCCGACCTTGTCGGCCCAATCGGGGACACCCATGCGAAGCCTCTGCACGGGAACCACGATCATCGGTTCCGAGGCGAACGACGCGAGTACGCCACCCGCGGTGCCCTGCGTGGGCGTGACCGTTTGCTCGTGTGGCGCTGGGGCTGGACTCGTCGCTGGTGTTTGCGTCGCGGCGGGACGTGCGCAGGCCGCGACAAGCACGAGCGCGCTACTGCGCGCTGCGATTCGGAGGAAGAATGAGGCGGCGGTCACGGTCGGTGAATGGTAAGCAAAGGTAACCACGCTGGAGAAACCGCGGCACCCGCTGCGGCGTTCGCGGTTGATTCCGCTGTGACGACGGACCAATTTGGCGGCAACAAAACCCAAGGGACGGCACGCGCATGGGCAAGTTGCTCTCGTGGATCGGGTGGCTCCTGGTCGCGGTTGTGGGCGCTGGTGCGTTCGCATGGCTCGCGCTCTCGCGCGGCGAGCAGGTGAGCGCGGCATGGCTCGTGACGGCAGCCGTGTGCACGTATCTGATCGCGTACCGCTTCTACAGTCGATTCATCGCGTCAAAGATCTTTGCGCTCGACGCAAACAGAAAGACGCCCGCCGAGCGGTTGAACGATGGCCGTGACTATGTCCCGACGAATCGGTGGGTCGTGTTCGGGCACCACTTCGCCGCGATCGCCGGGCCAGGCCCACTCGTAGGACCGACGCTCGCGGCGCAGTTTGGTTTCCTGCCCGGGATGATCTGGATTCTCGTTGGCGTCGCACTTGGTGGCGCCGTTCAGGATTTCGTGATCCTCGCGTCCAGCGTCCGACGCAACGGGAAATCGCTCGGCCAGATGGCGAAGGACGAGATCGGTCCCGTCGCGGGATTCACCGCGCTGATCGCGGTGCTCGGGATCATGATCGTGCTGATCGCCGTGCTAGCGCTGGTCGTCGTGAACGCGCTCGGCGAGAGTCCGTGGGGCCTGGTGACCGTCGGCCTGACGATTCCGATCGCTCTCTTGATGGGCGGCTACCTCAAGTGGATTCGTCCGCATCGCGTGCTCGAGGCGACGGCCATGGGGCTCGTGCTGCTCGTTGTCGCGCTGTACGTCGGTCGAGCTGTCGCCGCGAATCCCGAGCTTGCGCCGATGTTCACGCTGAACCGGAAGTCGCTCGCGATCCTGATCATGGGGTACGGGTTCCTCGCGTCGGTGCTGCCGGTATGGCTGCTGCTGGCGCCGCGCGACTATCTCTCGGCGTTCGTCAAGCTCGGTGTCGTGTTCGCGCTGGCGCTCGGGATTCTCGTCGTGTTACCGCCGTTGCAGATGCCGGCGCTCACTCGTTTCGTCGACGGGACGGGCCCTGTGTTCGCCGGCAAGCTGTTCCCGTTCGCGTTCATCACGATCGCGTGCGGCGCGATCTCGGGGTTCCACGCGCTGGTCTCGTCAGGCACGACGCCGAAGCTGCTCGAGCGGGAGCCCGACGCGCGCATGATCGGCTACGGAGGCATGCTGCTCGAGTCGATGGTGGCGATGATGGCATTGATCGCCGCGTGCGTGCTCAGCCCCGGCGTGTTCTTCGCGATCAACGCCCCGGCGGGCGCCATCGGCACAACCGCCGCGAGCGCTGCCGAAGCGATTCGCAACTGGGGATTCGTGCTCCAGCCGGAAGAGATCCAAACGCTCGCGCGGAACGTCGGCGAGGCCTCCCTCCTCTCCCGCACCGGAGGCGCGCCAAGTCTCGCGGTGGGCATGGCGCACATCTTCTCGAACGTGCTCGGTGGTACGACGGCGATGGCGCTCTGGTATCACTTCGCAATCATGTTCGAGGCGCTGTTCATCCTGACGACGCTCGACGCCGGCCCCCGCGTTGGCCGGTTCATGCTGCAGGACCTCGGCAAACACCTCTGGGAACCATTCGGCAGGACCGCGTGGTACCCGGCCATCGTGCTCTCGAGTGCCATCTTCGTCGCGATGTGGGGGCACTTCCTCTATCAGGGCGTCATCGACCCGTTAGGCGGGATCAACTCGCTCTGGCCGCTGTTCGGGATCGCGAACCAGCTGCTTGCCACGGTCGCACTCTGTGTGGGAACGACGGTGATCATCAAGACCGGCAAGCAGCGGTACGCGTGGGTCACGCTGCTGCCGCTCGCATGGCTCGTTATCGTGACGATGTCCGCGGCGTACACGAAGATCTTTTCGCCGGACCCGCGTCTCGGATTCCTGGCGCATGCGAGCTTGTTCTCGCAACAGGTGGCGCAGGGCGTGACGCCGAAGGGCGTGAAGAGCCTGATCGATGCCTCGCGGATCATCTTTAACGACCGAGTGGATGCGGCGGTCGCCGCGTTCTTCGCACTCAGCGTGCTTGTGATCCTCGCCGACTCGGCCAAGGAATGGTGGTCCGTCGTGCGCGGAACAAAGCCGGCGGTGAGCTCGGAGGTTCCGTTCGAAGGCCGAGTGGCAGTGGCGGGGGATTAGGCGGCAGGCGACTAACGACTCAAGACTGAAGACTCGAGACTGAAGAGGACCAGATTCCCTTGTCTGCCATCACTCATCCGCCATCAGCCCTCTACGTCCGACTTCAGCGCGTGCTGCGGGTGATACGCTCCATCATTGGCGCCCCGGATTACGAGCGGTACGTGGCGCACATGGAGTCGCACCACCCGGGATGCGCGGTCATGTCGCGCGACGAGTTCATCCGCCAGCGGCTCGAGAGCCGGTATTCAAGGCCCGGCTCTCGCTGCTGCTGAACGGGTGAGTGGGTGGTCAATCCAACAACCCTTCGCCGGCGTATCCTCGGGTATGACTGCATACTTGGCCCTTGAGGTGCGCCCGTGCTCAATGCCCTGAAGGTGATCGCGTTCATCGTCTGCGTGGCGTACGTGATCGCCGTCGTCGGGATCCGACTGTACGAGCCACGTCTGCTGTATCAGCCGGGCGCCCGCGCGGTAGATCCACCAGACGCGTCTCTTGCCCTTCGCGAACGGTCCGTGTCGTTCAAGGCGGCTGATTCCACGTCGCTTTCCGCATGGATCATCCCGGCGGCTGGGAGCGCGCCGGACGCGCCGTGGGTGCTCATCTCGCACGGCAATTATGGCAACATCGGGTACGGTGGGCGGCCTCAGTTCTACGCCTGGTTCCGCGACCTCGGCGTGAACCTCTTCGCGTACGACTATCGAGGCTTCGGCGCCAGCGAGGGCAGCCCGAGCGAACCCGGCGTGTATTCCGACGCTGCGGCCGCGTATCGATACCTCACCGATTCCCTGCGC
>Ga0157379_10003761_pt1 | contig 12911 bp, 9 predicted proteins | sample S25metaG_FD_121802 | JGI IMG/M metagenome (GOLD analysis project Ga0157379, IMG submission 121802) | Switchgrass rhizosphere microbial communities from Kellogg Biological Station, Michigan, USA - S2-5 metaG | ecosystem: Host-associated > Plants > Roots > Rhizosphere > Soil | place: USA: Michigan... | reverse complement strand
GGTATCTATGTGCCGACTGCGGAGGGGCCGCTTCTGAACGGCGGAACAGCACCGGTCATTGCGCCGCTTGTTCCGACGGCGACACAGATCTACTTCTAGACTTTCGCCAAATCCATGCGGCTGTCATGCGCGGTGACTACCGTACGGAGGCGTACGTTACGTCCCGGCTGCCGACGGCGGATGAGTACGGCCGCCGCCTGATTTTCTCCCCAAACCTGCCAAGATTCGGTAGAGTCGGACGCGTGGCGCGGGCGTCAGTTGCTCGCGTCTCGGGAAACCGACAATAAGAACATTGGGAGGCCGGCCATCCAGATGGCCGGACTATTAGGGCCGGGACGCAGCGCTGATAGCGCCAAATCACGCGCCCCTCAATTGGGCAGGCGGATAAGCAAATCATGAAGTCGTTCGGGCCGGCCGCGGGCCGGTTGCACGCCGTCGCACCGCTACCGTTGGTGGTCGTGGTTGCCGGCACGCGCCCCGAGGCGATCAAGCTGGCCCCGCTCGTCCGCGTGCTCGACGCCTCGAAGGAGGTGCGCAGGCTGGTCGTAAACAGCGGGCAGCACGCCAGCGCGGTCCGCGACACCTTCGCCGAGTTCGACCAGCGCGCGGATGTCGAACTCTCCGCGCTCCCCGCACTGCCCAACCTCGCCGCGTCGTTTGGCCATCTCAAGGAGGAGCTTGCCGCCGTCGTGACGCGCTGGGCTCCCGCCGTGGTCGTCGTTCAGGGCGATACGCTGACCGCGCACGCGGCGGCGCATGCCGCTCACGCCACGGGCCATCGCATCGCCCACGTCGAGGCCGGACTGCGGACAGACTCGGCCACCGATCCGTTCCCCGAAGAATGGTTCCGGCGGCGGATCGCGCGCATCGCAGACTTGCATTTCGCGCCGACGCGAGCCGCGCTAGCCAACCTTCTCGCAGAGGGCGTGCCTGCGTCGCAGATCCATCGGACGGGCAACACCGGCATCGACAGTCTCCGCTGGGCGCTCGACGATCTCGACCTCCAGGCCGAGCGCGACGATGGCGCCGAGCGCGTCCTGGTCACGCTGCATCGGCGCGAGAACCACGACGGCAATGCCGATACGGTCTGCCGCGCATTGATGGGCCTTTGCGCGCGGCGCCCCCGTGTGCGAGTCATGCTGCCCGTCCACCCGAATCCCCGCGTCGCGGGTCCGATACGGCGCCGCCTTGGCGGGCATCCCGCCTTCGATCTGGTCGCGCCAATGCGCTACCGCGAATTCATCGCCGCGGCGGCACGCGCCTCCCTCATCATCAGCGACTCGGGAGGCATTCAGGAGGAGGCGCCGCACCTGGGGACGCCCCTGCTCGTGCCGCGCCGTAACACCGAGCGGCCCGAAGGGATCGCCTCCGGCTTCGTGCAGCTGGTGCGCGTCGACGAGGAGACCATCGTCGCCGCGGCGGCGGCGGCGCTCGACGCACCCCGACGCAAGGGGCTTCCGATCGACGCGGCGGCTCCGTTCGGCGCGGGCGACGCCGCGCGGCGCATCGCCACCGTGCTCGAAGCGTTCGTGATGGAGCACGCCTGCGCATGAGCGCCGCCGGGTCGCCGCAAGACGCCAATTACCCCGGAGCGCGCAGCGCGGAGGGTAGCCAATGAGCGCAATGTCCCATCTGGCGGGCATTGCGCACACGCGCGACCGGCAACTGCCGCTGCTCGATCCCAATGCCGCGCTCGAACGGCAAGTGCAGTGGCTGCTGACCGGCCCAGCGCAGCGGACTGACGGCGCCGTCGCGGGATGGGTCGATGCCGACGATCGTGCCGACTACGTCTATCCCGAGATCACCGGCTATTACCTGCAATGGCTCGGCTGGCGCACTACAGAAGGCGATTCCCGGTTCATGCTCGGCGCAAGAGCCGCCGCCGCGCAGTCGTGGCTTCGCACGTGGCTCGCTGCGGAAGGCCCGCGGCTGACCCGCGTCTACGCCGACCGGGCACGCGATGATTGGCGCAATCATGCGATCTTCTGCTTCGACGTTGCGATGGCGCTGCGCGGGGTCGCCACCGCCGCGCGCCGGGGCATCCTCGACGCCGATGCGGCCGTGGTCGAAGGGCTCTGCGCGGTGCTCGGCGAGCTCGTTGCGCCGGACGGTATGCTGGATGCCTGCCGTATTCACGGACTGTCGCCCGAATTTCCGCTGCGCTGGTCGACGCAGCGCGGCGCCTTCCTGGCCAAGGCCGCAGCGGGTATCGTCGATGCCGCCCACCATTTGCCGGACGTTCCCGCCGCGCTGCGCGTCGCCGCGGCGCGGTCGTTCGATGCGAGCATCGACGCACTGTGCGCGGCGCCGCACGACGAGACGCATCCGCTGCTCTACGCGATCGAGGGCTACCTGGCGCTGCCCGCGCATCCGTGTTTCGTTGCCAATCTCCCTTCAGTCGCCGCGCGCTACGACGAGCTGCTGGCGCGAACTGCGGCAATGGGTCGCGTCCCGGAATCGTCGACGCATGCCGGCCAGCCGCGGCTCGACATCGTCGCGCAGACGCTGCGCGCCGGGGCGCTGCTTGCCCAGCACGGCGCTCCGCTGTCGACGATGCGACTTGCGCGCGAGCTCGCGACCACGCTGACCGTGGCGACCACGCCCGACGGCGCGCTGCCTTTTGCGCAACACGCAGGCGTGGCGCAATACAACACGTGGGCGACCATGTTTGCCACCCAGGCGCTCTGCTGGGCGCGCGCAACGCCCGGTGCGCTGATCGAGGTCGCGGACGATCCGTGTATCGTCTAGCGAGCGGCGCGGCAAGGCGCCGCGCCTGACACCGATGTGGGGAACCAGCGCACGACAACGGCTGCGGCTCGCACCGCTTTATCTGGCGCTGCGGGCGGCGGCCCTTGCCCGCGCCACGCCGAGCGCCGCCGCGGAATGCCCCGCGGCGTGGCGCCCCGGCCTTTCGGTGGTCATCCCCGAGCGTGATGCGCCGGACATGCTCGGCGAGGCGCTTGGATCGCTGCAGGCCGAGCTCGAAGGACAGGACGAGCCCGTGCAGGTTGTCGTCGTCGCCAATGGCGCCGCGCCCGGAACCTACGGCGCTCTCGCGGCGCAGTACGCGCACGTGGAATGGCTCGAGCGCGAGGCGCCGCTGGGGTTCAGCGCGGCGATCGCGCTCGGCCTCGCGGAGGTGCGCCACGAGTGGACGCTGCTCTTGAACAACGACATGACCTTCGAGCCGGGCGCGCTCGCGCAACTGTTGCGGCATCGCGGCGGCGACGTGTTCTCGCTCAGCGCGCAGATCCTGCAACAGAGCAGCGACGGCCGCCGCGAGGAAACGGGTTTCACCGACTGGTACGCGGACGGCGCCGGCGTGCACGCGTATCACGCGCCCGTCCCGGCGGACGGTGGCGCGGTTCCGCATCTCGCGGGGAGCGGGGGCGCCACGATCTTTCGCACGCGGCCGCTGACGCGCTATGTGAAGGACACCGACCCTTACGACCCGTTCTACTGGGAAGACATCGAGTGGGGCGTGCGCGCATGGCGCGACGGCTACCGTGTTCTTTTTTGTCCCGGCGCCGTCGTGCGGCATCGGCACCGCGCCACCACGGCGCGCTTCTACGCGCCGGCCGTCATCGACCGCATCGTGGCGCGCAACGGCCTGTTGTTCGATGCGCGCAACCGCGCGACGGCCTTCGGCGCCGACTGGCTGATGTCCCGGGTCTGCGACCAGCCGTACGAGAGCCAGCGCGAGCTCGCGCAGCCACGCATTGCCATCGACGTGCGGCGGCGGCGCGCGGATGCGCGCGGCCGCACGAGGCCGGATATCGCGCCGGTGCTCGTCGATCCGCGGCATCCGGTCAGCGAGCTCGCGCCTGCGTCGTTCAGCTATCGTCTGGCGACGTTCACGGCGGGGCGTCCCCGGCTTCTGCTCGTCACGCCGTTCGCCGTATTTCCGCCGCGGCATGGCGGCGCACGCCGCATCAGCGGGCTGCTCGCGTATCTGCGCCGCGACTTCGACATCATTCTCGTGACCGACGAAGCGACGCTCTACGACGCGCGCAGCTTCGCCTTTCTCGACGGCCTGTGCGCCGTGCATCTCGTCCAGCGCGAACGCGAGGCGAATCTGGGCAGCGCAGCGGGCCTCGAAGCGCGCCTGCGCTCGCACGATCATCCGGCGCTCGCCGCTGCACTGCGCGCGGCGCTGGCGCGCTACCAGCCCGCGCTGGTGCAGATCGAGTTCGCGGAGCTCGCGCCGCTGGTGCGCGAGCGCGCGCCGGGCCAGCGGTGGGTGCTCGCGCTGCACGACGCCTATGGCGCGGCAGATTTCGCCACGCCCGAGGCCGCGCAGCGGTTCGAGCGCGAGGTCCTCGCGCGCTACAACGCGGTGACCGTCGTGGCGGCGGAGGACGGCGGGCTGGTCCAACATCGCGACGTCGTGTGCGTTCCCAATGCGAGCAGCATCGAACCCGGCCCGCGCGCGCCTTCGGCGTCGGCGCGACTCCTGTTCATGGGACCGTTCCGCTACGAGCCCAATTTCGCCGGCGTGCGCGCGTTCCTTCGTGACGCGCTGCCCGCGATCAAGGCGGCGGTTCCGGAGGTTCGCCTGCGAGTGCTCGGTGGAGACGGCGCTCCGCGTCGCGTCGCCGCCGATCCGCTGTTCGCACGAGACGACGTCGACGTGTTCGAGCATCGCGAGGACGTCGAGGCGCAGCTCGCCGCTTGCGCGCTCACGATCAACCCGCTCGCGGCGATCCGGGGTTCGCCGGTCAAGCTCGTCGAATCGCTTGCGGCAGGGCGCGTCTGCGTCAGCACTGCGGAGGGCGCGCGGGGATTTCGCGACGAGGGCTTCGCGGGCCTGGTGATCGTCGAGAGCGTCGCGGCGATGGCGCCGGCCATCGTGAGCCTCCTGCGTGACGACGAGCTGCGGCTTCGCCTCGAGTCCGCCGACGCCATGCGGCTCGCGCGCTTCACGTGGGCGGCGAGCGCCGCCGTGCAACGCGCGCTCTACCTGCGCCTGCTGCAAGCCGCCGATGCCTGACGCCCCCGCTCCGCGCCCCGCGTACGACGCGATCGCGCATCTGTACGACGTGGACATGGCGCGGAACATGCCGTTCGCCGACGTCGAGCTCTACGCGCAGATCTGCCGCGGCGCGGGCGGCCCCGCGCTCGAACTCGGCTGCGGCAACGGCCGCATCCTGCTCGACCTTCTTGCGCAGCACCTCGACGTCGTCGGCGTCGACGGTTCAGCGGCGATGCTGGCTGCGCTGGTCGCCAAGGCCGCCGCGCGTGCGCTGCCGCCGCCGCGCGTGTGCCGGATGGACGTGCGCCGCCTGGCGCTGCGCCCGGCTTTCGCCGTCGTGCTGTGTCCGTACTCGCTCGTCACGTACATGACCGGCGACGACGATGCGCGCGCGCTGCTCAACGGCGCGCGCGGCGTGCTCGTCCCGGGCGGTGTCGTCGTCGTCGACGCGTTCGTTCCCCAGCCGGTCGTGCCGGGGGAAGCGTTCACGCAGGACTACGCCCGCACGTTTCGCGACGGCACGCTCGTGCGCAGCAAGCGGATTACGCGACTCGCCCCGCGCGTCAACCGGATCGAGCGGCGCTACGAAGTGCGCGCCGCCGACGGCACGCTGGCGGAGCGGATCGAGACGACCGAGGACATTCGCGAGTTCGCGCCGCACGACGTCACTGCGCTGGTCGAAGCCTGCGGATTGCGTGTGCGCGACACCTGGTGGGACTACGCGCCGCAGGGTCCGTCTTCCGCCGCGCGATTCTTCACGGTGACCGCGGTCGCTGCCTGAGCGCAGCGCGTTGCCCGGCGGCGCCGAAGGGCACCGTCGCTTCCGACGGCCTACTTCGGGTAGCCGCCGCCGGTCGCGGCCGCGGCGGGTGCGGGCGGCGGTGCCGCCGGCGTCGTCGCGACCGGCGGCGCCTCCGTGCCCTTGCCCGGCGCGAACCGTCGCGCGGGCGGCGTCTTCGGATAGCCGGCTTCGTCCAGCATCGCCTGCCAGCGCGACTCGTTCAGACCCTTCGACACGAGCTTGTCGCCGACCTGCAGGACCGGCGCGACGTCGCCGCCGGTCAGCGTCTTCAGTCGGGCGATGCCCGCCGGGTCGTTCACGTTGACCGTGGTGAAAGGAACCCCACGACGGTTGAGCAGCGCTTCGGCGCCCTCGCAGGGTTCGCCGCAGTTGAACGTATAGAGCGTGACCGGATAGCGTTCCGACGCGATGCGCGCCGATAACGGCAGCTCGTTCGTCTCGATGACGTTGTCGCCGAGGCGCTTCGCTTGCACGTCCTTCGCGCCGGCCGGGGGCGGCTGGTCGCTGTAGACGACCTTGCCGTTGGCGTCGGTGTAACGGTACAGCTGCTTGTCCTGCGCGGCGACATTCGCGCTGAGCGCCAGCGCGGCGACCGCGGCGGCCAATGCAGTGGTGAACGCCAATCGGGCACGAACCATGACGCCTCCGTCAGAATGCTAGCGTCATACCATTATGCCGCAGAAGAGCGTCCAATTGGGGCGGCCGTCCGCGGAAGGCGATAAACGACTCCAGCGAAGGACGGCTTCCGCCACGCGCCAGCACTTCGTCGCGAAACCGCGCGCCCACCGCTGGCGACAGCACGCCCGCTTCCTCGAACAGGCCGTAGGCATCCGCAGAAAGCACCTCGGCCCACTTGTAGCTGTAGTATCCAGCCGCATACCCGCCGTCGAAGATGTGGGAAAAGCCCTGCATGAAGCGGTCGTACGCAGGGCGCGGCACAACCGCGACCTCCGCGCGAACCGCGTCGAGGACCGCCTGCGGGCTCGGCCACGGCGTGTGCGTCACCGGGTCGTACTCGGCGTAGAGCAGCATGTCGAACAGCGCGAACTCGATTTGCCGCATCAACGCCATTCCACTCTGGAAATTCTTGGCGGCGTACATGCGGTCGAACAGATCGCGCGGCAGCGGCGTGCCGTGCAGCGGGCCGTCGCCGACGTACGCGGTCATGTCCTTCAGCACGTCCCATTCCCAGCAGTAGTTCTCCATGAACTGCGACGGCAGCTCCACGGCGTCCCACTCGACGCCCTGGATGCCGGACACGCCCGGGACGTCGATGTTCGTGAGGAGCTGGTGCAGGCCATGGCCGAATTCGTGGAATAGCGTGACCACTTCGTCATGCGTGAACGTCGCGCGCGCCCCGGCGGCGGGCGGCGACAGGTTGCATGTCATGTACGCGACCGGATGCTGGATGCGGCCGTCGAGACGGCGGCGGTTGATCGCGGCGTCCATCCACGCGCCGCCCTGTTTGGCCGCGCGCGCGTAGAGATCGAAGTAGAACTCGCCGACGAGCGCGCCGGCGGGCTCGCGGACCTGGAAAAAGCGCACGCTGGGATGCCACACCGGCGCGCTCGCCGCGGCGATCGTGACGCCGTAGATCGTCTCTACCAGGCGAAACAATCCGGCAATGACGCGATCTGCGGGCAGGTATTGCTTGATCTCCTGCTCGGAAAACGCGAACTTGCGCGCCTTCAGCTTTTCCGATGCATAAGCAATGTCCCACGGCGCGAAGTCGGGCAGGCCGAGCTCGTCGCGCGCATACGCAGCGAGCTCGCCATAGTCGCGCTGCGCGAACGGCTTGCCGCGGCGCGCGAGATCGCGCAGGAACTCGAGCACCTCGGCCGGCGACTGCGCCATCTTCGGCACCAGCGACACCTCGGCGTGGCTGCGGTAGCCGAGCAGCGTCGCCGCTTCGCGGCGGAGCAGGAGGATGCGATCGACCAGCGGGCCGTTGTCCCACGCCGGATTCGCGGCGAGCTCCGATGCGCGCGTGGCATACGCCCGATGCATCGTCTGGCGGAGCGCACGATCGTCCGCGTATTGCATCACCGGCAGGTAGCAGGGAATCCGCAGCGTGAGCTTGTAGCCCGTTTCGCCGTCGGCCGCGGCGTCGCTCCGCGCCTGCGCGACGACGTCGGGCGGTACGCCGGCCAGCGTCCGCGGGTCGTCCACGCGGTGCGACCAGGCGTTGTCGGTGTCGAGCAGGTGCTCGTCGAACTCGGCGCCGCATTGGGCGAGCGCTTCCCGCAGCGCCTTGAAGCGTGCCTTGGGGACAGCGTCGAGCTCGGCGCCGCCCAGCCGGAAATCGCGGAGCTCGTTGTCGACCAGGCGCTGCTCGGCCGGTGCCAGCGTTGCATAACCGGGCCCGTCCCGCAGCGCGCGAAACTTCCGATACAGCGCGGCATTCTGGCCGAGGTCGGCGTAGAACGACGTGATCTTGGGCAGGTTCGCGTGATAGGCGTCGCGCAGCGCAGGCGTATTCACCACGGCGTTGAGATGCCGGACTGCGCTCCACGCGCGATCGAGCCGGTCGAGGGCGTCCATGAGCGGCAACACGAGGGCCTCGAACGTCGGCGGAGTCGCCGCGGCCACCACCTGCACAATCGTCGCGCGCGCGCCGTCGAGCAGCACGTCGACCGCGGGGGTTACGTCGTCCGGCGTCACGGCGTCGAAGCGTGGCAGACCCGGAAACGTGAGCAGCGGATTGGCGGCGGGCATGGCGGGAGGGCGGTCGAGGCTCACGAGGGCGCCGGTGGCGAGAGGCGTGCGTCCAGTGCCGCGAGATCGGCCGGCGTTCCCACGTTGGCCCACGGACCTTCGTATCGCTCTCCCGACACGATACTCCGCGCGATCCACTCGTTGAACAGCGGCAGGAGCCGGGCCTTGGCGCCGCGGGTGAGCCCGGCGAACAGTGCCGTATCGTAGACGGCGATGTTGCCGAACGTCAGCTTGCCTGCTGCACCGGCGGTGACGCGGTCGCCGACGAGCGCGAAATCGCCGTCCGGGTGATAGGCCGGATTGGGCACCATGACGAGATGGGCGCGGGGACCCGCGGCGACGGACGCCATCGTGCGGGCACGCGGCAGCAGCGTCGCGTAGTCGAAGCCGGTCCACAGGTCGCCGGACACGACGACCGCCGGCCCGGGCGGAAGCAACGGCAGTGCCGTCGCGATGCCGCCTGCTGTTTCAAGCGGCTCGGCCTCGAGCGACCAGTGGAGCGTCGCGCCGTAACGGCTGCCGTTACCGAGCGCCGCCGCGAGCTCGTCGGCGCGATACGACGCGTTTATGACGATGTCCGTGCAACCCGCGCGCACGAGCGCCTCGATCTGCCACACGATCAACGGCTTTCCCCCTGCCGGAAGCAACGGCTTGGGGAGCGCGTCGGAGAGTGGGCGCATGCGCTCGCCGCGTCCCGCCGCAAGGATCATCGCGCCGATCATCAGCGGCCCCACTAAAACGTGTAGCCGACCGTCGGCGCGTTCTGCTCGAGGCGATCGAGCAGCCGCACGAGCGGTGCAAGCTCGGCATAGCGCGCCGCGACCGGGCGGGCGTAGGCGAGGAAGCGCGGCGTGTCCTCGACATAGCCGGGCTTGCCGTCGCGATGGCGAATGCGCGCGAAGATGCCGAGCACCTTGAGATGTCGCTGCAGCCCCATGAACTCGAAATCGCGCCAGAACGCGCCGAAATCCGCAGCGACCGGCAGCCTGGCGCGGCGTGCGCGCTCCCAGTAGCGGATGGTCCAGTCGAGTACGCGTTCCTCGGGCCAGCTCACGAATGCGTCCTTGAAGAGCGAGGCGACGTCGTAGGTGATGGGACCGATCACTGCGTCCTGGAAATCGAGGACGCCGGGATTGGGCGCCGACACCATCAGGTTGCGCGGCATGTAGTCGCGGTGCACGAAGACGGCCGGCTGCGCAAGGTTCGCCGCGATGATCCGCTCGAACACGCCGAGCAGCGACGCTTCCTCGCTGGCCGTGAGCGTGATGCCACGATGGCGCGCGACGTACCACTCGGGAAACAGCATCAGCTCGCGGCGCAGCAGCGCGGCGTCGTAAGGCGGCAGCGCACCCGCGCGCGTGGCACCCTGCCAGCGCACCAGCGTGTCGAGCGCATCGCCGAACAGCGCGTCGGCGTTGTGCTCGTCGAGCGCGCGGAGGTACGTCGTGTCGCCGAGGTCCGCAAGAAGCAGGAAGCCGTGCTCGAGGTCCTGCGCATGGACGGCCGGCGCGTTCACGCCGGCCTCCGCGAGCAGCGCTGCCACATGCACGAACGGCCGGCAGTCCTCACGCGGCGGCGGCGCGTCCATCGCGATCAGCGATCGCGCACCGGCGCCGACCGGAGCGGGCGATGCGAGGGTCACCCGAAAATAGCGGCGGAAGCTCGCGTCGGCGGAGGCGGGGGCGAGTGCATAGTCGCGCGTCCCGAGGACGGTCGCGAGCCAGTCGGTCAGCGCAGTGAGGCGCGCGTCAGCGGAAGCGGAAAGGGAGGTCAACGGGCGGCGCGCTAGAATCGCGGAATTCTAGCAGGCCCGATGCTGCGTTCCTTCCCATCCGTGATGTGGTTCGCCGGCCCGTTGGCCGGCCTCGCCGTCGGCGTCGCTGCCGCGGGCGCGCACGCGAGCGACCTCACGTTGAAGCCCGCGCGCGAGCTCGCGCCGCCGGCGGCCAAGCCCGCGCCGACCCCCGGCGTGAAGCTCCCCAAGCCGGTGATCGGCGCGCCGGCGACGGCCTCGGGCGACGCCGCCGAGCGCGGCGTGCTGTTCCTGCGCGCCGACCGGCTCGAGGGCGAAGAGGACAAGTTCACTGCCGAGGGCGACGTCGAGCTCCGTTCGCGCTACGAGACGGTGCTGGCCGACTGGCTGTCGTACGACGCGGTCACCGATGAGATCTGGGCGAAGGGCAACGTCGTCATCCGCCGCGGGTTCGACTGGATCACCGGGCCGGAGCTGCGCTTCACGCGCGACACGGACGTCGGCACGTTCCAGGCGCCGCACTTCTTCGTCGCCGAAGCCAACGGCAACGGCTCCGCATCGGAGATCCGCTTCAACGGGCCGGACCGCTACGACGTCACCGACGCGCGCTACACGACGTGCATCGCGCCCAATCACGACTGGTACCTGACGAGCGAGGAGCTGGAGGTCGACAACCTGCGCAAGGTCGCCACCGCGCGTCGCGCCAGCGTGTACTTCATGGACGTGCCGGTGCTGTATTCGCCGTGGCTCGAGTTCCCGCTGTCGAACGAGCGCAAGTCGGGCTTTCTCACGCCGACGTTCGGCTCGAGCGGCGTGCGCGGCCTCGAGGCGGCCACGCCGTACTACCTCAACCTCGCGCCGAACTACGACGCCACGTTGACGCCGCGGATGATGACCAAGCGCGGCCTGCAGATCGGCGGCCAGTTCCGCTACCTGCTGGGCGACGACACGTCGCCGCTGGGGCAGGCGGCCGGCGAGGCGGTCGCCGAAATACTGCCGGACGATCGCGTCACGCACGAATCGCGCTACGCACTGGCGTGGAGGCACAACGAGCAGTTCACGCCGTGGCTCGCGGGCTTCGTCAATCTCAACAAAGTCTCGGACGATACGTATTTCGCGGACTTCGCCGATCGCATCGCCATCACCTCGCAGAAGTCGCTGGTGCGTGACGTCGGGCTGCTCGCGTCGCAGGGGCCGTGGTCGCTGCTGGCGCGGGCGCAGAGCTTCCAGACGCTGCAGGATCCCAACCAGCCGCTGGTCATCCCGCCCTACAACCGCCTGCCGCAGATCCTTGGCGCGCTGAGCGAGACCGAATGGGCCGGTCTCTCGTGGAGCGGCATGACGGAATACGTGAACTTCAGCCAGGGGGCACTCACGCCGACGGGCGGGCGCTTCGTGATCTATCCGACGGTCGCGTGGGACCAGCGCGGCGCCGCCTGGTTCCTTGCCGCGCGTGCCGGCGTCAACTATCGCCAGTACGATCTCAGCCAGACGACGGTGCTCCTGCCCGAGAAGCGGCCACAGGTGACGGTGCCGATCACGAGCCTCGACGCCGGCCTCGTCTTCGAGCGCGAGGACAGGTTCTTCGACACCGACATCATCCAGACGCTGGAGCCCCGCGCGTTCTATGTCTACATTCCCTATCGCAAGCAGGACCAGACTCCGATCTACGACAGCGCGGTCGACGACTTCAACTTTTCGCAGCTCTTTTCGGAGAACCGCTACCTCGGCAACGACCGCATCGGCGACGCCAATCAGCTCACACTCGCACTGACGTCGCGCTTTCTCGATCCTTCCACGGGCGCTGAGCGGCTGCGACTCGCCGTCGGCGAGCGCTTCTATTTCGCCGACCAGCGCGTGACGTTGAACGAGGCGCCGCGCTCGGCGGGCAAGTCGGACTTCCTGGCGGCGGCGGAGGGCCGGCTGAACGACGTCTGGGCGCTGTCCAGCCTGCTGCAGTACAACTTCGAATCATCGCAGGTGGAAGTCTTCAATGCCGGCGCGCGCTACACGCCCGGCGCCGGGCGCGCGCTCAACGCGACGTGGCGCTACACGCGGGAACTCGCGGACCCCAGCGCCGGTCTCGAGACGATCAAGCAGATCGATCTCTCGGGGCAATGGCCGGTCTCGCCGCAATGGACGCTGCTCGGGCGCTGGAACTACTCGCTCACCGACCGCAAGACGCTGGAGGCCGTCGCGGGCATCGAGTACAATGGCGATTGCTGGGTATTGCGCATCGTGGGTCAGCGGCTCACGACCACGACGCAGCAGACGTCGACGTCGGTGTTCCTGCAGCTCGAGCTCAACGGGCTCGCGCGCGTCGGCACCAGCCCGCTGGAGCTCCTGCGCCGCAGCGTGCCCGGATACGTTCCCGTCAACGACCCGGCCATTACCTCGCGCGACCGGAGCCTCGATCCGCTCCCCGGATTCTGATCACTTGATGTCGAGGTACCCGATGGTCATGTGCCGTCCCTCATTCCGTGCCCTGCTGGCTGCGCTGCTCGTCGCCTGCACGGCGGTCGCCCTCGCGCAAGGTCCGGCCCCCGTCGCGCCGGCCGCCGCGCCTGTGCCGCGCGCATCGCAGACCAACCCCGTCGTCCCGCTCGACCGCGTGATCGCGGTGATCAACGACGAGGCGGTCACGCAGTGGGACGTGCGGGAGCAGAAGC
>Ga0157379_10003760_pt1 | contig 12913 bp, 11 predicted proteins | sample S25metaG_FD_121802 | JGI IMG/M metagenome (GOLD analysis project Ga0157379, IMG submission 121802) | Switchgrass rhizosphere microbial communities from Kellogg Biological Station, Michigan, USA - S2-5 metaG | ecosystem: Host-associated > Plants > Roots > Rhizosphere > Soil | place: USA... | reverse complement strand
TACTCGAACGCCTTGATCCCCAGGAATGCCAGGCCGAGCAGCATCGTTGCCGCGAGGAACCACATCACGACACGCCGTTCGCCGACCTGGGCCGCGCGCACCGCCAGCGCCATGGTCAAGCTGCTGGTGATCAGCACGACGGTGTTGGTCGTGCCGGCCCAGACCACCATCTCGTGGCTGGCGGCCGCGAAGGCCTCCGGATACCAGCTGCGGTAGACGGAATAGACCGCGAACAAGCCGCCGAAGAACAGCACTTCGGTGACGAGAAAGAGCCACATGCCCAGCGACGCCGCCTCTTTTTGCTGCTCGAGATCGGCGAAGTGGTGCGCGAGCGCGGGATGGTGGTGCGCCGCAGGATCAGGCAACATGGCCCTCCACCCGCACCGGATAGGTGTATGCGTCCTCTGTCACGGTGGGAATCTCGGAGAAGTTGTCGGTCGGCGGCGGCGAGGTCGTGGTCCACTCCAGACCGCTCGCTCCAAACGGATTGCTGCCGGCGACCTTGCCGTAGCGGAGCGACCACATCAGGTAGATCATCGGAATCAGATATCCCACGCCGAGAATTGACGCGCCTGCCGACGACAGCACATTCAGCACCTGAAATTCCGGCGGGTAGGCGTGATATCTCCTTGGCATGCCGAGATAGCCGACGATGAACTGCGGAAAGAAAGTGAGGTTGAAGCCGACGAAGATGATCGCCGCGGCGATTTTCGCCAGCCACTCGTTGTAGAGGCGCCCGCTGATCTTTGGCCACCAGTAATGGAGGCCTCCCAGATACCCCATGATTGTGCCGCCGACCATGATGTAGTGGAAGTGCGCGACGATGAAGTAGGTGTCGGTGACGTGGACGTCGACGCCGATCGCCGCGAGAAACAGGCCGGTCAGCCCGCCAATCGTGAACAGTCCGATGAAGCCGATCGCGTAGAGCATCGGCGTCTGCCACGAGATCGCGCCTTTGTACATCGTCGCCGTCCAGTTGAAGACCTTGACTGCGGACGGCACTGCCACCAGGAAGCTCAGAATCGAGAACACCATCGCGGCGTACACCGATTCCCCGGCGACGAACATGTGGTGGCCCCAGACGAGGAAGCCGAGGACGGCGATCGCGATGCTCGCGAAGGCGACAAACGAGTACCCGTACACCTGTTTGCGGCAGAACGCGGCGACCAGCTCGCTGATCACCCCCATCGCCGGCAGGACCATGATGTAGACCGCGGGATGCGAGTAGAACCAGAACAGGTGCTGAAACAGGACCGGATCGCCCCCGACCTTGGGATCGAAGAATCCGAAATGGAACACGCGCTCCGCGGCGACCAGGAGCACCGTAATCGCGATGACCGGCGTTCCGAGCACGTTGATCAAGCTGGTCGCGTAGGTCGACCACAGGAACAGCGGCATCCGGAACCACGTCATGCCGGGCGCGCGCATGCGGTGGATGGTGACGATGAAGTTGAGGCCGGTCAGGATCGACGAAAAGCCGGTGATGAAGATGCCGAGCGCGGTCGGGATCACGTTGCTGGTCGATGACACCGTGCTGAAGGGCGTATAGAACGTCCAACCGGTGTCGACCCCGCCGGTGACCAACGCGTAAAGCGTGAACAGCCCGCCGACGATATAGATGTACCAGCTCGCCAGGTTCAGCTTGGGGAACGCCAAATCCTTCGCGCCGATCATGATCGGCACCAGGAAGTTGCCGAGCACCGACGGGATGGCGGGAATCAGGAAGAAGAACACCATCATCACGCCGTGCATGGTGAAGAGCTTGTTGTAGGTCTCGTCCGAGACCAGGTCGCCCGCCGGCGTCGCCAACTCGAGGCGGATCAGCACCGCCATCGCCCCGCCGACGAAGAAGAAGACCGTGACCGCGGCGAGATACAACAGCGCGATGCGCTTGTGGTCGCGGGTCAGCAGCCACGACTTGATGCCGTAGCCGTCGTTCAGGTAGTGCCGCGGCGGAAGTAACAGGGTGGAAGCCAATTTTCTTTCTGCCTCTGACTAACCAATGCGTAAGTCTGAAGGGTGAAGTCTGAAGTCTGCCAGACTCGACACGTCAGGCTTTCGACTTTCGGAACTCAACCCAGGCCCCTACTTCGACAGTCCCTGGGGCTGGGTCTGCAGCGACTTCACGTATTCAATCAGCTGCAGCAGCTGCTCTTCACTGACCAGTCCCTGAAACGCCGGCATGATCGGCTGAAAGCCGGCGGTGATCTTGGCGCCCGGATTCAGGATCGATTCCCGGACGTATGCTTCGTCGACGACGACGTTTTCCCCGCTCAGGAGGACTTGCGTCTTGCCGAACAGGCCCTGGAGGACCGGGCCGCGGCCCTGAGCGTCCGGCCGATGGCAGGTGTTGCACGCCAGATCCTGAAACAGCTTCTCTCCTCCCGACGCGAGCGATCCCTCGCCGCTGCCGCCGCTCAACCACGCCTGGTACTCGGTTGGCTCCATCACCACGACCTCGCCGATCATGCCGGAGTGCCGCGTGCCGCAGTACTCGGCGCAGAACAGGTGATAGCGGCCGGGCGTGGTCGCCTGAAACCAGAGGTGCGTGTACCTGCCCGGCACGACGTCCGCTTTCACGCGGAACGCCGGCACGAAGACGTCGTGGATGACGTCCTCGGAGGTCATGATCAGCTTCACCGAGCGGCCGACCGGCACGTGCAGCTCGTTGATCTCGCGCTGGCCGTCGAGGTGCTGGAACTTCCACATCCACTGCTTGCCGACCACGTAGATGTTCAGGGTCTCTTCGGGCGGGCTGGCCATCGCGAAAAAGACGCTCGTGCCCCAGACGAAGATCACCATCGAGATCAGCAGAGGAATGACGCTCCAGGTCACCTCCAGCCACAGGCCGCCGTGTATGTTGGTGCCGACTGCGTGGGGGCTCCGCCGCCGGTAGCGCACCGCGTAAAACACGATCAGGCCGGCAATCAACAGCGAGAAGAACACCGAGACGGCGAGCAGGAAAAAATAGAGGTTGTCGACCCGCGACGCCATCGTCGACGCTTGCTGCGGAAACAGGGGAGTGCCGGACCACATGGTTAGACCCTGCTCCTGACCGCGTCACCTACGCGCTGCGCGCGACGCTCGCGGCGAACCATGATGCCGATGAACACGCCGAGCGAGATCACGGTCGCGGAGCCGGCGATCCGGATCGCACGCATGATCGCGATGCCGTAGCGGCCGGTCATCGGATCGTAGTGATAGCAATAGAGGAGAAAGGCGTCGACCGCCGATCCCACCTTGCCTGCCGACGCATCGACCAGCGCCAGACGCAGGTCGCGAGGGCCGTAGTCGATGCCGAAGAGATACCGCGCGATGCGGCCTTCCGGCGTCAGCACGATGATGCCGGTCGGGTGCGCGAACTGCTTCAACCCGTCGTCCCACACGAAGCGGAAGCCGGCGGACTTCGTGGCGCGGTCAATCGACGACTGGCTGCCGGTCAGAAAGTGCCATCCCGCCGCGGCGCCCGGGTGTTTGTAGCGCTGCAGGTAGGTCGCTTTCTTGGCGGCGGCCAGGGCGGGCGTCTCCCGCGGGTCGAAGCTGATCGTGACGACGTCGAAGTCCTTCCCCGGTTCGAGCGACATGACGTTCAATGAGCTGGCAAGGGCGTTCAGGACCGTCGTGCAGAGCATCGGGCACTCGTAGTACACGAATGCCATGACCACCGGTCTTCCGCCAAAGTAGCTGCCGAGCGGCGCCACGCGGCCTTGTTCGTCGGCGAACGGGATATCGAGCGGTAGAAGCTGGTCGATGTTCTGATCGAAGCCGATTTCGCGCAGCGCCTCCGGCATGGCGGAGGCAGGCATGCCCACTTCGCGTTTGTACCCGGCGGACGGCGTCCCAGCCATCTGCGCCCAAACCGGCTGCGGCGCGGAAAGGGCGAGCAGCGCAGCCACGGTGAGCTGCAGGATCATCGGCACGCACCGCAGCGTGTGGATTGAATGTCGTTGCCGCGTCACTTCGCTCCGTCCCCAGTCCCGGATCGCGCCGGCAATCCCCGCTGCACCGTGATTTTCATCGCCTCGTCGATTGGAATGCGGACCACGCCGGCGGCTTTGTCTACCCAGCCGTAAGTGCTGAGCACCGTGTTTTCGTGCGCCCGCAGCTCGCCCAGATCGCCGCGCGGGTCGGTCTGCAGGCGCGGCTCGGGCGGCAGCCGCGAGTCCTGGCCGGCGGCGAGCGGGTACGACGGCAGGTTGCGCGTCGCCTCGCGGCCGTCGAAGGCTCGGAACAACAGCCAGATCAGGGCCTGGATGACGATGGCCGAGACGAGCAGACCGGCGCCGAAGGTGAAGATCGCGCGGATGTCCACTTCGCTGTCCGGTTGATCGGGACCGGGAGCGTGCGGATGCGATCCCCTCGTGACCGTCGACTCGTGTGGATGTGCCATGTTCAGTGTGCCGTCGAAGGCCGCTCAACTCCGCGTTCAATGATCCGGCCGATGGTCTCGTCGAACTCGGGATCGTGCACCGGCAGAATGGCCCGGCCGCGAAGCTGCCAGACGAAGCAGCCGAGCCAGATCGATCCCAGCGTCAACGGCAAGAGCACATCCAGCCAGCTGAGGGCGATGCCCTCGCGATGGAATTCCGGGGCAATCAGCCAGAACAAGTCGACCAGGCGCGCCAGCAGGATCAGCGAGGCCACCAGCATGACCAGCGGTCCCTCCCGTTTGATCCTGCGCGACAGCAGTAGACAAAACGGAATGAAGAAATGAAACACGACCAGCGTCAAACCGATTGCGCGCCAGCCGGTCTGCAGGCGGTGGAGGTACCACGCAATCTCTTCGGGCAGGTTCCCGGACCAGATGATCAGGTACTGCGAGAAGGAGAAGTACGCCCAGAGCATCACGAACGCGAGCAGCAGGTTGCCGAGGTCGTGCAGGTACGCCGGCACGACCAGACCGCGCAGCGGCGGCCGCCGGCCGAGCCAGACGATGGCGATGATGATGAATGCCATCGCGGCGAGTCCCTGCCCGCCCATGATCAACACGCCGTAGATCGTTGAAAACCAGTGCGGCTCGAGCGACATCAGCCAATCGAACGAGGCGAAGGTGATGGTCAACCCGTAGGCGACCAGGCCGCCGCCGCTCAGCATCTGCATCCGCCGGCTGATGCGCTGGTCGCCGGTGCTGTCCTGTTCGAGCGACCATGCGTTGAGGAAGTACGACAGCGCGTTCCAGACGACGAAATACGCCGCGGCGCGCGCCAGAAAGAACGGGGTGTTCAGATACAGCTGCTTGTGTTGCAGGACCTCGCTGCGCGCGACGACATCGGCGTGCGTCCATTCGTAGAGATGGGGCATCCCGAACGCGATCGGCAGGAACAGCACGCTGAGGACGGGAAGGACGCGCACCGCCGCCCCGATCGGACGCCGGATCAGCACGCCCCAGGCGCCGCCCGACAGCTGGTGAATCATCGCCAGCGCCAGGCAGCCGAGCGTGATGCCGAGCACCAGCATGTACGACATCAGATACGACTGATAGAACTGGGTCGGGTTGCTCCACAGCCCGGCGAGCGAGATCAGCGCGCCCAGGCCGCCGGCAATCAGCAACCGTTGCTGGTGACCGCGAAGCTCGGGGATCAGCTCGTCGGCTGTCTGGCTGATCGCCATCAGCGTGGACCTCCTGGTGCCTGGTCCAGCTGCGCGCGCTCAGCCGCCGGCACTTCCGCGAGCGTCGCGTGCGCGCTCAGTTGGAGCGCGCGAATGTACGCGGTAATCGCCCATCGGTCGTCCGTCTTGACCTGTGCCGCCAGATCGGGCATCGCTCCGAAGCCGTTGGTGATCACGTCGAAGAAATGGCCGACCGGCGCGTTCCTGAGACGATCGTCGTGATACGACGGCGGGTGTCGATAGCCGCGCCGCACGACCATGCCGTCGCCTTCACCGGTCCGGCCGTGACAGGGCGAACAGTAAATGTCGAATCGTTCTCTCCCGCGGCGCAACACGCCCTCGTCGATCGCGTAGGGGAACACCGTGGCGTCGGTGCCCTCGACCTTGCCCGTGTAGCGCAGGGCGTCCTCTCGCAGTTGGCCGCGCGCGACGGTTCCGGCGACGATCGGCCGTGCCGACCGCTGGTCGGCAAAAAAAGTCGATTCGCGCATCGGGATGTATTTCGGCTGATCGTGCATGTCCTGGCGGCACGCCGACCCGGCCAGCGCGCAGAGCAGGCCGACCCGCCATGAACGCACAAAGGTCCGCGTCAATCCTGAGATGGTCGTCCTGGCTCGAACCACAAAGAACACCAAGAGAAAACTCCCAGCCTCGAGGTGATACCGACGTGCGCGCGCTCCGTGGCTAATCTGCAACGGAGGTCACCTCCCGCGGACCCAGGGTCTGGAGAAACGTTCGCGTCTCGTCGGGATCGAACTGAGGATCGGTGGCTTCGATGCAGAGAAAGAACCGGTTGCGGCTGGCCAGCGCGAAGCGCGCCACATTGAAGACCGGGTGATACGGCATCGGCAGGCCGTTCAACGCGAGCATCCCGAAGACCGCGGAGAGCGCCGCGACCAGGATCGTGCATTCGAACGTAATTGGAATGAACGCCGGCCAGCTGTGCAGTGGCTTGCCGCCGACGTTGATCGGGTATGCCATCGTCGCCGCCCAGAACTGCAGCGCGTAGCCGCCGATTCCCCCGCACAGACCGCCAATCAGTACGATCAGCGGCAGCTTCGAATGGTGCGATCCCAACGCTTCGGTGAGCTCTTCGATCGGAAACGGCGAATAGGCGTCCATTCGACGATAGCCGGCCTGGTAGGCGCGATGCGTCGCGGACACCAGAGCGGTCGGGTCCTCGAATTCGGCGATCAGCCCGTAGGTGTGACGCGCCTTCATATGACCCGAAGATCCTCGCGCACGTCCTCGTCCACCTTTGCGGCCGGCAGGATCGTCCGCATTTCAAAAATCGAAATCATCGGCAGGAAGCGCAGGAATAGCAGCAGCAGCGCGACAAACAGACCGATGGTGCCGACGTAGGTACCCCAGTCCCACATGGTGGGGCGGTACATGCCCCAGGAAGACGGGAGGAAGTCGCGGTGCAAGCTGGTCACGACGATGACGAAGCGCTCGAGCCACATCCCGACGTTGACAATCAGCGACACGACGAACAGGCCCGGCGCGTATTTCCGCACCCGCCTGAACCAGAGCACCTGCGGCGTCAGCACGTTGCAGAACAGCAGCGCCCAGTAGAGCGATCGATACGGCCCGGTGATCCGGTTCCAGATCATGAACCCTTCGTACGCGTTGCCGCTGTACCAGGCGATGAACGCTTCGACCGTGTACCCGTAAGCCACGATCAGGCCGGTCACCAGCATCACCTTGGCCATGTTTTCGAGGTGGCGCGTGGTGATGAAATCTTCGAGTCCGTAGACCGCGCGGATCGGGATCGCCAGGGTCAGCACCATCGCGAAGCCGGAGTAGATCGCGCCGGCGACAAAATAGGGCGGAAAGATCGTGGTGTGCCAGCCGGGCACGATGGCGACGGCGAAATCGAAGCTGACGACCGTGTGCACCGACACGACCAGCGGTGTCGCGAGGCCCGCGAGAAGCAGGTACGCCGTGTCGTACTGGTGCCAATGGTGCGCCGAGCCGCGCCAGCCCATCGCCAGCAGCCCGTAGACGAACCGTCCGACCTTCGATTGCGATCGATCGCGCAGCGTGGCGAGATCGGGAAGCAGTCCGACGAACCAGAACAGGAACGAGACGGTCGCGTAGGTCGAGACCGCGAACACGTCCCACATGATCGGGCTTCTGAACTGCGGCCAGACGCCCATCGTGTTTGGATACGGAAGCAGCCAGTAGTCGAGCCAAGGCCGGCCGGTATGCAGCGCCGGGAAGAGACCGGCGCACGCGACGGCGAACAGGGTCATCGCTTCGGCGAAGCGGTTGATCGAGGTGCGCCACGTCTGCTTGAGCAGCAGCAGAATCGCGGAGATGAGCGTGCCCGCGTGGCCGATGCCGATCCACCACACGAAGTTGGTGATCTCGAACGCCCATCCGACCGGCTGATTGTTGCCCCAGATGCCGATCCCCTCGACCAGCAGGTAGCTCACCGACGCGAGCAGCACCAGCGTCAAGAGGAAGGCGATGCCGAAGCCGACGTACCAGCCGCGCGGCGTCTTCCGCGTCAGGACGATCGCGCTGATCTTGTCGGTGACCGTGCCGAAGGTGTGGCCCGGCGCGATCACGGGCGGCGTACCGAGGCCGGCGCTCGGTGGAGCCTCGACCGGGACGAAGTGCTCAGCCACCGCTATTCACCCAGTTCCGGATTCACGTTCCGCACCGCCGCCAGATAGGTGGTCCTCGGCCTGGTGTTGAGATCCGCGAGCAGCGAGTAGTTGCGCGCTTCAGCCTGCAGCTGCGCCACCCGGCTCTTGGGGTCGTTGAGGTCGCCAAAAATGATCGCGTCGGCAGGGCACGCCTGTTGGCACGCCGTCTTGATGTCTCCGTCGCCCACCCGCCGGTCCGCTTTCTCTGCATCGATCTTGGCGGCGTTGATGCGTTGCACGCAGTAGGTGCACTTCTCCATCACGCCGCGGCTGCGGACGGTGACGTCGGGATTGCGCAGCAGCTTCAGGCTCGGCGTGTTCCAGTCCTGATAGAGCAGAAAGTTGAAGCGCCGGACCTTGTAGGGACAGTTGTTCGAGCAATACCTCGTGCCGACGCAGCGGTTGTAGACCATGTCGTTCAGGCCCTCGTCGCTGTGCACGGTCGCGCCGACCGGACAGACCGGCTCGCACGGCGCGTTCTCGCAGTGCATACATGGCACGGGCTGAAAATAGGTCTCGGGCTGCTCGGCCGGTCCGCGGTAGTAGCTGTCGATCCGGATCCAGTGCATCTCGCGCCCGCGCAGCACCTGGTCCTTCCCGATCACGGCGATGTTGTTTTCCGCCTGGCAGCCGACGACGCACGCATTGCAGCCGATGCAGGCGTTGACGTCGATGGACATGCCCCACTTGTAGCCGTCGTACTTGTGTTCCGGGTAGAGCGTAATGGTGCGCGCCGGCTCCTCATGGCCCTCGTGGACGGATTGTGGATTCTTCACGAACTCGTCGCGCGTCACCGCGCGGACCATGCCGCGGCCTTCCATGAGGTGGTGATACTGCGTGCACGCGAGCGAAAACGTCTCGCCCGTGGTCACGATCTCTCCGCCCTCGCCCGACCAGAGCGCATCCGAGGTCCGGATCGCATTCGCATTGAAGCCGGCGCCGGTTCCGACGTGGCCGGCCCGCGTGCGTCCGTAACCCAGATGAATCGTCGCGCAGTTGTCGGGATGCCCGGGCAGCGGAAACACCGGTCCCTTCACCGTGCGTCCGCGATAGCGAATCTCGACCACGCTCGAGACAATCTGTCCGTGCTCACCGCCCTGCCACGAGGGCGTGTTGTCGATCTTCAGCCGTTCGGCCATCGCCGGGCTCACGAACACGGCGTTGTCCCAGGTCAGCCTGCTGATCGGCTTGGGCAGCTCTTGAAGCCAGCCGTTGTTGGCGAACCGGCCGTCGAGCGTCGAGGGGTCGTTTCGGAAACTGACTTCGACGCCGCTTCGGGTCCCACGGTTGGCGCCCGGCTCGAGCCGGGGGATCGCGTCGGTGCGCACGGCCACCGTCTTTGCGGCCAGCTTGGTGTCCGGCACCACGCCGTCGTGCAGCCAGCGGCGCCAGTCCCGATCGAATTCCGGCCGTGGCGGTACCGCCCGGTTCGCGCCTGCTGCCGCAGGCTGCGCCCCGCCCCGTTCGCGCCCCCAGTGTTCCCGCACGATGTCGTAGCCTGACCGCTCCGGGCGGTCGCTCATCGCGGCGAGCAGTTCATGCGCAGATTTGCCGCCGTACAGCGGCGCGATGAGCGGCTGGACGATCGAGACCGTCCCGTCGTAGGCGCGGCCGTCGCTCCAGGCTTCGAGGAAGTGCGCCTCGGGGATCTGCCAATGGCATAACGCCGACGTCTCATCGTCGTACAGGCTGAGGTGAACGCGAGTGGCGACTTTCCCCATCGCGTCGGCAATCTTGAGATCGGCCGGCGCGGTGTACGCGGGGTTGCCGCCGACAATCAGCAGCAGATCGACACGGCCAGCGTTCATGTCGGCGACCAGCTCGCGCAGCGACTGCGCCTGATCGACCGGCGCCGCTTCCACCGTGCTGGTGTAGATCACCGTGCGGCCGACATTCCCGAGCGCGTCGTTCATCGCGTGCGCCAGAGCGTGCACGGCCGGAGGCTGTCCGTCGCCGGCGATCACCAGGCTGGCACCGCGGTGCGCCTGAAGATCCTTCGCGACGGCGGTCAGCGTCTTCTGCAACGCGGGGCTGATGCCAGACGCAGCGGCGGACTCGGCGGACCGGACGCCGATCGCCGCGGCGAGGGCGTGTGCCGTGCGCTCGATCTCCCGCGGCGCCATCGGCAGCCGATGATCGGCGCGTGAGCCGGTCGACGTCGGCATGCTTTCAAACGCGTAGAGGCGATTCATGCGGTCGGCCTGTTCCGGCCGCCGCCGCGCGCTGAAGTCGCGCGCATACCGCAGGGCGCCGGGTCCGCACGTCAGAAAATCGGCGTCGAGCGCGACGATGATGTCCGCGCGATCGAGAAGGTACTGCGCGTCGACGTACTCGCCGAACGCAAGTTTGGCTCCCGCCCGGACATTGTCGTGGCTCGCCGGATCCCATTGATGCCACTTTGCCGACGGGTAACGCTCGAGCGCCTCCTGAATCTGTGCCGCGAGCGTCGGCGAGCTGACGGATTCAGTGAGCAGTCGGAGTCCCGCGCCTTTGAGCGGCTGCTGGGCCGACAGCGCCGCGCGAATCGTGCCGAGGAACGCGGACCACGGCCGGATTTCGCCGAGGCTGGTGAGTGTCTGCGACCGATCGGGATCGTAGAGGCCGAGTACGGCCGCCTGGGCAAACACGTCGCTCGCGCCCATGCTGCCCGGGTGGAGCGGGTTGCCTTCGATCTTGGTCGGCCGTCCTTCGTGGCTCTCGACCAGCAACCCGGTGACGGCGCCGCCAAGCGGCATGGCGGTCGCGTAGAACAGCGGCCGGCCCGGAATGAGCTCCTCGGGCTGGCGCACGTACGGGACAATTTTTTCCGCGGGCTGCCGCGTGCAGGCAGTGACGCCGGCGAGCGCCATCGACGCGCCCATCAGCTTGAGGAACGTACGACGCGCGACCGGATCGGCGATCGCTTCGATCTCCGACGGGAATTCGTTGTACAGGCGATCGCGAAACGCGGGGTCGTCCGCGAGCTCGTCGAGCGTGCGCCACCATTCTTCGCGTGGCAGCCGCGATCCCGTCGCGGACACGGTTCGCGAATCGTCCCCGCCCACGTTCGGGCTGGGCACGTCAGGACCGGGCGTCATCGGTGGCACGTGGAGCAACTCGTGAGTTTTTGGATGTGGTAGTCGGCGACCAGACGTCGGCCGAGCTCGGCCTGATCGGCGGGCGGCACATAGTCCACCCGGAAGACGGCTTCTCGAGGGCGGACGTAGCGCTCGGGATTGCGATGGCAGTCGAGGCACCACTCCATCTGCAGCGACTGCTCCTGCCACATCAACGGCATCCGATCGACCTGACCATGGCAGGTCGTGCAGCCGACGCCCTTGTTCACATGGATGCTGTGGTTGAAGTAGACGAAATCGGGAAGGTCGTGCACTCGCGTCCAGGCGATCGGACGATCGGTGCGGAAGCTCAGGCGGACCGGTTCGAGGTACGGGCTCGCCGAAAAAATCTGCGAATGACAATTCATGCAGGTCTTCGTCGGCGGAATGCCGGCAAACGGCGAGTCCTCCACCGACGTATGGCAGTAGCGGCAGTCGAGCCCGTTTCCGGCGACGTGCCGCTCGTGGCTGAACTGGATCGGCTGCTCGCGCGCCACCCGGGCTTGCGTGACCCACGGCGACCGGTTGATCTGCGCCAGCAGGCCGAGCAGCCCGGCGACGAAGAACACCGCGCCGAAGATGCTGACGCGCGCGATGGTGTTGGCGCTTCGATGAAAGATCTGAGACATCGATCCCTGTCCGACAACGAGGCCGTTCGGGAGCTCCAGTTTCGCACCGGGCTCGACCCCGCCCAGGCGCGACGCGTGTCGAGCGCCTGTTGAGCTTACCGAATCCGCAAACCAATCGTAGCAAATACTGTGTGAAAGATTTCACAGATCAAAATGGCGTCGCCTCGTTCGGACGTGATCCGAAGCGCATATCAAGCTCTTAATTAATTGATAACATTCTATTTATCTTGCAATGAGTGGCGGGAATTGGCGGCGCCCGATCCTCTGGAAGCGACGCTCGATGAACGAGGGACGACGAGCCTTCAGCCCAGCTTGCATGCGCGGCGCTGAACCTTCTTGCGGTCTGCGGCAGGCGAACGCGACAATACACGAGTCAGCGAACCAGGACCGAGCCATGGGAGACGACCGGAAGTACCGACAGCGCGGCTATCAGGATGAGCCTCGGGGCGAGCGCGATCGCTCGGCCAAGCCGCAGCAGGCAAAGGGGCCGCGCGATCGGCCCGACGGGCCGAAGACGCCCAACCTCATGGCGTCGCACGAGGTGTTTCGCTGCGCGCGCTGCGGCAATCGTCTTGGCTTGCCGGTAGCCGCCGAGATGCGCTGCACGCGCTGCGGGGTGGCGCTCCACAGCTGCGTCCAGTGTGTCGCGTTCGACACCGGTGCCCGCTTCGAATGCACGCAGCCGATCACCGCCAGGGTCTCGCCAAAAGATGAGCGCAATGCCTGTACGTTCTTCACCCCGCGCACAACCGTCGAGCGGCAGACCAGCACCGGGCCGGCCGCGCCCACCAGCGCGCGGCAGGCGTTCGACGATCTGTTCAAGTAGCTCCTGTCAGTGTCTGCTTCAAACGGTTGACCTCTACCACCGAGCACACTGAGTGCACCGAGGTAGAACATCAGAATTTTCTCGGTGATCTCGGTGACC
>Ga0157379_10003759_pt1 | contig 12915 bp, 13 predicted proteins | sample S25metaG_FD_121802 | JGI IMG/M metagenome (GOLD analysis project Ga0157379, IMG submission 121802) | Switchgrass rhizosphere microbial communities from Kellogg Biological Station, Michigan, USA - S2-5 metaG | ecosystem: Host-associated > Plants > Roots > Rhizosphere > Soil | place: USA... | reverse complement strand
TTCTACACCTTCGTCACCCGCGGGCTCGGCCCCGTCGCCGGCCTGGGCGCCGGGTACCTGATCGCGTTGTGCTACATCATCTTCTCGGCCGCGGTCATGGGCACCTTCGGCTACTTCGCCGCGACGAGCATCAACGACTGGTTCTCGATCGACCTCCCCGGCTGGGTGTACTCCTTCGCCTGCCTGGCCATCGTCGCCGCGTTCGGCTTCTTCCACATCGAGCTGACGGCGAAGATCCTCGGCGCCTTCCTGATCAGCGAGGTCATCGCGCTCTTCGTGCTGGCCATCGGCGTGATCGTGTCCGGCGGCGACAGCGGGCTGAGCCTCACGCCGATCAGCCCGACCGAGGTCTTCAACAACGACGACGCGATCAAGACGTTCGGCGCCGCCGCCGCGGGCGTCGCGCTGTTCGGCGCGTTCTGGTCGTGGGTCGGCTTCGAGATGGCCCCCAACTACGCCGAGGAGTCGCGTGATCCGAGGCGGATCGCCAAGGCCGCGACGTACGGCTCGGTCATCGGACTGGGCATCTTCTACGTGTTCATCTCCTGGGTGTTCGTGATGGGCTGGGGCAGCCACGGGGTCGCGGATGGCGTCAACGGGCAGTTCAACGGCGACTACGGCTCGGCCTTCTACCCGCTGTCGGACCGCTACGTGGGCAGCGGGCTGACGACGATGCTCGAGCTGCTCATCATCACGAGCTCGTTCGCCTGCGCGATGGCCTTCTACAACACGGCGTCGCGGTACCTCTACTCGCTCTCGCGCGAGCGCGTGCTCCCGGCCGCCCTGGGCCGGACCCACCGCACCCGGCACAGCCCGTACGTCGCGGGCCTGGCCGTCGGCGCGATCGTCGCGCTGTACATGCTCGGCTTCACGATCTACGACCCGTCGACCGAGGCCTCGCTGCTCAAGCTCGGGACCTGGACGCCCCTGCTGGGCGTGCTGGGCATCCTCGGGGTCCAGGCCATCGCATCGTTCGCGATCGTCCGCTACTTCCTCACCGCGGCGCGCGACGGCTTTCACTGGTGGAAGACCCTGCTCGCCCCGGTGCTCGGCGGCCTCGCCCAGATCGGCGCCTGCTACCTGCTGATCGCCAACCGCGCCTCGCTGTCGGGCGCCGGCGACGTCTTCTTCATCAAGGCGCTGCCGTGGATCGCGCTCGCCGGCCTGCTGCTCGGCATGGGCGTGGCGCTGTGGATGAAGAGCGGCGCCACCGAGCGCTTCAAGCTCATCGGCTCGTTCGAGCACGACGACCCCGAGGTGCACGAGCACCGCGCGGCCGGCGGTCCCCTGCATCCCGCCGGCGTCTGACCCCGAACTCCAGGAGCGCACCCATGAACCCCCTGACCGCGACCCAGACCACCACCGCGACGCACCCGCTCGCGCCGCTGAGCGCCCAGGAGATCGCCGCCGCGGCGTCGATCCTGCGGACCGAGCGGGGCCTCGGTGCCGCCTGGCGGTTCGTGTTCATCATGTTGCACGAGCCCGCCAAGGACGACGTCCGCGACTTCGACCCGGCGGCACCGCCGGCGCGTGAGGCCTTCGTCGTCCTGCGCGACCGCGACACGCGCGGCACCTACGAGGCGGTGGTGTCGCTGACCGAGGAGCGCGTCGTATGGCTCGACCGCTGCGCCGGCGTGCAGGCTCCGATCATGTTCGAGGAGTTCATGGCCGTCGAGGAGCTCGTGCGCGGCGACCCGCGCTGGCAGGAGGCCGTCCGCCTGCGCGGCGTCGAGGACTTCGAGCTGTGCATGCTCGACCCGTGGGCCTCCTCGTACACCGGCCCGGAGGACCATCCCGACGTGCGGCGGCTGTGCCGGCCGCTGACCTGGGTGCGAGCCGCCCCCGGCGACCACGGCTACGCCCGGCCCGTCGAGGGCCTCGTCGTCGAGGTCGACCTCGACACCATGACGGTGGTCGACGTGACGGATCACGGCGTCGTGCCGCTGCCGCCCAAGGCGGGGAACTACGTGCCCGAGCTGATGGTCGGCGACGCCGACAACGTCCCCGCCGTGGACGCACTGCGCGACGACGTCAAGCCCATCGAGATCACGCAGCCGCAGGGCGCGAGCTTCGCCGTCGACGGCCACGCGGTGGCCTGGCAGAAGTGGCGGCTGCGGCTCGGCTTCAACGCCCGTGAGGGCCTGGTCCTGCACCAGGTCGGCTATGAGGACCGCGGCACGGTCCGGCCGATCCTCTACCGCGCGTCGCTGTCGGAGATGTTCATCCCCTACGGCGACCCGGCTCCGACCCACCGGTTCAAGAACGTGTTCGACATGGGCGAGTACGGCCTGGGCTGGCTGGCCAACCCGCTGACCCTCGGCTGCGACTGCCTCGGCGAGATCCGCTACTTCGACGGGATCGTCAACGACCAGGACGGCAACCCGGTCACGATCCCCAACGCGATCTGCATGCACGAGGAGGACGTCGGGATCGCGTGGAAGCACACCGACTTCCGCACCGCGGAGGTCGAGGTCCGGCGCCTGCGGCGGCTCGTCGTCTCCATGATCGCCACCGTCGGCAACTACGAGTACGGGTACTTCTGGTACCTCTACACGGACGGCACGATCGAGTACGAGGTCAAGCTCTCGGGGGTCCTGTCGACGGGCGCCGTGCCCGTCGGCGAACAGCCCGAGCACGGCGTGCTCCTCGCCCCGGGCCTCTACGGGCCGCACCACCAGCACTTCTTCTGCGTGCGCCTGGACATGGAGGTCGACGGCCCGGCCAACTCCGTCGTCGAGGTCGACTCCGAGCCGCTTCCGCCCGGGCCCGACAACCCGGCCGGGACGGCGTGGGTGACACGGCGGACGGTCCTCGGGACCGAGCAGGCCGCGCAGCGGCTCGTCGACCCGCTCCGGGGCCGCGTCTGGCGGATCGAGAACCCGTCGGTGGCCAACGGCGTCGGCGACCCCGTCGCCTACAAGTTGCTCCCGGGTGACAACGTCCTGCCGATGTGCCACCCCGAGGGCCAGCACGGCCGTCGCGGCGCGTTCTCGTTCAAGCATCTGTGGGTGACGCCCTACGAGCCGCGCGAGCGGTACGCCGCAGGCGACTACCCCAACCAGCACCCGGGCGGTCAGGGGCTCCCGGCCTGGACGGAGGCCGACCGCGCGGTCGCCGACACGGACCTCGTCGTCTGGTACTCGTTCGGCGCCCACCACGTGGCGCGCCCCGAGGACTGGCCGGTGATGCCCGTCACGCATATCGGCTTCAAGCTGAAGCCGAGCGGGTTCTTCGACGGCAACCCGGCGCTCGACCTGCCGCGCTCGGCCGCCGGGCACTGCGCGCACCACCCGGCATGACGGTTCCCGCGGCGCACGTCGCGGGGGTCCCGGTCGAGGAGATGCTGGCGGCGGCGCCGGGCGTGCTGGCCGCCGCCGGGGCCGCCGCGACGCTCGGCGTCGCGCGGGTGCGCGCGCTCCTGGTGGCCCTTCGCGGTGGGATGTTCCGAGAAGGGCCACTAGGGCGTCGCGGGCGGCTCGCCGTCTCCGAAGAGCCGCCGCAGCCGCAGCGCGGCCTCGAGCTCGGCCCGCCGTGATGCGATGGGGTGGCCGAGCAGATGCTCGGCCCGACGCAGCCGGTAGCTGACGGTCCGCGGGGCGACGTGCAGCGCCCGCGCGGTCTCGGCCACCGACTCGCGGGCGGCGAACCACGCCTCGAGCGTGCCGAGCAGCGCGTCGTGGCGCGGCTCGGCGACCAGCGCGCAGAGCTCGGCCTGCGCGACGTGCCACGCCGTGCGCTGGTCACCCAGCGCGAGGGCCTCCAGCGCGGCGGTGCGCAGGTCGACGAGACCCTGCCGCCGGCTGCGGGCGACGCGTTCGGCCAGGTGCGCCTGGCGGTGGGCCGCCGCGAACCCGTCCGGGCCGCCGAGGCCGGCCGGACCGGCCACGCCGTGGCGCCGGAGCCGCTCGGCAACCTCCTCGGCGCGGTCGGTCACCAGCCATCCCCAGCACCGGCCACCCGGCGCGCGGACGGTCAGCGCCGCGCAGCCGAGCTGCGCCGCGACGGCCGCGACCGCCTCGGCCAGGGCCGGGTCGGCGCCCACGACCGCCAGCTGCGGCGCGGCGAGATCGTGGTCGAGGCCGGTCCCCGCGTCGCCGGCCAGCGCCGCCTGCACGCGGCGCAGGCGGGCCAGGTCCGGCGTGTCGCGCAGGCGCGCGACCTCGGCCTGGTACTCGCGCGCGACGAGCGGCGTCACGGCCGACATGTAGGCGTGGATCCGGCGGGTGGCCACGCGGAGCTCGCGCAGGGCCCGGACGGGATCGGCGATCGCGTCGCGTTCCTCGATCGCCGCGAGGAAGTGCTCGGTGAGGCCGTGCTGACCGACGGCGTAGGTCCGCAGCAGGGCATCGAGCCCGGCGCCGTACTGCGCGGCGAGCTCGGCCTCGAGGCGGGCACCGGCCGGCAGCCAGCGCGGGAGCGCTCCCGAGCGGCGGATCAACGCCACCATCAACTCCGAGTTGTCGCGCGTCGAGCGGTGGACCGCCTCGCCGAGTGCGGGATCGTCGGTCACCCACAGCTCCGGCACCTCCTCGCGCTGGCGGCGCATCAGGTCGTCGACGAGGGCGTCGAACCGCCGGTGCGCGTCGTCGCCGAGGAGCGCGCAGCTCGCCTCGTGGTGCATCGCACCACGCAGGGTCGCACCCGGCCCGCGGCCTCACCACGGACCGGATGCGGCAACCGCCCTGGACCGTCAGGCGACCTCGTCGATGCCCCGCGGCCCCGGCCCGACGTACTTCGCGGTCGGCCGGATGAGACGCGCCTCGCGCTTCTGCTCGAGGATGTGCGCCGACCAGCCGGCGACGCGCGCACAGGTGAACATGGAGGTGAACAGGTCCGGCGGGACCTGCGCCGTGTCGAGCACCACCGCCGACCAGAACTCGACGTTCGTGGCCAGCACGCGGTCGGGCTTGCGGGCGTGCAGCTCGGCCAGGGCCGCCTGCTCGAGCGCCTCGGCGACCTCGAAGCGCGCACTGCCGATCTCCCGCGCGGTGCGGCGCAGGACGCGGGCCCGCGGATCCTCGGCGCGGTAGACGCGGTGGCCGAAGCCCATCAGCCGGTCGCCGCGGTCCAGCGCGTCCTTGACCCAGCGGTCGGCATCGCCGAGCGCTTCGACCTCGTCGAGCATCTTCAGCACGCGCGACGGGGCACCGCCGTGCAACGGCCCGCTCAGCGCGCCGATCGCGCTCGAGAGCGCCGCGGCGCAGTCGGCACCGGTGGAGGCCACCACGCGCGCCGTGAACGTCGACGCGTTCATGCCGTGCTCGGCCGCCGAGATCCAGTAGGCGTCGATCGCCTTGGCGTGGTCGGGATGGGCCTCGCCGCGCCAGCGGATCAGGAAGCGCTCGGCCAGCGTGGCACCCTGGTCGACATCGGCCTGCGGCACCCACGGCCGGCCGAGCCCGCGCGCGCTCTGCGCCACGAAGCTCAGCGCCATCACCGACGCGCGCGCGAGGTCGGTCCGCGCCTGCTCGTCCGTGATGTCGATGAGCTGCCGAAAGCCCCACTCGGGCGCCAGCGCCGCGATGGCGGCCTGCACGTCCACGCGCGGATCGCCGGAGCGGACGCTCAGCGGGTGCTGCTCGGCGGGTGCGAGGCCCGGGTCGAAGCTGCCGTCGACGAGCAGGCCCCAGACCTTCTCGTACGGTACGGCGCACACGAGGTCCTCGATGTCGACGCCTCGATACCGCAGGGCGCCGCCTTCCTTGTCGGGCTCGGCGATCTCGGTCGCGAACGCGACGACGCCTTCCAGACCGGACTGCACCCCTTCGATGACGCTGCTCACGATGTCGTCTCCTGATGTTGTAGGTCGTGCTTGCGGCGGGCGCGATGGCGGCGCGCCTTGTCCTGGTTGCCGCAGGTGCGCATGGAGCACCAGCGCCGCGCGCCCGCAGGCGAGCGGTCGAAGAAGCGCCCGCTGCAGGTCTCCGAGGCGCACACGCGGATCCGCCCGCGCTCGTCCTCGGTGCCCAGCATCCGGGCCGCGTCGAGCGCGATCATGCCCAACGCGCGGCGCGGCGAGTCGGCGGCGGCCCGCTCGGTGAGGCGGACCGCGCCCGGTTCGCCCGGGCCGGCGACGACGAGCTGCGGCCGCACGCCGGCGAAGACGAGCCAGTCGTCGACGCGCGTGACCGCCTCGGCGGGCGCCGGGCGGTCCTCGATCGTCGCGACGATGAGCGTGTCGATCGCCTCGCGCAGGTCGCGCGCCTGGCCCAGGACCGCGACCGGGACGTCGGCGCGCGCACCGGCGTCCATCACGCCGGCCTGCACGAGCCAGGTCGCCAGGTCCTGCGGTGTGACGAGCGTCTCGACGCGGCGACACCAGCGCTCGCGGAAGGTGTTGACGAAGTCGACGGCGGGACGCCCGCCGGTCCAGTACCACCACTCCGCGCCGCTGCTCAGCGGGAGAGCGAGGTCCTCGGGGAGGTCCCGATCGGGCATAACCCCATGCTAGGCGCTCATGGGGTTATTGTCGAGCCGTCGTGAGGTGTTCGTTACCGTCCGGCCCATGTCCACCGCCGCCGGCGCCGACCTGCTCTTCCGCCCCGTCACCGAGCTCGCCGCGCTCATCCGCTCAGGCGAGCTGACCGCGCAGGAGCTCGTCCAGGCCTCGCTGCACCGCATCGAGGCGCTCAACCCCTCGCTCAACGCGTTCGTCGACGTCTTCGCCGACGACGCGCTGGCCGAGGCCGGCGCGATCGGCCCCGGCGACGAGCGCCCGTTCGCGGGCGTCCCGATCGCCATCAAGAACAACCGGGCCGTCGCCGGGCGGCGGCTCACGTTCGGCTCGGCCTTCGCCGGCGACTTCGTCGCGCCCTACGACCACAACGTCGTCGCGCGGCTCAAGCGCGCCGGGTTCGTGATCATCGGGACCACGACGCTGCCCGAGTGGGGCATCGTCCCCACGACGGAGACCGCGCGCTTCGGCCCGACGCGCAACCCCTGGGACCTCTCGCGCACCCCGGGCGGGTCGTCGGGCGGCTCGGCCGCCGCCGTCGCCGCCGGCCTCGTGCCGATCGCGCACGCCAACGACGGCGGCGGCTCGATCCGGATCCCCGCGGCCTGCTGCGGCCTCGTCGGCCTCAAGCCCCAGCGTGGGCGCGTGTCGCTGGCGCCCGAGATCGGCCACGCGTTCCTCGTGCAGGACGGCGTCGTGTCGCGCACCGTCGCCGAGACCGCCGCGCTCCTCGATCTCCTCGCCGGCCCCGAGGTGGGCGACATGGCCTGGGCGCCGCCGCCCGCCGAGCCGTTCGCCGTCGCGGCCGCGCGTGAGCCCGGCCGCCTGCGGGTCGCGATGACGACGCTCTCGCCGGTGCCCGACGCGGTCGTCGACCCCGTCGCGGTGCAGGCCGTGCAGGATGCCGCCGCACTGCTGGAGGGGCTGGGCCACGAGGTCGTCGAGGCCGATCCCCCGTGGGCGCAGCCTGACCTCGAGCGCACGTTCATGGCCTCGTTCGGCCCCGCGGTCTGCGCGCAGATCGAGGTGCTGTCGATGATCGCGGGTCGTCCCGCGACGGCCGAGGACATGGAGCCGCTGAGCTGGGCGCTGTATGAGGTCTGCCAGAACATCAACTCGATCCAGGGCCTGCTGGCCGAGTTCCAGCTGCACGCCGTCGGCCGTGCGCTCATCACCTGGGCGGTGCCCTTCGACGCCGTGCTGACTCCGGCGCTGGCGCAGGCGCCGGTGCCCCTGGGGACGATCGACCCGCTCGACGCCGGCAACCCACTCGGCGGCTTCGAGCGCGCGGCCCGGTTCACGCCGTTCACCCCGGCGCTGAACATCAGCGGGCAGCCGGCGATCTCCCTGCCGCTCTACCAGCGCGACGACGGCCTGCCGCTCGGTGTCCAGCTGATCGGCCGCCCGGCCGGCGAGGGCGAGCTGCTCGCGCTCGCCGCGCAGGTCGAGGCCGCGCACCCGTGGGCGGAGCGGCGCCCGACCCTGTAGCTAGCCCTCGTTGTCCTGGGCGTCGTCGCCGGACAGCGGCTCGCACTGCGGGTCGGGCTGGCCGGGACCCGTGCCCGGCTTGCAGGTCGGATCCTGCTGGGCCGGCGGCGCGGTGGTCGTCGGCGTGGTCTGCGTGTCGTCCGCCTCGTGCCCGCCGGTCGACGGCGTGGTCGTCGTCGGGGTGCCGTCGGACGAGACGCCTCCGGTGTCGGGCGTGGTCGTCGTGGTCGCGGGAGCCGGGGTGGTGGTGCCCGGCGTCGCCTGCGTGGTCGACGGCGTGGTGCCCTCGGACGGGACCGTGTCGTCGGGCACCGTGTCGTCGGCGGCCGGGGCCCGCTCGGCTGCGGTCGGGGAGGTGACGGCGTCGCTCGCTGGCGCGTCGCCGCCGCCACAGCCGGCGACGACACCGCCGGCGACGCCGAGCGTCAGGACCGCGAGGACGAGCGCGAGGCGCCCGAGGACGGAGGAGGGGGCGTGCTGCACCCCTGCACAGGTAGCAGGCGTTCGTTAAGCGCGGAGGGCGTCGGCCATCGCGCGCGGCTCGACGCCGAGCGCCCGCGCGTCGGCCGTCCCCCGGGGCGTCGTCATGGAGACCTCCATGAGCTCGGCCTCGTCCCAGGTGGCCGGCGCCTTGGACTTCAACAGCGCCTCGGCCGCCCGCAGCGTTCGCGACACCACGGCGGTCGGGACGTGGACCAGCGGCCGCGGGCGCCCGGCGGCCTCCAGCAGCAGCGTCGCGATGTCGTCGTAGGTCAGCGTTTCGGGGCCGGCCAACTCGTACCGGCGGCGCCCGTCGCCGCCGCCCTGCAGCAGCGCCAGGACGCACGCGGCGACGTCGTGCGCCCAGATGGGCTGATAGGCCGCCTGACCGCGCCCGCTGATCGGCAGCACCGGCAGCAGCGCCATCCGGGCCAGGAGCGTCATGAAGACGTCGCCGCGCGCGTAGACGATCGACGGCGCGAAGACCACGTGATCCAGCGACGACGCCGCGACGGCCTCCTCGGCCAGCGCCTTGGCCCGCAGGAAGCGCGTGCGGTCGTGCGTGCTGGCCGACAGGGCCGAGAAGAAGACGAAGCGCTGCACGCCGGCCCGCTCGGCGGCCTGGACCATCCGCCACGTGGCGATGCCGTTGAGCTCCTCGATCGAGCCGCGCGGCTGGTCGCGGATGGCCGCCGCCAGGTGCACGACGGTCGTCACGCCGCGCAGCGCGTTGCGGAACGACGGCGGGTCGGCCAGGTCCCCGAGGGCGATCTGCACGCGGACACGGTCCGGCCCCAGACCACGCGGATCGCGGACCAGGCACCGGACGGCCAGCCCGGCGGCCGTCAACCGCGGCAGCAGGGCGGAGCCGACGAGCCCCGTGGCGCCGGTGAGCAGCAGCATCGCCGCCGGAGGCTACCGGCGCCCGGGTCAGGTCCAGGCGTGCACCGCGAGGAGCACGCAGCCGGTCACCGCGGCCAGGTCGGCGGCCAGCCAGGCCGCGCGGGCGGGGGTCGCCACCCGGCGGATCTGCCGCAGCGCGGGCATGCGGGGTCGAGTCGTCGTGGCCATCCGTGAGGGGACCGCGGGGACACCACGGTCCACGGCCATTGTGGCGCCCGCAACGAGGGTTCTCCGCGCGCGTCGCGAACCATCACGTTCCATCGCCGAAAGCTCTACGCGAACGCGCGTGCTGCGGCACACGCGCCAGCGGGTACCGGCTTTGGCAGAATGCCGCGTCTCATCCCGCGAATCGCCTGAGGACCACCCGATATGGCCTACGTCATCACCGAGCCCTGCGTCGGCACCAAGGACAACTCCTGCGTCGAGGTCTGTCCCGTCGACTGCATCCACCCGACGCCCGACGAGCCCGACTACGACTCCGTCGAGATGCTGCACATCGATCCCGAGGAGTGCATCGACTGCGACGCGTGCGTCGAGGCGTGCCCCGTCGACGCCTGCTTCGCCGAGGACCAGGTCCCCGACGAGTGGCAGACCTTCATCCAGCGCAACGCGGACTACTTCAAGAAGGCCTGACCCTGTCGGTCACCGACGCGCTGGTGGCGCACGCGGCGGAGCACGCCGCCGCGTTCGAGCCCACCCTGGTGACGCCCAAGCCGGCGCGTCGTGTGGCCGTGGTCGCGTGCATGGACGCGCGGCTGGACCTGTTCTCGATCCTGGGCCTCAAGCCGGGCGACGCCCACCTCATCCGCAACGCGGGTGGCGTCGCCACCGACGACGTGATCCGGTCGCTGGCGATCTCGCAGCGCAAGCTCGAGACGCGCGAGGTGGTGCTCGTCCACCACACGAACTGCGGCCTGCTGATGTTCACGGAGGACGAGTTCCGCGCCGAGCTGCAGGCCGACACCGGCCTGAAGCCGACCTGGGCCGCCGAGGCGTTCACCGACCTCGACGCCGACGTGCGCAACTCCATGCAGCGGATCCGGACGAGCCCGTTCATCCCCCACCGCGACCAGGTCCGAGGGTTCGTCTACGACGTCGAGACCGGGACGCTGCGCGAGGTGATCTGACCGGCTGATCGCCCTCCGGGCGATCAGCCCGCCATCGGCAGGCTCATCCCCGTGGGTGCCGGAGCGGCCTGCGGGGTGACCTGCGTGACGGCGAGCATCGGCAGCTCGACCGGCATCAGGGCGATGAGGCCGCGCGCAGCCTGGCGGATGGCCTGCGCGGCGGGATCGTCGGGGTCGGTGCCGACGAGCGGGGCGCCGGCGTCGGCCTGCTCGCGCAGCGGCATGGTCAGCGGGACCTTGCCGAGCAGCGGGATGTCGAGCTCGTCGGCGAGCTCCTGGCCGCCGCCCTCGCCGAAGATCTGGAAGCGCTCGCCGCCGGGGGTCGTGAAGCCGGACATGTTCTCGACGACGCCGGCGATCTCCAGCGAGACCTTGTGCGCCATCTCGGCCGCGCGCCGCGCGACCTTCTGCGCCGTCGGCTGCGGCGTCGTGACGAGCAGGAACTGCGCCTCGGGCAGCAGCTGGGCCAGCGTCATCGACACGTCGCCCGTGCCGGGCGGGAGATCGACGAGCAGGAAGTCCAGCGCACCCCAGTCGACGTCCTCGAGGAACTGGGTCAGCGCCTTGTGGAGCATCGGCCCGCGCCAGACGACCGCGCTGTCCTCCTCGACGAAGAAGCCGATCGACATGACCTTCACGCCGTGGGCCTCCAGCGGCAGGATCTTGCGCTCCGGCGAGACGGGCGGACGCTGCCCGCCCAGGCCGTACATGCGCGGGATCGAGTAGCCCCACACGTCGGCGTCCAGGATGCCGACCTTCTTGCCGTCGGCCGCCAGGGCCGCCGCGAGGTTGGCGGTGAGCGTCGACTTGCCGACGCCGCCCTTGCCCGACCCGACGCAGATGACGTTGCGCACCTGTGCGAGCGCCCCGGTCGGGAGGCTGCCGCCGCGCCCGAGCTTGCGCTGCAGCGCGCCCTTCTCGTCGTCGGTCAGCACGTCGAAGGCCACGCTGACCTGGGCGACGCCGAGGCCCTGCACGGCCTTGACGACCGCCGTCTGGAAGTGGTTGCGGATCGGGCAGCCGGCGGTCGTCAGCGACACGGTCACCGCGACCGCGCCGTCCGGCGCGATGTCGATCGCGCGGACCATCCCGAGCTCCACGATGTTCTCGCGCAGCTCGGGGTCGATGACGGCGGTGAGCGCCTGCTGGATCTCGTCGCGGGAAGGGGCGGCCATGTGCACCATTGTCGCAAACGCGCGGGGGCGCCCGGCACCCGCGCGAGAACTCACGAGCTCTAGGTCAGCGAGGCGAGGCGCTGCTGGACCTCGGTGGCGGCCTTCTGACCGGCGGTCAGGCCGCTCTGCACCAGGTGCTCGACCCGGGCGCCGACGAGCTCGGCCTGCGAGGCGATCCTGGTCCGCGCCACGCTCCCGCGCTCCTCGAGGCGCTTGAGCTCGGCCTCGACCTGCTCGCGGCGCAGGCCGGAGACCGCGTCATAGGCGGCGAGGCCGGCGCCGAGCTGGACGAGCATCGCCCGCCCGGCGTACTCCTGCACGCGGTCGACCGGGCGCTTGAGGGCGTCGGGCGCGAGCTCGGCGCGCGCCTCTCCGGCCTGCTTGGCCGCACGGGTCTGCGCCGCCTTCTTCGCGGCGGTCGAGCGCTTCGTGGTCGTCGTGGCGCGCTGGGTCGAGTTCGTCGGGGCCATCGGACGTGCTCCTTCGTCTAAGGCGAATGGACGTTCGGGTCCGAGCCAGCGTAGCAGCGAACGTGCGTTTGTCGAGTCAGGTCGACGTCCCGAACACGGGTTCGTCACGCCGCGCGCGGCTGGGTCCGCGCCAGCCACAGCGCCGGAGCGGCCAGCTCCGCCGGGGTCGGTGCCAGCTCCGGCGCCGCCCACACGTCGCGCAATCCGGCCTCACCGCGGGCGTCCACGACCGCATCGCAGAAGGTTCGGCCCTGCGCGTATTGACGTAGCTTGAGGTCGAAGCCGAGCAGGCGGTCGAGGATGCGCAGCACCGGGGTGCGGTCCTCGCGCCGCCGGTTCATGGCCGAACGAAGCTCGTCGACGTTCTCGAGCACCTCGGCGCCCGCCCGGTCCATTGCCCACTCGGCATGGCCCTCGACGAGCCCCATCGTGCCCTGGACGACGTCGATCAGCGCGCGTCGTTCGGTCCCGATCACCGCGCCGAGCAGGCCGCCGTCGCGGACCGCTCCGGCCCACGCCTTGACGTCCTCGAGGCCGAGCTTCAGCAGCGCCCGCGGGTCGGCCCGCACGTTGGCGGACGCCAGCAGGCCGCGCAGCGTGGCGCCGAGATGGTCGCGCAGCCACGGTACGGACCCGAACTGCACGGCATGCGTCACCTCGTGCAGCGTCACCCAGGTCACGAGCTCGTCGCGGTCGGCGCCCAGATCACCCACCGCGCGGTCGAGGTTCGGGCCCACCAGCATCAGCCTGGGCGCGACGTCGGGGTCGAGCAGGTTGATGTCGTACTGGCCGAGCACGCGGCGGCCGAACAGGCCGAG
>Ga0157379_10003753_pt1 | contig 12924 bp, 12 predicted proteins | sample S25metaG_FD_121802 | JGI IMG/M metagenome (GOLD analysis project Ga0157379, IMG submission 121802) | Switchgrass rhizosphere microbial communities from Kellogg Biological Station, Michigan, USA - S2-5 metaG | ecosystem: Host-associated > Plants > Roots > Rhizosphere > Soil | place: USA... | reverse complement strand
GCTCCGGGCGGAATTCGAAAGAGTAGCGCTGGACCCGGTACGATGGCTCGCGGTGGCTTAGATCAAAATTTTGGATTAGAACCGACGGGTTTAGAATTTAGAGCTTATGGAAAGTCATCCATTAGGAGGGATAGAATTATACAACTACAGAAGAATCGCTCATCCAGACCAGACTGCACCACCGGGAGCGGTGTCTAAGTGAAGTTAAGATCAGAAGTACTTCTATGAATGGGGAGAGGAGAAAAACCTACAGCTTTGAAGATTGTTGTAGATGTTGACGGTGATTCCAGGATCGCTAAAGCAGGTTGAGCATTGTTATTATAAAGACAAGTTCCAGGAGATAACTACCTCCCCTTGTACGCGCCAGGTAGAGCAATCTTCGGGGGATTGGCGTTACCACCGTTATTGACGGTAACTTGAACACAACCTGTCCGAGACGTTAATCCTATAACCACTTCTTATCCGCATTAAGATGATTACCAATATAGAATTGTGCTCCAGGATACGATGAAGCCACATGAAGAGCAATGATCTCCCCTCGTTGAAATATCGGAAAGTAATGTCAGTAAAAGAACTTCGAACTCCTTAGTTAACTAACGGATCAAATAATCGCCGGATGGAATAGACTTGGGAATAACGAAAGAGTGTTTTCCAGAATTGGAGTTGACGACATCGGTGGCCCAAGTACCACTGGTAGCGTTGACTAGTCCGGAAGAGTATACTTTTGTCCAGACGGTTCCGCTACCGCTGAACGAAGCAGCAGTGCTCGGTGCCTTTGCAATGTATACCTGCACAGGTCCTACATAATAATTTTTTAAAATCTCAAGATGATATCACCAAAGACGAAGTGTCAATACCTTTATGTCCACCACTAATGGCATCCTCGCCTGTTCGTTGGGCATGCTGGTGCCATTCAAGGGTTACGGTATCACCAGCATTAACAGTACCTGTTGATACGCCAGAACCAGAAAGGCCATTGACGTTGCAGACAATATCTGTGCTGGTGACATCTGTGACGGGATTGTTGTTTGGAGGGATACGGAGATTGGTGTTTTGGCCTTGGTCAACCTAGAGGAAATACATAAATAACGAAGAACCATAGGTTGAAAGCTGATTCACCCCATTCTTCCACCAGTATTGCATGCTGTAAGAACTTCAATAACATATTTTAGCAGCTAGAAAGGGACTGACGTGACTGCATAAAAGATAATAATGAGTGATTAAGGATAGTGGTCCGGAATATAATACTCACAATGAGCGGAGGCCTGACCAACCAAAAGAGCCGCAGATAATGCAGGGACGAACAGTTTCATTATCGCGAAACTGAGGAAATACAAACTTGGGTTACCTCAAGCTTTTATAGCGAGAACTATTAACGCTTTTGGTCTTTGATATTATGATACAATCCAATGAGATACCTCTGCCCGACCCATAGAAAAGATTAATTACCGAAGTTGAGGCTATTTCCTCATCTCGTTAGGAGGGCACATGGGCAGTCGATAGGTGATGAATATGGAGAACGTGCTAGGTAAGAACTTCGGTGTGGCAATAAATCTGGAATATCGTCGGGATATTAGGTTTGCTGCCTTCTTGAGTTACTAGGGAATGGATGTGCCAAGACAATGGGAGAAGCAGAGAAGAGTTGATCTAATTTTGGGTTTTGGAGTGAGCGGAGCAGAAAATGGCTAGGGATATACCGCTGCAAAGGTCGGCAACAGAAGTTATGGTGGTTAGAAAACACAGAAACGGGCCATAAATATAATAAATGCTGGAGTCAGACGAGAGGATATCGAAAGTGGGGTCCGCCGTAGCCAAGATTCAATTAGCCAGATATAAGTATAACTCGTCAAGTCTTCTCTAAAGTGTCCCTCTCCACTATTTTGGATCGATAGGAGTAACTCGACGAAAGATCCGTTGATGACGTTAGATTGGGTTATTAGTTGGCAATAATTTTGTTGGCAAGGGTAATATAAAAGCTTAGATGGCAAACCGAAACGATGGGGTGAGCCGTCCGCAGATCGTTAGATGAGACAATAGATGGGACAGTCATAGTGCGCTGAGGCCTTTTTCAAGGGTAGATGACCATTCATGAGAGTCGCGACGAGTTGTTTTAGCTGCTACTGAATGGCCATGTGAATCAATCCCTAAAGCTTGTGGTGGGGGAGAGGACTAATATGTTCTGTGTCGTAGAGTCACTACCGTTGGTCGCCGAGGCAGCATAATTACCAGGTGAATTACACCAATATCCGAAGTAAGAAAATTGAGAAGATAATAAAATACCTTGATTTCCGTTGGGGTTTGTTTTCCTCATTGCAACGCATAGTTCGTAAGTATATACCAGAGGGAATAAAGAATCGCGGTAAATTGAAGGAATTTGGAACAAGGTTCTACCAGATAACATTAGGCAGCCAGAACTATTAAGGATGTCATAGTCCAATCACGGATTCTGTACTCCCTCGAAAAGACGGTAAAGCCATCGTCCACATGCTGGATGATGCACTAGAAGCAGCCAACTAAACAAGGTTCCACCGAGCTTCCTTCGTGGTACAGAAAAAGTCTTCGCCTCTGCACAGGAAACGGAGGGATGATCCATTATTGTTCGAGGTGGGGAGATTATCGGGGTGGAGCGGAGTTCAAGTTGAGGGATCCAAAGCCTAGACGAGTTGGTCGATACTCTGAGCGGAAGGAGTATCTTTCGGCAATTAGCTGTGACAGAAGTGGTAATGTAGCTTAATGAGCTGCATATAAAGAAATGTTAACCGTGTGTATTGAGAGCACTGAGCAGGGGGCATAGGCGGAACCAACCTAAGCTTGTTCAGGGGAAAGGTGGGGGCACTATCGGGTCGATTTGTTAGATTGTTTTGAAAAACTCAGAGATGTCACAAGTCCCTAACGATTACAGATATAAACCTCGGGAGAGCCAATGGAACAGAAGAAGATAGAACCGTGACAGTCACGCTCGAGCCGCCGGCTCTCCATGTCAGTCCTCATCGAAACCTCGCTGGGAGATGTAGTTATCGATCTCGAGGTTGAATCCTGCCCCAAGACATGTGAAAACTTTCTCAAGCTATGTAAAATCTACTACTATAACCTGAATGCTTTCTTCAATGGTGCGTGCAATGAAATGAACATCGTTATTGTTGTCGCCGACTCGCGCTGATAATCACCCTTGGATGTATTATAGTTTCCAAAGATTTCATCGCCCAAACAGGAGATCCAACTGCAACTGGCACAGGCGGGGAATGCGTCCAAGCTCTCATCGACCCCTCCTCAAACCGATACTTCATCCCCGAGATGGTCCCCCGTCTTAAACATACCCAACGAGGAACCGTAGCCATGGCCGTCGCTCCCACCGTCGACGGGAAATACATTGGCGGATGCGGAAGTCAATTCTATATCACACTGGGGGATAATATCGAGTATCTGGATGGGAAACATGCGGTGTTTGGGCATGTTGTGGAGGGGCTTGAGACGCTGGATAAGTTGAACGAGGTGTATACGGATGATGATGGGAGGCCTATTAAGGATGTGAGGATTAGACATATCGTTATATTGGGTATGCATGACTTGGTTTAAGGTGGGGCCTTTAACTGATTTGATTCCGATTTGTTTTACAGAGGACCCGTTTCCCGATTCTGAAGGACTCAAAATACCAGATGAAGAACCCACCAAAATTCCCGATGCAGATACCGGCAAAGTACGCATCGCAGAAGACGAGGATCCGCTTGAAACGCTGCCAGAGGAAGAAGCAGAACGTGAACGGAGAAGAAAGGCTGCAGCAGCATCTGCGTTGACCTTAGAGATGGTTGGAGACCTTCCCTTTGCGAATGTTCGACCACCAGAGAACGTCCTTTTCGTGTGCAAGCTGAATTCGGTGACGCGGGATGAGGATTTGGAGTTGATATTTTCGAGGTTTGGGAGGATTATGAGCTGTCAGGTTATTAGGGACAAGAAGACGGGGGATTCTTTGCAATATGCCTTTATTGAGTTTGATAAAAGGGAGGATGCGGAACAGGTGAGTATTTTCAAGATTTCTGGTTCGTTAGTTGACTTGGTTGAAGGCTTATTTTAAAATGCAAAATGTTCTCGTCGATGATCGTCGAATATGGGTGGACTTGTGAGTTTATATGGTGTTTCATACTGTGGCTTGACTGACATCCTTCCAGCTCCCAGTCCGTTGCTCGTCTCAATACCCATTGGTCGAATGATCCTCGTATCGGTAATCGTCGCAAAAAGGCTGGCTTTGGTGGCCGTGACGACCTCGAGGAGACCCGTCGATACCGTGGATCTGAACATAGCGAAAGACAGGACGGTTACGGGATGGTTTTCGACGTTGGTGACATTGACAAGCCATCACGAAAGCGTAAGAGCCGTAGCAGGGAGAGAGAACGAAGACATGGAGGAGATAGGTCGAGGTCGCCTCCCAGGAGAACGAGGGAGAGGAGTCAAGAGCGAGATCAAGGATACCGAGACACACATAGAGATGATCGGAGACATTGAGGAGGCATTTGTTATATACTGTATTTCTCATACTTGTTCTTGAAATGTAATGTATACTTCATCTATGATTTCCGAAATTTTCAGGAAGTCCACTGCCCAAAATCACCGCCTCGGTGATTGATGCCTCAATCATGCGAGTTAGAGCAGTCCATCCTCTTTCCCAAGCCACGTGTCCTCCTTCCACAATCGCAATCTCTCTCTATAGACAACACGCGCTTCGCTTCGAATTTGCGTGGAGAGAATGTGGGACTTACAGGAAGCTGTGCCGTGTTTGTTCGGCATTTCCTCGAAATCACCTCTGGCGCCGATTTGGATGGATGTCCTTCTGATCTCCAAGTATGCACGAAATATATCTAATGTGTCCCAGATATTCTTGCAAATATTCTCTACACATCGCTTGCGCTTACATTATACGCTCAATAAATGCGGGGAAAAATAAAAAATATATTTAGAAATAACAATAAAATCCGTAAAACTTATTAACTCGTGTCTACGAGCCTTTGACAGTATTTAAAATGGGGGAGGGACGGTTGCACGACAAAGGAATTGAACACAAACCGAATACTTATTTGGGATAGAAGTCGACGGAAGTACGTTAGCTTAAGCTTTCGACCGCGAAACGCGAACCTTCAAGCCCTCTGTTGCTGTCTGACCCTCCCAGTAGCAGCGAAAATGTCATCTAGTTCCAGTCGCGCCGCCAGCACCTTAGGCAAACGTGCTGTTTCTCGAAAGAGACGAGAGGGGAATGATAACAATGACGGTGCAGTGGAGGATGAGAGTCTAGGGGGTGGAAAAGGCGGCTTTTGGGGATCGGAATGGGTGATAGAGGACATACAGGCGATAGAGTAACCCCGATGAGAAGATCCACCATCGGAATGGCCAGTTCGTGCTCGCGGTTAGATCAGACAGGTTCAGGTGAGTAGAGTTGAAATCTGGAGCAGACTCTGATTAACATCATTCGTTTAGCATCATCCAGTCACGTACCAGGTTTCAAAGCCCTCACAGAGAGTATCGGGAAGTTAAAACAATCGGTTGAATCAGTGAAGGAAAGGGTCGGAGGAACAGAAGCGGAGTTATTTAACGAGTCGTGTTGAAATGGTTGGAGACGTGCTAGAGCATGCGGAGGTATTGAAAGAGGAAGTTGGGAAACTTGGAGAACACTTCTCAGAGCTAGAAAACTCGGTGTCAGCTCACGCAGAGACAGTCGGCACGTTTGCGGCGCGTTTGACAAGGCTGGAAAACAATCACAGTACTGGCAGTGCAGACTCGGAGGAGGTTGCTGGGGCGCCAGCTGAATCGGCCTCTGCGTTGAACTTTTTCGGGACGGAGGAGAATGTATCGACGAGCGGGGTAAATGAAATGAATCGGGAGCAAAATAATTGAGGTTAGAATGAAAGACCAAGCATTACGCAAATAATGTTGATAAGACAACATACGATGGATCGACTGTTTTCGCAACATCATACGCAGGCTTGATAACCCGTTCGTCTGCAACACTCCTTACGTCGTCCCAAAACTCCTCGGGCTTGCTTTGAAAGGCATATGGGAACTTTTCTTGGGTGATATCGAGTGTCTTTTTTGCAGCGCGGTCACCGTATGTCAAGAACGGCGCGAAAGGATAATGGGTGAAAGCACTGGCGACGTATGGATTGAGTGAGCTGGAGAGATGTTGTAAGGTGTGCGGAGGAGGGGTGTGTTCGATAAGGTGGAGTGGAGGGTGGAGATTCCAGATTCAGCGGGGGGGATGTGGGCGACACGGTCGATGGAGGTGAAGGTAGCGGTGTCTGTCGACGAGGACGGCTGAGTTTGAGTGGGAGTCATGGCGGGTGTTGTTGACGGCGAAGAAAAAAGAAGAAGGGAATTGCGAAGCGCATATAAAGGGTGTTTTTAAAAATAAAATAAAAAAAAGATATATAGTTAATATCTGATCTTGCCTCAGTCCGATTGCACGTGAAAATGCAGAACAGCTCCAAGTGCCCCAGTAAACACTCGTCAATAAATGATAACTGTTTATAGGCGCGATCTTTATGCATGAGAGATACCGCTATCTTGGCTCACTTTTCAGGCATTTAACTCTTTGAGACTTTCTTATTTAATTACTTAGGAAATGGTTTTGTTTTCAATCCAGGATCTATGGTCAATTACATATGTTACAATAGCTATTCTAATATTCCGACCCTCCTCGTGAAAAAATGACAGTCATACACACGGCGCCATCCACGACCCTGCTCTAACAATCCCCCTCCTAATTCACAAGCCACGGACCACACCTTCGGATGTTGAAGCAACAATGATATTACTGACCTGTCCCGGTCTCCTCCATGATCGGCTCTGCCTAACGGACCTATTCGGAAGCATACGTTCTCGCTGTTGCTCTAGTCCCATCAAGCACCGAGCGGGAGGAAAATACACGCCCACTTTCAGAATTGGAGGCGTAGATATGTCTTTCGTCACAGCTTCCGCGGGCACGATTGGCCTTGGAGCCTGCTTGGCCTCTCCTGCCGCTACTTCATCGTGCTTCTCGTGTTTGTTGGTTGGGTTGTTTCCCCTACGATTGTGTTTGGGGCGACTAGGGGATGACGAGGATGAACGTGAAGAAGGCGATTAAATCGATGTGGCGTCGCGGGAAGAGTAGTCGAGTCCGGTGGGCTTCGACTGGACCTCTCTTGTTCTTGCGCATGATTTCATGAAACCTTGATGCCATTGTGGATGGTACAGTTGAGGTCGCATGGGATCCTGTAGACGTTCCAATCGTCAAAAGTTCATCTCGGAAATAGACCAGAGAATTTGAATACGGAGGATTTCATGTGGGTGTGAATAATGAGACAAATGCTTACGCGTTGAGCTTGTGCTGCTGCTGCGAGAAACAAACATGTACACTGATGAGGCTGTCGACGATTCGGAGAAGGTATCACTGGATGTTATATCCGAATGACCAGAAAGCGAAGAGGGTCTGGGGGAAACGATAGAGGACATGGTATCGCTCGGCGTCGACGCGAAGATTGAAGAGTAAAGCTCGTGTTATCGCTGCAGGTGTAGCAGGATGAGTGATGTGCTGCACTGAAACCGCACCATCTTTATAGCGAATGCACTTGCTATCTGGATGACTTGAGCTTGAGTCATGCTCCGAAGATGCTTCGCCGTGTTAGGAGATGCGGTCAAGTTCAGGCAGGTGCTACACTGGCCTGTAACGAATATGGATGGACTTATCTTTTCCCCCGCCAGATTTCCGGTTGACCATAGCTTCAATCTTCAAACCTCAGAACAATTATCACCGAGATTTACAACCGGTAATTACACGCGAACTACTATTTACTTAAACCCTTATATTCTATCTATAACGACCTACATCGAGGATTAACTAGAACTACTTACATCGCTCGAGTCAACCTTACACGGCTACACGCCTCAGGCGTCCGTTCGCGGCTGACGAACCCTTCTGTCAGCGATACGGATAATTCATGCTGGCAGTGATAAGTCATCTATTAGACATATTTACGCGATGTGGACGTGACTGAGTAACAGTTTGCGAAGGTTCCGCTGAAGACGATAAATAGCTCACTAATGTGATGATTTACTGAACTTGACGATGAATAATCTACTGAGCTTGCGAATATTGCTTTATCTTTCATCTTATGACCCGGTAAGGTATTCAACGTTATTCAACACAGTTGGAACAATCTTGCCCAATTTGTTATTCATAAAGTGTTTACACTCATTGCGTCAACAACTCGACGCAAGCATACATGAGAGGGATATTTAACGCCATCGCAGTGGGCAACGCGTGTCTTTCTTAAGTTCTGAAAAAGAAACAGAAAAGTGGGTACAATCAATCGCACAGCAGCATTTGGGTAAACTTATTTCGCTGCAGCCCATCAAGCAATCCAATACCGAAACACACAGCTCAAGCACGACTGATGATGACCACCTTTCCGCCCTGATCGGGGTGATCCAAACGAAAATTCAGCCTCCCACACATACCCGTCAATGTGCGAACGTCTCCAGCTTGGAAGTTTAGAGGAGCCCATTTGACGGATTTTAGATTGGAATCTCCGAGGAGATGAATGAGATCTTGTACAGTGAAGTGTGTGTGAACGAGGGAAAGCGTCTGTAAACCTGAGGGGACGGATAAGGATGTCGTAGATAATGCCATTTCAAGGAAATGGGGTCCGAGACCACATTGCACAAATGACAGGGTGGTGAGATTAGGGAAGGCTTCAAAAGTCGGAGATTTTGACTTCAATTCCAAGGTAGGAAGGTTAAGTCCTCGAAGACTTAGATGCTTCAGTTTCGTCAACCCGATTTTTGAAATGGTGTTGATGAAAGGTAAATCCCTCTCGATATTATTCACAGATCCCTCAGTGATGTTACGGTAAGACAACACCTCCAGCTCTGGGGCTGAAAGGGAATCCATGAACCGGGTTGCAAGTTTGATGCCGTCGAATGCTAGCCGCAAAGATTGCAGCAAACACAATCGAAGTTTGGGCTGCACAACTGGAAACGTCAGGTCCCACTCAAAGTCCCAATCAGTTGCATCGATATCCAGGATTCGTAGATTTCGACAACCTGCGAGCTCCAGTTGCGTTGGAGGTACATCGAGGCACAGTAAGCGCGACGATGCAAGGGAGAGTCGCGTCTCGACTGCGAGGTACCGAAGCAAGTAACCCGGCCATCGGAGCTTTTTTAGAGATGGCAAAAGGATCGAGGCATGGAAACGGTTTGTATCGAATATGGGGAGTTCCTCACTCTCTTGAAGAAGAACAAGTTCCTCCAGACGTGGAAATATTCCTCCACCTCGCCGAGCAGATCTGGAGACCCTAGAGCTTGAGACGAGTTCTATTTCGATGGCATGTCGCGCGCCAGCAGCGCAAAACAACCTTGTTACACGATTGAAATGGGGGCGTATGGGTCGCATGCAAGATATCACTGATGGGCCATACGGGAAGGACAAGAAGATCTCTATCATGTGAGACCCTGAAAGTGCCAGGCATTTTTCGATCCATAGCAGCTTGCTGGAACCATCTGCTTTTTTTGTGCTGAGAATTAGAGTTGTCCAAGCAGCGGGGGTTGCGTGGAGTACATTTCGCCAATGTCGAGATACGGTTTGGATAGAAATTCGAACAGAATCTGGATGGAAACCGCCGATGAACATAGAGTCATTTTCATCGGTTGTTCTAGTAAAAGTCGGTTCGTCCAAGGGAGGGCTGTATATGGTAATCCCGCCCATTAATATGTCAATGTAAGGACGATGTAACTCTCCCTCAAACTTTGGGATCGACAAAGTGAAGATCTTTTGGAGTAACGTTGCTGGAAGTTTAGATATAGGTCTAGTCGTGGACGGCGATGCTTCAATGACAGATGCGAGGGTGACATCTGGCAAATTCACTGTCTCCATCCTGGCAGTGTCTAGTTATGAGGGCCCTAGATATATCAGGTGATCAACTCTACAGGGATGTCAGTAAGAGTGGAAGAGTTCCATTGTCAAAAAGTAAATACCGTTGGTGTTAGAGATGAACGTTCGATAAACCAGAGAGTGAGTCGGAGTTTCAGAGACTCGCGCGCTTCCTGACAATTGGCAAAACTGATAATCATTTACTATTTAAGTACAGCGAAGTCCGAATTTTGCGCGAATTCTTCAAAGACTCAAAGAATGTAGAATATCTCCACAGCAGGGGCGAGTTAAGACCCCCGGCTTGTTGCAAGAATTTAATATATGTATATTCTCGAAGGGACAGCTTAGCTGTGGCTTAAAACGCTCTATATACCAGACTTAGGCTGGACCAACCTAAAAAGGGGCAAAAAATCGAATATTTAATTTGGTCGAGTTAAAGAGATCTGAGATCCAGAATTGAATGAATGAATACATTATTTTACTTCCTAAAAAAAAACTGGACCTTAACACACGCACAAATGTCCCGAAGTCCCTCTGGACCGTCTGCTCCAACTGATTTGGGGGAATGCCCCCGAACCGTTCCGAAGGACTTCTGCTTAGTAATGGCAGCACATTGTGCCTTACCTCGGATAACAATTTTCTTCACTTCCTACCCTCCTCCCTTTTTTTAAATTACTCCTCAGCTGAGTGTCCCCCTACCTTTTTTCATGACTTTCGACGGCCAGGAAAGAAGAAACAAGTTCAGGCTAAAAATATACTGACTGTATTCAATGGACCCAGCCGAATGCTTTGCTAAGCAGGACTGTCCTCGAAGCATCCGGGTGGTCGTTCGGGGACATCAAGCTCCATCCGATTCTGGGACGCTTCAGGTCGTTTGGGCGTGCCCATGTCTGTGGTCAAGCTACAACAGATTATTTGCTCCAGTGACTTTTTGAGCAAATTCGGACTCCGCTAACAGTACCCGAAAGCGCCGTAAGTATGGTCCTTACGAGGTCCTCAGTAAGGTAAAACGAAAGATATTTTATAGTCAAATTGACGACGCAAAACTCGGCTCAAACTTGTGATATATGTCAATGCGAATTCGGAATGTCTTTCGGAGCAGTTCTGAAAAAGAAAGGAAACCGCGAATCAATTTTCACAGCAACATTTGGTTATACTTATCTCGAGATAGTTCCCTCTGAGTAACGGCTGACGAAGATTGGCTTCAGGAGGTGATATACCCTTAATCAAACGAAAATTAATCTCCCCATAGAACTTCCTCGGGCTATTAACATCTCCATATTGGGATTTCCGAAGGGTCAATTTGCTGGGATGAGAAAGGCTACAAAAGGAGGTTTTGAGCTTTGGCGGGATGCCCAGTTACGGGGGTTGATGGGAAGTAATTGTTTCTTTATTTATTTCCTCGTTTTTCTAAGCCATTTGAGGACACAAGAAGTAATTCCAAGCGGCCTCTCCTCGTACGTGATAATTATACTGAGATTTTCCCTGGGTAATCTTCTTTTAGTTTAATGAGATGTTCTTAAAAATCTCGATACAATTTGTACGGCTCGGGCGGAAGATTTCAGCTTGAATTGCGAAAAAGAAGTGTATTCAACTCTTCAATACACATTTATTGCAGCTATTCGATTCCGATACATGAATTCTGCGATTGTCCTGAATATTGAACTATACCGCGGATGTTATCGTCACCTATCAGTCATACATTTGTCTATTCCGAATCTGCCCATCTTCCTACTCAGTGCCATTCAAACGGATAGACAAGATATTAAGGTGATTGGGTGCCTCCATCCCCTTCCTACCAGTCCAATTTCCACCGTGCTGATGGCCCGTCTTCTGGAGCACTTGGCTAGAAATTGAGCTTTGGCCAGACAGGATAGTACCATCGCTCCCGCGTGGCATCCCACCCAATATCTCTGTAGTTCCACCCTCGAGGTGTCACAGGATGAACGGGTATTTGTTCCTCTTCTTTGGTTTTACGGGAAATATTTAGAACGAGGCCTCGTTTTAACTGCACTTCGGGGATAACTGCAGCAGCGACGACGAAGGTATCTGCAGGAATAGTCAATATAGTTGTTCAGTTATCCCTTTCTCAGCATGCCTTCAGATTTTTCTTCATCAAGGAAAAGAGGATCAACCACCTCAACCTTGGACCCGCGTCCTGGAACCTGTTTGAATATTGATGATCCCAGACAATGGCATTTGAAGCTTGGGCGAACGTCAATATCATCAGTACAGATATCAGGTATATAATGCTAATCTCTGTATGCCGGCTTCATTCGGGCCAGTACCCAAACAAGTGTTACAGCAGCGAGTACAATAATGCTCGAACACCTGCTCTTGATGGTGTTGTGACCCAGCACTGAACTTGGTGGCGATAGACACTTTGCATGTGCGCTATGCACTTGTTGTTAGCATCTCTAAATAAATGGACGAATCATGCACATTCTCCAAAGGTTCCCTTGTGTCTGTGAAAATATCATATTCTGAAAAGAGTCTTTGGTTAGTGGGATGGGGATACCCTTCCCTTGGACAAATTTTGGTGTTCACGACGCGATAACATAAACTTGCCGTCTCCCAGCTACTGGGTAGGTCGTGTACAAAGACCACCAGGGTGTTGCCAACCATGAGATACAAATGTTCCAAACATTAACATATGTGGCTGATTATGGATCAGAGACCTACCCTATCACACACACCTCTGTCGCATCCATGCCCATTTCCGGAAGTACAGTATAACAGGCGGCTACTGTTGGTTTTCCCCCTGCCAGACCAGTGTTTATATTATAGACATGTGAATGTTGTTCGTTTTGTGTGTTCTTCATCGTTACCCCTCGCAAACAATATCCTAAATCAATGCTGTAGACAATGGACATTGAGGATTTAACAATGAGAAGAAAAGAAGATGGACATACATGTCTTCAGTCCGTAGATATTTCTTGTCATTTGCAGAAAATTCCACTGATCTTGCTATGGCATCAACCTTAAGGGATCGACCGTGTCTCACACCTAGATGAATATGTCCTTCTACAGAG